>CAJIAT010000044.1_pt1 | contig 14050 bp, 14 predicted proteins | sample 9199161 | NCBI WGS metagenome assembly CAJIAT01 (sample SAMEA7708281, study PRJEB35096) | sediment metagenome | biome: marine neritic benthic zone biome [ENVO:01000025]; feature: sediment [ENVO:00002007]; material: shallow marine sediment [ENVO:03000034] sea grass bed [ENVO_01000059] ... | reverse complement strand
CTAGCTAGCGGTCTCGAGCAGCGGCGCCTGCTGCGACCGCGTGCGCGGGGCGAGCGGCGCCACCCGCGCGCCCGCGTCGCCGTCGATCCACGCGAGCACCGGCTCCCACTGCTCGGCGTCGAGCGCCGCACCGCGCCCCGGGATCTCGAGCACGCCGACGCCGCGCTCCGCCGCGCGAAGATAGCGCTGGGACTCGCGTAGCCGCCCGACGAAGGGGAACGGAGCGCGTTGGAGGAAGTCCTCCAGATCGGCGAACACGCCCCCGTGGCCGCGGATGCGGTTGGCGACCAGGGCGACCCGCGTCGCGCCGTCGCGCACCGGCGGCAGGCGACGGAGCTCGTCGAGGAAGGCCGACACGGCGTCGATGTCGATGTGCGACGGCAGCACCGGGACCAGGACGTGGTGGGCCTCACGGATGAGGTCGATGAGCTGCGGCGGCCGGAAACCCGCCGGCGTGTCCACCACCACGCGCTCGGTTCCCTGGGGCACGCGCATGTACCATGCGCGCGTCACGCCCGAGGCCTGCCGGTACGCCTCGATGCCGTGAATCGGCTCGCGCGCGGCGGGGCGTACGCGCAGCCAGCGCGTGCTCGAGCCCTGGGCGTCGTGATCGACGAGCGCCGTCGGCAGGCCACAGCCGGCGAACCAGCTGGCCAGACTGGTCGCGAGCGTGGTCTTGCCGGACCCGCCCTTGGGATTCAACAACATGACGCGCTGCATGTAGGGCTCCCGCTTTCGCCACACGGTCGGTGGCCAGTGGTCGCGCACCGGGTCGTGACCGCCCCGGCTCGCCGCTCCTCCGCGCGTCCTTCGGCTGGTATCGGAACGACTGCTCCCGACCGCTGGCGTGCGCTCTTGCGCCGGCCGGAGCAGCGTCGTTATCTAGCACACGCCCGACCGCGCCGTCCACCGGGCGCGTCACAGCTGGAACGTCGCGCTCGCGCGGTGCTCTAATGGAGATGGAGATGGCCCGTATCCAGAGACCTGTGATCGGTTTGCGGGCGCCTTCGCGGGACCTCCGGACGACGGCCGGGAGTTCCGCTGCGCGGCGCCGGAGCGGCGCGAGTCCGGCACGAGCGGGCCCATCGAGCACCGTCGAAGCGCCTCTGACCGCCAAAGCTCCGGAGGTCGACCACATGCACCCACGTCGAGCCCGGCACCTCTCGCGATGCGCCGCCCTCGCGCTGCTCGCGGCCGCGTGCGCCCTCGGCGATGCCCGGGCTCAGGGCGGCCAGGGGGGAGATGGCCGGGGCGTCGCGGAGATGCTTCGAGCGGTGGTCGGTGTGGAGACGGAGATCGGCGCCGATGCGCGCACCGCACCAACCCTCGGCGTGCAGCGCTCCGGGTCCGGGATCGTGATCGACGCGAGCGGGCTGGTCGCGACCGTGGGCTACCTGGTCCTCGAGGCGCGGGGCGCGACCATCGTGATCGACGGCGAGCGCCGGATCCCGGCAACCGTCGTCGGCTACGACCACGACAGCGGACTCGGACTGCTGCGTGCCGAGGAGGCGCTGGAGGTGGCGCCGCTCGCGCTCGGCGAATCCGCGACCCTGGAGCCGGGCGCGCCGCTGCTGGTCGCGAGCAGCGGCGGGCCCTCGGCGGTGCAGCCAGCGGTGCTCGTGTCCCGGCGTACCTTCGCCGGATACTGGGAGTACCTGCTCGAGGATCCTCTCTACGTCGCCCCCGCGCACCCGCTGTTCGGCGGTGCGGCGCTCCTCGACGGCGAGGGCCGCGTGGTCGGCGTGGGCTCGCTCGCCGTCAGCGACGCCGCCGGTGGGCAGCGCGCGCTGCCCGGCAACGTGTTCATCCCGGTCAACCTGCTCAAGGAGGTGCTGGCGGACATGCTCGTCGCCGGTCGCTCCCTCGCCCCGGCTCGGCCCTGGCTCGGGGTCTACGCGGACGACGCGCGCGGGCCGGTGACGATCCGACGCATCGCGGTCGACGGGCCGGCGGCCGCCGCGGGCCTCGAGGCGGGCGATGTGCTGGTCGGCGTCGGCGAGGTGCCGGTCGCGACGCTCGAGGCCTTCTACCGCGCGGTGTGGGCGAGCGGCGTCGCCGGCGACACGGTCCCGCTCACGGTGCTGCGCGCGAACGCCATCGAGCGCATCGCCGTGCGCAGCATGGACCGCTACGAGTGGCTGCGGCTGCCCGGGCGCTGAGGCCTAGCCCCCCTCAGAGATCCACGCGAATCGAGTCCGCGGGACGGAACGGACGCTCGCTCGTGGACTCGCGCGGGAAGAGCGCGTCGAAGTCCTCGTGCACACCGCAGTAGCGAAGGCACGAGGCCGGCGCTGCGGACGCGCGCTGCCACATCGTCTCGAGCTCGCGCCAGCGCGGCGAGGCGAGGATCTCCTCGATGTCGTGCCTGCGCAGGTCGAAGCCCTCGCGATTGCGGTGGAACCAGGTGCTCGTGTCCCCGGACTCGCACGAAGTGCACGGGTAGAAGTAGCCGAGCGCGGTGATCGCGAGATTCGCGCCGTAGCGGCACTTCGGCCGGATGGTCACGCGGCGATCGAAGGCCTCCCGGTCGGCCGCGGAGAGCCGGGCAATCGACTGCCGGTTGCGGGCGACCACGCCGATGAAGTCGTCGTTGGCGGGCGCCAGCGAGTCGTCTGCGGAGAAGCGTGCGCTCTTCTTGAACGTGATCTGGCGCACGCCGATGTCATCGGCGAGCGCCCGCGCCTGGTCGACCTGGTGCTCGTTGTGCCTGAAGACGATGAACTTCCAGCTCGTGTGCACGCGAGGCGCGCAGTAGCGCATCGCCGCCTCGATGTCGTCCCAGCGCGCGTTGACCCGGTAGATGTGATTGGTGTCGGACAGACCGTCGACGGAGAAGTTGATGGTGTCGTGCTCGCCGAGGATGTCACAGGTCTCGGCCCACCACTGGAGGCGCCGGAAGCTGCCGTTGGTCTCGATCCCGACCTTCAGGCCGGCGCGCTTGAGCACGCGCAGCACGGCATGGAAGTCGCGATGATAGATGCAGTCGCCGTGAGCGCCGCACAGGTTGACGTGCAGTCCCTCGAAGCGATCGCGGCGCGCCGGGTCGAAGACGCGCTCGAGAACCTCCACCGGCAGATCGGTGAGATTGGCGCGGACCCAGGGATTGCCGGTGCGTGCGCACTCCGAGCACGCCAGCGTGCAGCGGTTGGTGATCTCGATGTTGAACGAGTGCACCGGGACGTCGAAGAAGCGGAACGGTTTCATCTGGGAATCGCTGCTCACCATGCCTGTGTGGAGCTTCGACAACGCGGACCGTGGTCGGGTTCGCCGCCGGGCTCGGCCGTCCTCGGCCGAGGGGAGCCAAAACCCGTTCCGAGCCGTGAGACACCGGTGGCGACGGCCGTGACTCGGTCGGCCATCTCGCGACACGCCGTCAACACATCTCTGTGGGCTCGGGCGCAGCATCCGAAGCTGCGCACGGTCGCGAGATGGCCGACCGAGTCACGACCTCGAGGGTGTTCTGCAGCTCGGAAAAGGTATCTAGTGTACGGGCGGGCGCCGGCGTGCGATAGGGCGACCCGCTCGCGAGCACGCCGGGGCGCTGTGGCGTCGAAGGGCGTCTCGCTCACCAGCGATCGGCCATCGACTCCTCGATGGCGCCGAGCTGCTCGCGGAGCGCTTGCACGTGCTCTGCCCAGTAGGCCGACGTCCCGAACCAGGGGAAGCTACGCGGGAAGGCGGGGTCGTCCCAGCGCTCGGCGAGCCACGCGGCGTAGTGCATGATCCGGAGCCCGCGCAGCGCGTCGACCAGGCGCAGCTCGCGCCGGTCGAAGTCGTGGAACGTGGTGTACCCGTCGAGCAGGTCCTCGAGCTGCACGGCCACCTCGTGGGCGTCGCCGGAGACCAGCATCCACAGATCCTGCACCGCCGGACCGTTGCGACAGTCGTCGAGATCGACGAAGGTCGGTCCGTCCCGGGACCAGAGCACGTTGCCGCGATGGCAGTCTCCGTGCAGACGCAGCGTGCGCACGTCACCCGCCTGCGCGAAGCTCGCGCGCGCCGCCTCGAGCAGCTCGGCGCTCGCGCGCTCGTACTCGCTGCGCCACTCCGGCGCCAGCGCCTCGCCGGCCAGGAGTGCCTCGCGCGGCCGCGCCCCGAGGGCCTCGGTATCGAGCGGCGCCCGGTGCACGAAGCGGCGAATGGCGCCGACTGCGTGGATACGCCCGATGAGCCGTCCGAGCCAGCGCCGGGACTCGGCGTCGGCGAGCTCGGGCCAGTCGCCCCCGAAGCAGGGGAAGACGGCGTAGCGAAAACCGCCGTGCTCGAGGAGCGTGTCGCCGGTCGGGCCGGCGATCGGGGCGGCGACGGGCAGATCCACGGCCGCGAGCTCGCCAGCGAAGCGGTGCTCCTCGAGTACGGTCTCGTTCGACCAGCGTGCCGGACGGTAGAACTTCGCGACCAGCGCATCGCCCTCGCCCTCGAGGCCGACGCGGTACACGCGGTTCTCGTAGCTGTTGAGCGCGAGGAGCCGCCCGTCGCAGCGCACCCCGATTCGCTCGACCGCGTCCAGGACGACCTCCGGGGCGAGCCCGTCGAAGGGTCGCGCGGTGCGGGGGGAGGCGGCGATCGTCGTGGCCGGATCGCGAATCAGTCGCCAGCCGTGAGGCGGTCGCGAGCCTCGCGGTACTTGCTCGCGGTGTGCGCGATGACGTCCGGGGGCAGCGCCGGCGCCGGCGGCCGCTTGTCCCAGCCGCTCGCCTCGAGGAAGTCACGCACGAACTGCTTGTCGTAGCTCGGCGGACTGGTCCCCGGCGCGTAGTCGTCCGCGGGCCAGAAGCGCGAGGAGTCGGGGGTCAGCACCTCGTCGATCAGCACGACCTCGCCAGCGTCGTCGAGACCGAACTCGAACTTCGTGTCCGCGATGATGATGCCGCGGCCGGCAGCGTACTCGGCCGCGTCCTCGTAGATGGCGATGGCCAGATCGCGCACCTTCGCCGCGACGTCGTCACCGACCAGGGCGCGCATGCGGTCGAAGTCGATGTTCTCGTCGTGCGCACCGACGTCGGCCTTGGTCGACGGCGTGAACAGGGTCTCCGGGAGCCGGTCCGCCTGGCGCAGCCCCGCGGGGAGCGCGATCCCGCACACCGCGCCGCTCGCCTGGTAGTCCTTCCACCCCGAGCCGATGAGGTAGCCGCGCACGATCGCCTCCACCGGCAGCGGCCGGAGCCGGCGTACCACCCGCGCCCGGTCGCCGAGCGCATCGATCGCGTGCGCGTCGTCCAGCACGTCGCGGAGCTCGAGATCGCTCTGGTGGGTCGGCACCCGGGCGCGTACGCGCTCGAACCAGAAGTCCGAGAGCTGGTTGAGCACCTCGCCCTTGCCCGGGATCGGGTCGGGCAGCACGACGTCGAAGGCCGACAGCCGATCCGTGGCGACGATCAGCATGTGCGCGTCGTCGACGCGGTAGATGTCCCGGACCTTGCCTCGGTTGAGGAGCTCGAGCCCCGGCAGATGGGATTCGAAGAGCGCGGTGGCGTTGCTGGTCATCTCGTGTCTTCCGTCATCCTCGCGCGTGCCCCGCGCGTCGTTGGTCCGAATGGTTCGCGCGCCCGCCGCCGGGTCGGCCCGCCTTGCGCCTCACTCGAGGCGGCCGAGCACCGGTGCCTCGCCGGTGCGCGCGGCGCGCGGGAGGTCGCCCGAGAGCCCGCTCGCCTGGGCCATGAAGGCACGCTTGAGCGGCCCCAGGCGGTCCGTGAGCGCGAAGCCCGCGTTGCGCAGCGCTGGAATCGGCCGCAGCGCGGAGCGGAACACGCGATCGAAGGCATCCATCACACGGTCGGTCAGGAGGTTGTGGCTCTTTCGCGCGCGTTCGTAGGCCCGCAGATTGTACTCGCGACCGAAGTCCCTGCCCTTGGACGCCTGATCGACCACCCGCTCGGCGAGCGCCGCGGCGTCCAGCAGCCCCAGATTCACGCCCTGGCCCGCCAGCGGGTGGATCGTGTGCGCTGCGTCGCCGACCAGGGCGAGCCGATCGCGCACGTAGCGCTCCGCCCGCAGGCTGCGCAGGGGAAAGGCGGCGCGCTCGCCGAGCAGGCGCACCACGCCGAGGCGACCCTCGAAGGCCTCCTCGAGAGCCGCGGCGAACGCCTCCGGGGACATCGAGAGCAGCGTCTCGGCATGCTCGGGGCTCGTCGACCAGACGATCGAGCATGCGTGCCCCGGCAGCGGCAGGAACGCGAGCGGACCGTTCGCCAGGAAACGCTGCCACGCGGTCTCACCGTGGCCCGCCGACACCTCCACCGTCGCGACGACGGCGTGCTGGCGGTAGTCGCTGACGGTTGCACCGATCCCGGCGACCTCGCGCAGCCGCGAGCGGGCGCCGTCCGCAGCCACTGCGAGCCGCGTGCGCACCTGGGCCCCGCGGACCTCGAGCACCGCGCGATCCTCCTCGACGACCAGCGCGTCCGCCTGGGCGGGCCGGTACCACACGACCGAGCCGAGCGTGTCCAGGCGACGCTCGATCGCCTCGACGATGCGCGCGTTCTCGACAATCCAGCCGAGCGCCGGCGCGCCGATCTCGGCGACGTCGAAGTGCACCGAGCCCGAGCCCGCCGAGTCCCACACGTGCATCTCGCGAAAGGGCCCGAGCCGCGCCGCGTCGAGCCCCTGCCAGACTCCCGCGGCCTCGAGCACGCGGCGCGCGGCGATACCGACCGCGCTCACGCGCAGGTCGTAGGGCGCCGACGCGGCCGGCGCCTCGGCCCGGGGCCGGGGCTCGACCAGCGCAACGCGCACACCCGCCCCGGCGAGGAGGCACGCGAGGGTGCCGCCGACCATGCCCGCACCGGCGACGACCACGTCGTGATTCACGGGGACAGTCCGCGGGCGAGCCGGCTCTGGGCGCCGGCGAGTCCCATCGCACGGCGGGCGAAGGCGTGCTTGAGCGGCCCGGCGAGATCGAAGGCGACGAGCCCGGCCGCGCGGGCGAGGCCCAGCCCGGGGACCCGGTTGGAGAACAGCCGTACCAGCGAGTCCGTGGCGCGGAACACGACATCGCGATCGAGCCAGCGTGCGGCGCGATAGGCCTCGAGCAGATCCGCGGCGCCGGGATCGTGCCCCTCGCGCAAGGCCCGGGCCACGTGATCGGCCAGCACTGCCACGTCGCGCATGCCGAGGTTCAGGCCCTGCCCGGCGACCGGGTGCAGGGTGTGCGCGGCGTTGCCGACGAGCGCCGTGCGCTCGGCAACCTGCTCGCGTGCGCGCACGGCCCGCAGCCCATGCAGCGCGCGCGACCCCACGCCCGTGAAGCCACCGAGCCGCGTGCCGAACGCGTCCTCGAGGCGCTCGAGGAACGCGCGATCGTCGAGCGCCGCGAGCGCCTCGCCCTGCTCCGACCGAACGGTCCAGACCAGACCGCAGCGCCCCTCGCGCATCGGCAACAGCGCCAGGGGTCCGTCGACGGTGAAGCGCTCGTAGGCCGTGCCGCGGTGGTCACGCGTGGTCGAGACCACGGCGCTCAGAGCGCTCTGGTGGTAGTCCGTGGCGCGCGAGCTCGCGCCGAGCATGCGCGCGGCGGCGGAGTCGGTGCCGTCGGCGGCGACGACCAGCCGGGCGTCGACGACTTGGGGCGCGGTGCGGCGCTCGAGGGCGATGCGCACCGCCTCGGCGCGGCGCTCGATCCGCACCACCCGCGCCGGGCGCGCCACGGCGATCGCCGACTCCCCGGCGAGCGCGTCGATGCACGCGCGCGCGATGCTCGAGGCCGGCACGACCTGCCCGAGCGCATCGACGCCCATCTCCCCGGCGTCGATTCGCGCCACGCCGAGGTGGCCGCGATCGGAGACGTGGATGCGCGCGATGGGCGTGGCCGCGGGGGCGATGGCACGCCAGAGGCCGAGGGTGTCGAGGATGCGAACGCTCGCGGCGGCCAGCGCGATGGGACGCTCGTCGAAGGCACCGCCGGCGGCGGGGCCGGGCTCACGCGCCTCGACGAGGAGCACGCGCGCGCCGCCCCGCGCGAGGGCGACGGCGAGCGATGCGCCGACGATGCCACCGCCGACGACGGCGACGTCACGCGCATCGACGCCTCGCGGCTCGACGTCCTCGTGGTGCTCCTCGGAGCGCTCGGCGGACGCAGGCAACCGGCTCGCCAGGCTCAGGCCGCGCGCGCGCGGCCGCCCCCGACCAGGGCCTCGACGTCGTCGACCGCCTTCGGCACGCCGGCGGTCAGGATCTCGTGGCCGTCCTTGGTGACGAGGACGTCGTCCTCGATGCGCACGCCGATGTTCCACCAGCGCTTCGCCACGCCCGGGTCGTCGCCGAGGATGTAGAGCCCCGGCTCGATCGTGGTCACCATGCCTGGCTCGAGCACCCGCCACTCGCCCTCGATCTTGTAGTCGCCGACGTCGTGCACGTCCATGCCGAGCCAGTGCCCGGTGCGGTGCATGTAGAACTTGCGGTAGCGCTCCTTGGAGAGGATGTTCGAGCGGCGGCCCTTGAGCAGGCCGAGGTCGAGCAGCCCGTCGACCATCACCGCGACGGCCGCCTCGTGGGGCTCGTTCCAGTGATTGCCCGGGCGAACCATCTCGATCGCCGCCGCCTGGGCCTCGAGGACGATCTCGTAGATCGCGCGCTGCTCGGCCGTGAAGGTGCCGTTCACCGGGAAGGTCCGGGTGATGTCGCTCGCGTAGAAGTCGTGCTCGGCGCCCGCATCGATGAGCAGCAGGTCGCCGTCTCGGAGCACCTCGCGGTTCTCGACGTAGTGCAGGATACAGGCGTTGGCGCCGCCGGCGACGATCGACGGATAGGCGCTCGAGCGCATCCCGTGGCGCATGAACTCGTGGAGGAGCTCGGCCTCGATCTCGAACTCGCGCATGCCAGGCCTGCAGGCCTGCATCGCGCGCACGTGCGCGAGCGCACTCACCTCGCCCGCCTTGCGCATCGCCCGCGCCTCCGCGCCGCTCTTGAACAGCCGCATGTCGTGGAGCATGTGGTCGAAGGCGACGAACTCCCCCGGGGCGCTCACGCCGGCGCGCGAGCGCTCGCGCACCCGGTTCACCCAGCCGAGCACGCGCTGGTCGAACTCGGGGTAGCAGCCCATCGCGTAGTAGACCGCGCTGCGGTTCTCCAGCAGGCCGGGCAGGATGTCGTCGATGTCGCCGATGGGAAAGGCGTCGTCGGCGCCGAAGCGCTCGCAGGCGCCCTCGAGACCGGCGCGATAGCCGTTCCACTGCTCCATCTCCGGGTCGCGCTCGCGGCAGAACAGGATGTACTCGCCCTGCTCGCGGCCCGGGACCAGCGCTGCCACGGCCTCGGGCTCGTCGAAGCCCGTCAGGTAGTAGAAGTCGCTGTCGGGCCGATAGGGGTACTCGACGTCCCGGTTGCGCGGCCGCACGGGCGCGGTCGGCACGATGGCGATGGCACGCTCGTCCATCGACTGCATGACCCGCTTGCGGCGGCGTGCGAACTCGCGTCGGTCCAACTTCGAATCCTCCTCATCGGCGGCCGAGGAACGCCATCGCGACGTCCATCAGCGGCGCAACCGAGACAACGCATGAACGGTTGCATTCATCGATCGAAGAACGTCGTGCCCGGGGGTCCTCGGCGTCACGTGCGCAATGACGCGCGAGGCGCCCGCTCCGAGGCGAGCGTGGCCGCACTCGCGCGCCGGGCACATCGCCCGGACGCGGCCTCGCGGGAGCGGTCGCTCGCGCGCTGCCCGCTCATGCTCGGCCGCGCGGCGCGGCGACCTGATCCTCGTACACGCTCATCACCGCGACGCGGACGAACTCGACGAGCTCGGCGTAGTCCTCCTCGTCGCCCTCCGCCTCGGCGCTGCCGTCGGACAGTCGGGCGAGCCTGGCGAGATCGTCGAGCGCCTCGCGCACCTCCGCGGCGAGGCCAGACCCCTCGCCGATGCCGCCCGCCCCGAGCCCGTAGAGATATCCGCTGCACCACTCACCGAGCGCGACGCAGCGGTCGTCGAGGGGCTCGTCGTCGTCGGGCAGCAGGGGCGCGAAGGCGAACTCACCTTCCCCGAGCTCCCGGGCGCTGCGGGCCAGGCACTCACCGAGCAGGGCCCGGCACGCGTCGAGTGCCTGCGCGTCGACCTCCGGGTCGGCGAGCAGATCCTCGAGCCAGCCGCCCGTGTCGGCGCCGCCGGGCGTGCACAGCGTCCCGCACAATACCCCGTGCGTCTCGGCGAAGCTTGCGCTCGCCCGCGCGCGGAGCAGGGCGCTGCGACCTCGATCGTAGAGGCTGTCCAACAGAGCGTTTCGAGTCGTCGTGCTGGCCGGCGGGGAAGCGCCTATGCTATCACCGCGCCCGGTCCGCTCACAGGCGAGGCGCCCGTCGGCGCCCGTCGGCGCACGCAAGTCCGGCGTGCGTACGGCATAATCGGGGCAGCGTCGTCGCAGCCGGGCAATACCATGCCGTTCCCACCCCCGGGTCTTCGGGGATCACGCGCTTGAGCCGCTGGGAGTATCTCGATGCGCACGGCGCCGCCGCGCCGATCGAGGGGCGCGAGCTGCTCGCGCTGATCGGGAGCGGGCGCCTGTCCGCCGCGACCAGGGTGCGCCGGCGAGGTCGGCGGCGCTGGCGCGAGGCTGGTCTCACCGGCGCTTTCGACTCCGCCCTCTACCCACCGGGAGCCTTCGCCGAGCTTCCGGAGTACGACGCGCCGGAGCACGCGGCGCGGGCGGGCCGGGTCTATCCACCGGCGCGTCCATGGGTCCGTCTCTGGGCCCGCTTCGTCGATCTCGCGCTGTTCGATGCCCTGGTGCGCTACGTGGTCGCGATCGCGGCCTGGCGCCCGGAGGTCGCCGGTGAGCTCGCGATCGGCTTCGTGACCCCCATGGCCTGGCTGGTCGTCGAGGCGATCGCGCTCAGCGCCGTGGGGACGACGCCGGGAAAGGCGCTCCTCAAGGTCACCGTCAGGCGCCGCGACGGCCGGCACCTCGACTTCCCGGGCTCGCTCAACCGCGCCTTCGATGTCTGGCTCAAGGGGCTGGGAATGGGATTGCCGGTCGTGGTCATCGTCACCGAGCTCCTCGCCTACCGCCGCCTGAGCCGGACCGGCGTGACGAGCTGGGACGAGGCCGGTGACGTGCTCGTCTCACACGCCCGTATCGGCTACCCGCGCGTCGCGCTGGCCGCCGCGGTGCTCCTCGTGGCCCTGGCGCTGCGGGCGGCCTGAGACGAGCGCCGCAACGGGGTGCCGCGCCATTGACCGGCCCGGGCGGCGACCCCTATAGTTCCGTACTGATCAAAGACCTATGTGCACAGGACAGGCATCGGCCGTGCGTCTGCCGCCTTCGAGCGCCCGGCGATGCACGGCTCGGCCTCTGCGAGTTCCGATGCACCTCGAGCACCGCCTATGAATCGCGTCGACGTGAGTGAGCTCGAACGCCAGCTCGACGAGCTCATCGAGTGCAACCGCCAGCTCAGCGACGAGAACCAGGCGCTGCGAAGCCAGCAAGCGAATCTCATGGCCGAACGGGCCTCGCTCATCGAGAAGTCCGAGCTCGCGCGCTCGCGCGTCGAGGCCATGATCGCCCGCCTCAAGTCCATGGAGATCGGGGCATGAGCGACGAGCCGATCCCCGTCAGCGTCGAGATCCTGGACAAGGAGTACATGGTCTCGTGTCCCGCCCACGAGAAGGAAGCGCTGCTCGAGTCCGCACGCATGCTCAACGACCGCATGCGGCAGGTGCGTGACAGCGGAAAGGTGTTCGGCACCGAGCGCATGGCTGTCATCACGGCGTTGAACGTGATCCACGAGCTGACCCAGGCCGACCGCGAGCGCGCGGCGGAGATGGAGCGGGCGAACCGCGAGGTCGAGCGTCTCGTCGAGAAGGCACGCGGCGCCGTGAGTCGACGGGTGGTCGAGGGCGAAGTAGACTAGCCCCCGACGTCCTCTGCGGTGCTCGATAGCGGTCCTAGTAATCTCTTGAGCCTAGTTTCTAGCCTGAGTGGAGCTGCGTGCCGCCATCGGTGTGCAAGCCCGCCTCGAAGCGGGAAGCCTAAGAGGTGACCGAGGCTCCCCCCTGAACCACCTGGTTCAAGGGTCACGGCCCGCACCGGCACTGGCGGAGGGCGTCTTCCCCGACTGGCCACCGGCGCGCACCATCGCGCCGCCCGCGCATTGAGCTCGGGACCCGCCGGGGCGGACCTGCGCGAGCGCGGGCAGCTGCGCCGGGCGTTGCGCGCCCGCCGCCGCTCCGTGCCCGCCGCCGAGGCCGAGCGCCGGGCATGGGCGCTGGCGTCGGAGCTGGCGCGCCTGCACGAGTTCCGCGCCGCCCGGAGCATCGCCGGCTATCTCGCCGGCGACGGCGAGATCGACCCTGCCCCGGCGCTCGCCCTCGCACGGCGAATGGGCAAGGAGACGGTGCTCCCCGTGCTGCGCGGCCCTGCCCTCGACTTCGCCGTGCACGCGCCCGGCGCAGCCCTCGCGCTCAACCGCTTCGCCATCCCCGAGCCCGCGGGCACGCCGCTGCGAGCGGCGCGCTGGCTCGATGTCGTCCTGGTGCCGCTCGTCGGCTTCGACGGCGAGGGCAACCGGCTCGGCATGGGCGGAGGCTTCTACGATCGCACCTTCGCCTACCTGCGTGCGCGGCGGCGCTGGCGGCGACCCCATCTGATCGGCATCGCCCACCCGGAGCAGCGCGTCGAACGGCTCGAGGCGCGTCCCTGGGACGTGCCGCTGTGCGCGGTGGTGACGCCGGGCAGGGTCCTTCGGGTGCACCGGCTCGCCGTGTAACCCAATTCGGAGCACGACTATAGAGTTCCGGGCTATATGGGTGATGTCAGATAATGCTCCATCCGTGTAGCTTCCGCGCCGCTCAGCCATGACCGAAGCCTTCCCTGTCTCTCCCCCGGATCCCCCCGGATCGGGGAGGGAAATTCTTCAGGCCCGGGAGTGATCGGCATTTCTGCTCACGTATTGGCAACGCCGGAGATTGACGATGGCCTACTGGCTGATGAAGACCGAGCCGTCCGAGTTCAGCATCGACGACCTGAAGGCGCGCCCCAAGCGCACCGAGCCCTGGGACGGCGTACGCAACTACCAGGCCCGCAACATGATGCGCGACGAGATGAAGAAGGGCGACGGCGTGCTGTTCTATCACTCGAACTGCGAGGAGCCGGGGGTCGTCGGGATCGCCAAGGTCGCACGGGAGGGCTATCCCGATCCCACTGCATTCGACCCCGAGGACAAGCACTACGATCCGAAGAGCGACCCTGACAGCCCCCGCTGGTACCACGTGGACGTCAAGTTCGTCCGCAAGCTCGAGCGCACGATCACCCTCGCCGAGCTCAAGAGCCACCCGGAGCTCGAGGCGATGCCGCTCGTGCGACGCGGCAACCGGCTGTCGGTGATGCCGGTCAGCGACGCGGAGTGGGAGTTCGTCCTCGGTCTCGAGTGAGGCCTCGAGCACCTTTCCCGCGCGGCGGCCAATTACCTGTTCCGCGACTCGGAACGGGTATCTAAATACGTGAGCAGAAATGTCGATCACTCCCGGGTCTAAGGGAGTTCCCTCCCCAATCTGGGGGAGGGACAGGGAGGGGTTCGATCATGGCCGAGCGGCGCGAAGGCTACACGGGTGGAGAATATTTGCGATCACCTATCTAGCGTAGGAACAGCTCGTAGGCCGGGTTCGAGGTCTCGTCGACGTAACGGTAGCCGACGTCCTCGAGAAACGCGGCGAACGCCTCGCCCTCGCCTGCGGGGACCTGCAGTCCCATCAGCACCCGGCCGTAGTCCGAGCCGTGGTTCCGGTAGTGGAAAAGGCTGATGTTCCAGTGCCTGCCCATGTGCTCGAGGAAGCGCAGCAGCGCGCCGGGGCGCTCCGGAAAGTAGAAGCGATAGAGCAGCTCGGTCCCGGCGCCGGGATTGCGCCCGCCGACCATGTAGCGGACGTGGAGCTTGGCCATCTCGTTGTCGCTGAGATCGAGCACCGGGTAGCCGGCGGCGGTGAGCTCGTCGACGAGCCGCACGCGGTCGGCCTCGCCCTCACGCAGGCCCACGCCGACGAAGATGTGGGCATCGCGCGCATCGGCGTAGCGATAGTTGAACTCGGTGATGGAGCGCTCCCCGATGAGCTCGCAGAATCGCT
>CAJIAT010000637.1_pt1 | contig 14076 bp, 10 predicted proteins | sample 9199161 | NCBI WGS metagenome assembly CAJIAT01 (sample SAMEA7708281, study PRJEB35096) | sediment metagenome | biome: marine neritic benthic zone biome [ENVO:01000025]; feature: sediment [ENVO:00002007]; material: shallow marine sediment [ENVO:03000034] sea grass bed [ENVO_01000059] ... | reverse complement strand
CGTCGCCGAGGTAGCCGCAGGGGCACCCATGTGTCGGGAAGGACACCTAGGCACCCACCGCGGAAGCGGGGAGGGAATTTCTCCTCGGGTGCTTGAGTAGCGGGTGGCTCGTCTCGTGCGAGCCCTGGGAGGTGATGGCGTCGCCGGAGTATCTGACAGCGTCAATCAGTACGAGGATTCCGGAGGATTCTGGCGGGCACAGGTGCAGTCGGATGGCCTTCTCGGGTGGCGACGTCTGTAACCCTCTGTTTGAGCAGAGAATCTATCGGCCTGCAAAGCCGTGTACGCCGGTTCGATTCCGACCTCAGCCTCCAATCACCGCCGGTCCCGGCGCCGTTTGCAACCCTGACCGGCGCCACCTATGCTGCCGACGCTAGCCTGCACGTATCACCGGTCCGCGCGATGCAAGCGCACGCGATCGGTGAGAGGTGCGGGCCAGGCCCGGGTGGCGGAACTGGTAGACGCATCGGACTCGAGCGGGTCTCCTGCGGGGAAACGCGCAGGTTCACTGGGGTCAAATTCGGGGAAGCCTTCCAGGTAGCGCTGATGGTGATCCCGAGCTAAGCCCCGGCCGAGGGACGAGCCCCGAGGCCGGGGAAAGTGTAGAGACTAGACGGCCCCTGCCTAAGTTCCGACCGGCGCCGGAGTGCGAGCCGCCGGGCGGCATAGGGCAAAGGGATAGTCCAGACCACGCAGGCGCAGCCTCGCTGCACGGAAGCAGCAGGCAGACGGCGTGCCGAGCACGCCGGCGATGCGCGGTAGCGAAAGCTACGGTGGTACGTAAAATCCGCTGGCTTCGGCCGTGCCGGTTCGAATCCGGCCCCGGGCACCAACACCTCGCCCGCGGTGCGACGAGAGCCCCGGACCGATGGACCGACCACACGAGACCCTTCGGCGCTTCGGCTACCCGCAGAGCGAGGTGGCAGGCTACCAGCACTGGTGCGTGCTGGTGCGGACCGAGCAGGTGACCGCCTGCTCCCTGGTCCTGTGCGCCCGTTCCGACGTGACGCGCTTCGGCGCGCTGCCCGGCGGCGCCCACGCGGAGCTCGCCCGGGCGAGCGCAGACATCGAGTCGACCCTCGAGGGCTTGGTGGCCTTCGAGAAGATCAACTACCTGATGCTGATGATGGTGGACCCGCAGGTGCACTTCCACGTGTTCCCGCGCTACGCCGGGACCCGGACCGTGTGCGGGCTCACCTTCGAGGACACCGGCTGGCCGCGGGCACCGGCGCTCGGCGAGGCTTGCGCCCTCGAACCCGAGCAGCTCGCCGCCATGGTTGCGCACCTGCGCGAGCGCTGGCCGACCTGATCGGGCGCCGGTGGATCCTTCCTGGCACGACGACTGGCATCGTCTGGCTGCGCTGACAGCGCTCGGCGAGGGGGAGGGCGTGCGCATCGAGATGGACGGTACCTGGGTCGTCGCGCGCCGCCACGCGGGGGAGATCCTCGCCTTCAGCGACTCGTGTCCGGAGTGTGGCGCGGTCCTCGACCAGGCTCGAGTCGCGGGCGCCGCGATCGCCTGTCCAGGCTGCGCCGCGACGCTTCCCATCGGCCCCGACGCTCCCGACTCGCTGCATCTGCCGGTCATGGTGGTCGACGACGTCGCCTACGTGTTCATGGGCGGGACCGATGCGCGCTGAGCCGGTGCGGTGCGGCGCGGCGCTCGCCCTTGCGGCGACGCTCGGCGCCTGCGCAACGCCGGAGCCGATCGAGGAGCGCGCAGAGGCCCGGCTCCTCGGTCGGCCGGTCTCGAACGCCATCGAGCTCCTCGGGCCGGGCTACCGCGCCGAGCCGGCGAGCGACGGAGGCGCGACGTACCGATGGGTCCTGGTCGAGGATCTGCTCGCCCCGGGGACGACCGGCCCCCCGAGCCTCGGTGTCAGTCGGCGCGGCACGGGCACCTACCAGGCCGGCCGGCGATCGGCGCCGCGCCTCGTGACGCGCAGGTGCGAGGTCACCACCGACGTCGGCCGCGACGACATCGTTTCCGGCTGGCGGGTGGCGGGAGAGGCATGCATCGACATCCTCCGGGCTCGCCTGCGCTGAGGGCCCGGGGCTCGCGACGGTCGAACCCTCTTGCGACGCGTCCGGTCCATCGCTCGTTCGACCGGGAATCGCATTACTGGGAAGCCGTGATTCGTGACCCTCGCGAAGGCCGTGGGATAACCTCCTGCGATCCATCTCCGGTGCGCACCGCCGAAGACGATCATGCCGAGAGTCGAACGAGTCGGAAGCGGTCGTTACCGGGTCGGGGAGAGCCCCATGTGGGATCCTCTCGGCGGCGCGCTCTACTGGGTCGACGTCGCGGCGGCATGCGTCTACCGCGACGACGGTCGGAGCTGGCCCGTGTCGGGCAGCTATCTCGGCTCGATGGCGCTGTGCGACGACGGCGGTGCCGTGCTCGCGATGGACGACGGCTTGTTCCATCTCGATCTCGACGGCGGCGAGCTGCGCGCGCTGGCCTCGCCCGAGGCGGGCAACGCACGCACGGTCTTCAACGACTCGAAGGTCGATCGGCAAGGGCGATTCGTCGCAGGCAGCACCGACACGGAGTTCCGCGATCCCATCGCGGCGTGGTATCAGCTCGGTCCCGGTGGTGCCTGTGAGCGGCTTCAGGGCGACATCGTGTGCTGCAACGGTCCGTGCTGGAGCCCTGACGGCGACGTCTTCTATTACGCGGACAGCGTTCGGCGCACGATCTACGCGAGTCCCTACGACCCGGCGACGGGTCGGATCGGTGAGCGCCGGGTCTTCGCGACCACGGACGCGTGGGATGCCAATCCCGACGGCGCGACGGTCGACGCCGACGGGTATCTGTGGAGCGCGCTGTTCAACGGCGGTCGGGTTGTGCGGTTCGCCCCGGACGGCAGCGTCGACCGGGAGGTGGAGATCCCGGCGCGGTTCACCTCGAGCGTGATGTTCGGCGGCGAGGACCTGGACGTGCTCTATGTCACCTCGATCGGTGACGAGTGCATGGGGCTCACCGATCCGCTGCCCGACGCCGGCGGGGTATTCGCGGTCCACGACCTCGGTGTGGCCGGTCTCCCCGAGCCGAGCTTCGCGCGTGCGCCCGGCTGAGGTCGCCGTCGCGAGGAGCGAAATCGGCGGTGGCGATCCCGCAACATCCTCGTCGCCCGAACGAGGTCTCCCCCATTCCCTACGCACCGCGCGTACCGCGTACACCGGTCGTGAGAGCACTCTGTCGCCCGCGAGCCCGCCATGAGTGAGCTTCAGCGCTGGCTCGACGGCCACGGACTCGGGAAGCTCGCTTCGCTGCTCGCCGAGCAGGACATCGATCTCGACATCCTTCCCGAGCTCACCGAGGACGACCTCGAGAAGCTCGGCCTGTCGATGGGTCAGCGCAAGCGGTTGCTGCGTGCCCTGGAGAGCGGAATCGCGAGCACGACCGCGGCCGCGCCGGTCCCGGCCGGTCCCGCCGCCATTCCGCGTGGCAACGAAGCGGAGCGCCGCCAGCTCACCGTGATGTTCTGCGATCTGGTCGGTTCCACGGCGATGTCGGCGAAGCTCGATCCGGAGGAGCTCCGGGACATCCTGCTCCGCTACCGCGATGCCACCGACAACGTCATCAAGCGCTACGACGGCACCGTGGCCCGCTTCCTCGGCGACGGGATCCTCGTCTACTTCGGCTATCCACGCGCCCACGAGGACGATGCCGAGCGGGCCGTACGCGCGGCGCTGGCGGTGGTGGAGGTCGTCTCGGGGCTCGAGAACGCTCACGAGCTGACCCTCGAGGTGCGGATCGGCATCGCCACGGGCCTGGTGGTGGTCGGTGACATCATCGGCATGCTGCAGTCCGAGGAGGGCGCGGTCGTCGGCGAGACGCCGAACCTCGCCGCGCGGCTGCAGGGGTTTGCGGAGCCGAACGGCGTCGTCATCGCCCAGAGCACCCGGGCACTCGTTGGCGCGTCGTTCCAGTACCGCGACCTGGGCGAGCACGCGGTCAAGGGGATCCCCGAGCCGGTGCAGGTGTGGAACGTCGAGGGCTCGCGGGACGTGGAGACACGGTTCGCGGCCGCTCACGGTGGGGCAACCTCGCCGCTCGTCGACCGCGAGCACGAGCTCGCGCGGATACTCGCCTGCTGGCAGCGGACCTGCGAGAGCCACGGGCAGGTGGTGCTGGTGTCGGGTGAAGCGGGCTTCGGCAAGTCCCGCCTCGTGCACAGCTTCGAGCAGCAGATCGGGGACGGCTGCAGCCGGCTCCACCTGCAGTGCTCGCCACACTACGAGAACAGCGCCTACTTCCCCATCATCACGGCGCTGTCCCGGAGGGCGGGGCTGCGCGTGGTCGATGCGGGCGGCTCGCAGCTCGAGAAGCTCCAGCGCTTCGTCGGGGACTGGAGCAGGAGTCCGGACATCGCGCTGCCGCTGATAGCCAGCCTCCTGTCGGTGCCCGTGGGAGGCGGCACCCAGTCCCCCGCCACCACGAGCCCGGAGATCCAGAAGGAGGACACCTTCGAGGCGCTGGTCTCGCTGTTCGTCGGCCGCTCGACGGAGCAGCCGCTGCTCATCGTCTTCGAGGACGTGCACTGGATCGACCCGACTTCCTGGGAGTTCCTGCGCCGCCTCGCCGAGCGCATCACGTCGCGGCGGATTCTGATCGTCGTCACCTTCAGGCCGGATTTCTCGCAGAGCCTGCCCGGGGGCGATCACGTCGCTCGCATCGTGGTCGACCGGCTGGCACCGGAGAGCGCCTCGGCCGTGATGTCGTCGATCCTCGAGGGCAAGTCGCTCCCGGGCGCGCTGCGCGATCAGATCCTGGCCAAGACCGACGGCGTGCCGCTGTTCGTCGAGGAGCTCACCAAGATGGTGCTCGACTCGAAGGCGCTGCGAGACGCTGGCGACCACTACGAGCTGACCAGCTCGTTGCCCGAGCTGACGATCCCGATGACGCTGCAGGACTCGCTGATGGCGCGGCTCGACCAGCTCGCGCCGGTCAAGGAGGTGGCTCAGGTCGGCGCGGTGCTCGGCCGGGAGTTCGACTACGAGCTCCTCGCGCACGTGGTGACGATGCTCGACCCGCGCGAGCTGACCCAGGCGCTCGCGCGTCTCACCGAGGCGGGGCTCCTCAACGAATCGGGCGAGCCGCCGGAGGCCAGCTACGCGTTCAGGCACGCGCTGATCCAGGACGCCGCCTACGCGAGCATGCTGCACAGCAAGCGGCGGACGCTCCACGCGCGCATTGCGCAGGTGCTCGAGACGGAGTTCCCCGAGCGCGCCGCGCTCGCGCCGGAGGTCCTGGCGCGCCACTGCGAGCAGGGCGGTCGCGTCGAGCGCTCGATTCGCTACTGGGGGATCGCGGGCCAGCGGGCGCTCGAGCGGTCGGCGGTCTCCGAGGCGCTCGCGCATGCGGAGAAGGGGCTGACGCTGCTCGGCCGAGCGAGCGGGATGGCGGACCGTCTCGAGCTCGAGCTCGAGCTCGAGACGGTGCGCGGCTGGGCGTCGATCGCCGTGCACGGCTACACCGCCCCGCAGACCGGGCGCGCCTTCTCGCGGGCACGCGAGCTGTGCGGTGCCCTCGGTGACAGCCCCAACCTGTTCTCCGTCCTGCACGGGCAGTGGCTGTACCATCTGCTCCAGGCGGACGTCGGCGTGGCCAACGACATCGCGGCGGAGATGCTCGAGGCCTCTGCGGGCGACGGTCAGGGGCACTCGCGCATCATCGCCCACCGCGTCCAGGGCACGAGCGCCTTCTGGCTCGGTCGCTACCAGAGCGCCTGTGAGCACCTCGAGCGTGCCCTGGACATGTACGAGTCCGGCACCGATCGGCCAGTCGGAGTCACGGGGATGTTCGACGTCCACGTGGTGGGCCTCGACTTCATGTCGCTTGCGCTCCTGCCGATGGGGCGCGTGGAAGACGCGCACCGGCAGGGAGAGCGGGCGCTCGAGGCGGCGCGCGCGTCGCGGGCGCTCGTCTCACTCGCCGTCGTGCTCCAGCACGGCTGCCTGTTCCATCAGATCGCGGGACAGCGCGAGCGGGTCCGCGAGCGCGCGGCCGAGCTGTTCGAGCTCTCCGAGCGCGAGGGCTACCCGTTCTGGCTCGCCCACGCGCGCTTCTTCCAGCGCTGGGCCGCCGTCGGCGAGCGGGCGGACGTGGCCTCGGTGCGGCGCGTCGCGGACGCGCGCGAAGCTGTGATCGCGACCGGCTCGCGACTGTTCTACCCCTACTACTCGGCGCTGCTGGCCGAGCTCTACGGCCGGATCGACGAGGACGACCGCGCGCTCGAGCTCCTCGCGCTCGCGCTCGACACCATCGAGACGAGTCAGGAGCGGTGGTTCGAGGCCGAGGTCCATCGCCTGCGCGGTGAGCACCGCGCGCGCAGAGCGCCCGATCATCTCGAGCCCGCGATTGAGGACCTGCGCGAGGCGATGGAGGTCGCGCGGCGCCAGGGCGCGACGCTGTACGAGCTGCGCGCTGCGACCACCCTGGCAGAGCTGCTCCTCGGCGCCGGCGCGAGCGACGACGCGCGCGAGGCCCTGGCGCCGTTTTCGGACTGGCTCGGCGCGCAGCCCCCGCTTCCCGACGTGGAGCGTGCCCGACGCGCGGTCGAGCAGCTGGGGTAGGGCGCTCCTACAGTCGCCCCTTCAGGTGCTCCGCGAGCCGCAGCGCGAGGGCGACGATGGTCAGCGTCGGGTTGGCGAACCCGGAGCTGGGAAAGACCGAGCCGCCTGTGGCGTAGAGATTGTCCGTGCCGTGGACGCGTCCATCGGCGTCGACGGCGCCGTGACGCGCGTCGACGTGCATGCGCGTCGTCCCGGCGTGATGGTGCGCGTTCGGGTCGGGAACGGCATCCCCGCTCGTCTCGATGCGACCGACGCCCGCGGCGCCGAGCGCCTCGGCGAACACGTTGCGAAGCTTCTCCAGGCGCGCGTGGTCCTCGGCACTCCAGCGCCAGTGGACCGCGGCTCTCGGCACGCCGAGAGCGTCCTTCGTGCTCGCCAGCACGACGCGATTGTCGCGATGGGGCAGCTGCTCGACGTTGAGCAGGATCTGAAAGCCCATGTAGAGCCGCTCCGGCCTCGACACCGCGCTCCAGCCGTAGCCGACGGGCGGGCCGGTCTGCCGACCGGCAACCCGCCTCGCAAGGCGCCGCAGCAGCGCGGCGGCCCGCCCGGGCGCGCGCGCGAGCGGCAGCAGGGTCACGGAGCCGTTCACGAGCCCTGCGTCCAGGGCAGCCTTCGCCTCGACCGCGAGCCGTCCGCCGATCACCGTGCCGTCGATGGCGCTGTGCCTGTCGTAGAAAGCGCTCGTCGCGTAGAGCTCCGGGTCGCTTGCGATCAGCGTCAGCGAGCGGTCTCGCGGGTGCTCCATGAAGCAGCGACCTACCCAGTCGTGACCGTTGCCGAGAGCTTCGCGACCAGGCTCGCGCGACACGAGCAGCAGCCGTGCGTTCTCGACGGCGCCTGCGGCGAGGACGAAGAGCTTCGACCGCACTCGAAAGCGGTTGCCTTCGAGCGTCCCGACCTCGATCGCGGTCACCGAGCGACCCGCATCGTGCTCGAGACCGCAGGCGGTCGCGTGGTGGATCAGCTCGACCTCGTCGCTGGCGGCGATCTCTTCGAGGTAGGTGTGGGTGAACGGACGCGCCGGCCCGAACTGGTACACGGCGCGCCGCACCCGCGCGTCGGGCGGGGCGAACACGTCGCTGGCGTCGCCCCAGCGCGTCGCGCCGTAGTCGAACGGGCCGAGTCCGCACATGCGCTGCGCGTGATCGTAGAAAGGGGCGAGATGCGCCGCGTCGAAGGGCCAACCGTCGCGGTCGAGATCCGGCCGAGGCGCGAAATCGATCGGATCGAGCGGCAGGTACTTTGCCCCCGCCTCACCGCTCACCGGCGTGTTCCAGACGCATGCCGTACCGCCGAGCTGGCGGTGGCGGGTCCGACGCAGGCCGGAGTAGGGCGCACCGACGAACTCCCCTTCGTTCAGCACCTGGGCTGAATCCTCCGGCACGACGCCGCCGCTCTCCAGGCATACGATTCGCTTTCCGTTTCCCAGGAACTCGCGTGCGAGCGTGATGCCGGCCGGCCCGCCACCGACGATGCACAGATCCGCATCGAGCACCGTGCCGGGGCGAATGGTGTGGGCATCGACTTTCATGTAACCTCACTCCGATGTCGAATCGCTGCGTGTCGGGGGCCCCAGGTCAATATGCCTGATGTCTCCGAGGTGTCGGTGATAATGCCGACACGGGGACTCAGGGTGCGAGCCCCGCTCATTCGCCGGGCCTTGGACAGCGTGCTCTCCCAGGAGGGAGTGCGCGCCGTTCCCATCGTCGTCGTGAACGGCCCGGACCGCGACCCGGAGATTGTCGCCGAGATCGCGCGCGATCCCCGCGTCACGGTGCTCGACGTGGAGGAGCCCGGGATTCCCAATGCGTTGCGCACCGGCCGTGAGCGCGTGCAGACGAAGTGGTTCTCGGCGCTCGACGACGACGACTTCTACCTCTCTGGCGCGCTCCGCAAGCGCGTGGAGGTTCTCGCGCGGCGCAGCGATTGTGACACCGTGGTGACGAACGCGCTCGCCCGCGACGGGGACGAGGACATCCTGGCCGTGCAGGACATGAAGCGTGTCGAGGCCGCGCCGCTCGATGCGCTCGAGGAGGGGAACTGGCTGCTTCCCGGCGCATGGATGTGCCGCTCCGAGCGCGTCGGGAGCTGGCTCTTCGAGGGCATGCCGAAGGCGCTCGAGTGCACCTTTCTGGCGTTCCAGTTCTGCCTCGCTTGCAAGCCGGTGTTTCTCGATGTTCCCACCATCGTCTGGCACATGGACACGCCCGGGTCGGAATCGAAGTCCCGCACCTACGGCATCGCTACGCTGGCGGCGCTGGACCGAATACTCGAGCTTCCCCTGCCACCGGAAGCAAGGCGCTGGGTGCGCGAGCGCACCACGCGCGCGATGCACGGCCACGCGCACAGGCTCATGCACGAGCACGAGCTCGCGCAGGCCTGGTCCTGGCACCTGCAGTCCCTGCGTCGCCCCGGGGGTTGGCGCTATACGCCGTTCGGCCTACGCCTCCTGCTCGCCGCCCTGAGAAGATGATCCCTGAGGAATTGCGAGGAAGTCATCCCCGAGGCGATGGCCTGAGGGGCTGCCCGAGGCGATGAGCATGCTACCGACACGACTGCTCGTGCTGGGCATCGATGGCGCGAGCCCCGAGCTGCTTCGCGGCTGGGCCGACGCCGGCCATCTCCCCAATCTGGCCGGACTGTTTCGGCGGGGACGCTCGGGCAACACGCGCGGCGTGGAGGGCTTCTTCATCGGGTCCACCTGGCCATGCATCTACACGGGCTCGTCGCCTGCGCGCCACGGCTTCCACTACCTGATCCAGCTGTCCCCGGGCACCTATGACTTCTACCGACGCGAGGATTGCGGGCTCTTCGCGGGCAAGGCGTTCTGGAGCGCCCTGAGCGATGCCGGACGGCGAGTCGCCGTTCTCGACGCGCCGCTCAGCCCGATCGACCCGACGCTTAACGGCATGCAGGTGCTCGAGTGGGGCGGGCACGATGCGGTCTACGGATTCTGTGCCCGTCCAGAGCCCCTCGCCGAGGCGATCCAGGCACGCTACGGTGACCACCCGGTCGGCACTCGCTGTGACGGCAGGCGCAGCGGCGCCGAGGACTACGCCTCCTTCGTCGACCGGCTACTGCACGGGGTGGAGACCAAGTCCCGGATGACGCGCGAGTTCCTGCGCGAGGGCGGCTGGGACCTGTTCATGCAGGTCTTCTCCGAAGCCCACTGTGCGGGCCACCAGTGCTGGCACCTTCACGACAGCTCGCACCCTTCCCACGATCCGGAGATCGCCGCCGCGCTCGGCAACCCGATGCAGCGGGTCTACGAGGCCATCGACAAGGCTATCGGCGAAATCCTCGCCGAGGCCGGCGAGTGCAACGTCTGCGTCTTCTCCTCCCACGGCATGTCGCACTGGTACGGAGCGCAGTTCCTCCTCCCGGAGATCCTGTTCAGGCTCGGGGTCGCGCAGCGTCCGCCACCGGCGCCGCGCAGCGCGAGCTCGGTGGCTGTGGACGGGGCGACCTGGGCGTGGCACCAGCTGCCGGCATCGGTGCGGGGGCGCCTCGGCGGTGTGCGGTCGCGCTACGGTCCGCGCAAGGCGGAGTCGAACAAGGGGCTGCCGAGCCTCGGTGTGGACACGGCCCGGAGCCAGTGCTTCCACCACCGTCACGGCCTCGCGATCGGGGGCATCCGTCTGAATCTGGCGGGCCGGGAGCCGCAAGGGATCGTCCAGCCGGGCGCGGCCGCTGACGCCTTCTGCGAGGCGCTCACCGAGGATCTCATGGCGATCATCGACGAGCGCTCGGACCGTTCTCTCATCCGACGGGTCGTGCGCGTCGCCGAGCTCTACGAGGGTCCATACCTCGACGAGCTGCCCGACCTGCTCGTCGAGTACGACGACACGGTGCCGACCTTGAGCACGAGGGTTGGTGACGGGGAGGGCGCCACGGTGCGGGTTCGCTCGCCGAAGATCGGTGTCCTGGAGGGCGCCAACACCTACGGACGCACCGGCGAGCACCGCTCCCAGGGTCTGCTGGTCGCCGCGGGGCCCCAGGTCGAGGCGGGCGTGTTCTCGCGCCAGGTCTCCGTGCTCGACCTGGCCCCGACGTGGTCGCGTCTGCTCGGCGTCGAGCTTGAGGGGACCGATGGACGGGCCATCGAGGATCTCGCGCCGAGCTGAGCCGCACTACTCGGCCGGGATGAAGCTGAAGACCGACCCCTCCCTGAGCCAACGCGCGAGCTCACCCGCGGCCACCGCGTGCCCCGCCGGGGTCCAGTGCCCATCCAGCGCGTAGTCGAGCCTCGGCCCACTCGCCACGGCCGCACGGAAGGTCTCTGTCAGGCTGAGGAACGGAACGCGGCGCTCGGCCGCCCAGCGCTCCAGCCGCGTCTCGACCCCGCTCGGCCCGACGAGCCACTCGCTGCGCACCCGTGTCCCGGTCGCCACCGCGATGTTGTCGGCCTGGTGGGTCGCCGGGTCGTACTGGAAGTGCACCGGCACGAACACCATCGCGACCTCGACATCCTCGCGCCGCGCCATCGAGACGATGGTCTCGAGCGACTGTGCCATGTTGAGCCACTTCTGCCGCGCCCGTGGGCTCTCGACGTCGAGCGCGTCCACCCAGAAGTCCGGGTAGAGGACCCCGTAGGCGAGGACACCGAAACCGAAGCGGTTCTCGTTGATCGCCTCGACGATGTCTTCCGGGAGCCGCGCCGCCCAAGCCCGGATGCTCGCCTCGTCGATGCCCTGGCTCCGTGCCCTCGCCGAGACGTCGCCGACGAAATCCGTCGTCCGGGTGCGACGCCGATACTCCCAGCGCGCCCTCAGGGTCGCCAGGAGGGTGTAGGTGCGGGGGAGAACCCGCGCGACCAACCCTTTGATTCCCGACCGTGACGGCCGCCTGGGGTCGATTCGGTTCGCGGCCGGATCCTCCCGGGTGTTCGCCACGTCGTTCGCGAACACGCAGATCAGAACCCCCTCGGGATCGAAATCGAGTCCCACGTACTTCATCAACCGGGCGTAGCGCGACGGGCTCGTGCCCGACAGGCCACCGTTGACGAAGACCACCTCGCGCCCGGACCCCGCGAACTCGCGCTCCAGGCGCTCGGTGAAGCGCTCCTGCGCGTCGACTCCGAGCCCCTCGGTATAGGAATCGCCGAGCACCAGCACACGGTGCTCATGCGCTGACCGCTCGGGCGAGGTCTCCCGATAGCGCAGCCCGGCGCTGTTGGTGGCGAACTCGTAGCGGAACTCGATGTACTCGCGCACCTCGATGACGTTCGCCGGGTGCGCCGCTCGAATCGGGATCTCCGTCGGATACCCGAGCCAGGCGAGAACTGCCTCGCCACCGAGCAGCGCCAGTGTCAGCGAGCTCCCGAACAGCAGCGCACCGTAGACACCACGACGCAGCCGCGAGCGCGCACCAGCCTCGCCGGAATCCCGTTTCATCGTGTCGTGGTCTCGTGAGCGAAGACGGTCGGATTATGGATGCGACGCGCGCCTTTCGAGCCCCCACGACGTCACTATTTAACATAATATGCATTATGCGCATTCATCGGGATGGGCACGGCCTCACGGCGGGGTGCGGGCTGACGCGCCCGTGCCTGACGGTCTCCCCCGGCTCCTGACGCGCCTCTCCTCAGAGGCCCGTGGTCACCGCATGGCTCCGATTCGTGGGGTCGCCGAGGATGTGGCGACCGAGACCGCCCGGCAAGCCATCGGGCACCGGGTCGACGTCGTCGAGGTATCGCTCCTAACTAGTTGTTCTGAAGAGCTAAACAGCGCACGTAAGCCGCGCGGGAGGCGCGTTTCGCGCGTCGACCTCGCCGCGAATGAGAGGATGGTTGAGAAACACGTCTTAACTGGCTGAAATAACTAGTCAGACAATGCACTCCAGACTGCCGGCAACGGAGACGAAGCCGCTCCCGGCCAGGCGGACAACGTCTTCGGACGCCCCGTGGGCGGCGCGGGCACCGGTGACGATCCTGGGTGGACGCGGCTTGGCTGCCACGGACGCGACCGTCGCGCTGGTGGTGAAGTCGCTCACCATCGGCCCGCCCGGCGCCACCGGGAGGCCACCGCGTCCCCCGGCGACCAGCGTCGCCGTGACCTGCCCGCCCCGCTCGGCACAAGCGCTCGCCAGGCGCTGCGCCGCGTCGACGAAGTCGCTCGGCAGGTTGACGAGCGAGTCGGTCATGTCGGTGTCGGGCGACCGGATCGTGATGACGCCGTCGATGCTCTCCTCGGACGATGCGTCGAGAACGCTCTTAACGTCCATGAAGAAGTTCTGGGTGACGATCGTGATGTCGCCGCCGTCGCCTTGAGCGGCGTTGGTCAAGATCTGCCCGTCGAAGAGAATGACGGCGAACGGGTCGATGTTGATGTTGCCGCCGCCCCCGGCGCCGTCGGCGACCGAGGTCGCAATCGTGCCGCCCTCGAGGAGCACCATCCCTGTCACCTTCACCACGATGTCACCGGCATCGGCGAGGACCGTTGACGTCAAGACCTCGCCCCCTCCGAGCACGAAGAGATCGGGCGCCTCCAGCCTGATGGTCCCCGCGTCTCCGGCGCCGAGCCTTCCGACGCGGCTTCGCGCAGCGACCGTCGCACCGAGCCCGAACGCGTCTTCGCCACCGCCCACCGTGATGCTCTCGCGCGCCGTCAATGCGATCTCTCCACCGGCCGCCTGTGTTTGCGGGTCGTCGCCATCGCGAAAGCCCTCGGTGTCGGCGAGAATCGAAGCCCCCGTGCGCAGCACGATGCTCCCGGCTTTAACGATAACGTTCCCGGCGTTGCCCGAAGCCAACTCGTTGGCGATAGTGCGGAGTTGCGTTCCGTCGGACAACTCGAGACCTCCGTCGACGTTCACGAGAATGTCGCCGCCGCGGCCGCGGCCGCGGGAGCCGTTCGTCACTACGCCGCTCGTGATCCGCACACTCGAGCCGTTGATCTCGACATCACCCGCCGGAGAAGAGCCGAACGTCTCCGTCTCTATCCTACTGCCCTCATTGATTGATACGTCGTGGGCCGACAACGAGATGTCGGCGGCCTCTCCGCCATCGGCTGAGGCCGACAGCCTGCTCGCACCCCCGATCGAGAGAGCGCGCTCTGCTGCAAGCCGCATCGCACCGCCCTTTCGGCCCGTGGAGCTCGCGGTGCGAATCACGGCGCCGTCGAGCATGATGTCACGCGCCTGAACGACCACGTCTGCTCCACCTGGAGCGCCGCTGGGCCCAGTAGACATGTTTCCTGAGATCGCGATCGACCCAGACGCAATAAGCTCGATCCGACCGGTCCGTTCTCCGAGCGCAGTCGATGTGGACACGTCCGTGGAATCGCCGCTGACCACGATATCCCCCGCCTCAACTCGAATCCCGTTGTTCTCGCCGTCGATGTTGGCGATCTGGACCTTGGTCCCACCGTCGAGCACGACCCTGCCTGCACGTATCAGAATCCTCCCATCGACCGCTTCGACCGCCGGGTCGGCAGTCGGGAACGGGCCCGGAGGTGGACCTGGGAACGGGCCCGGAGGTGGACCTGGGAACGG
>CAJIAT010000552.1_pt1 | contig 14078 bp, 15 predicted proteins | sample 9199161 | NCBI WGS metagenome assembly CAJIAT01 (sample SAMEA7708281, study PRJEB35096) | sediment metagenome | biome: marine neritic benthic zone biome [ENVO:01000025]; feature: sediment [ENVO:00002007]; material: shallow marine sediment [ENVO:03000034] sea grass bed [ENVO_01000059] ... | reverse complement strand
CCGGCGCAGGCTCCTGTCCAGGCCCCTGTCCAGGCCCCTGCCCAGGCGCAGCAGCCCGCGCAGGTTGCCTCGGCGCCGGCCGCACGGGCCCTGCCGCAGGTCATCGTCGACAAGAGCTGCGAGTTCGTCCTCACCTGGCAGGATCGGGGCTCGAACGGCGTGCGCGACGTGTCGATCTTCGACCCGAAGCCGGCCTCGGGCCAGTACGTCCTCGGCGGCTACGCCCAGGGCAACTACAGCGAGCCGAACGGCTGCGCTGCCACGGTCTCCGAGGGTCCGCGCTCGGCGGGTGCGCCGCCCGCCCTCGCGCCGCCGGCGCGCTGGGAGCGCGTGTGGGAGGACCGCGGGACCGGCGCGGTGATGGACGGGACCATCTGGGCCGCGGTGCCGCCCTCGAACGACTACGTGTGCCTGGGACACATCGCCGAGTCGGGTTACAACACGCCGATGCCGCCGCGCTACGCATGCGTGCACCGCTGCCTGGTGCGCCAGATCCCGGCCGGTCCACCGGCCTGGACGGACCAGGGCACCGGTGCGCGCACCCCGGTCGCCCTTTACCCGCTGCCGGGGATCGGCGGCTTCGTCGCCTTCGCCGGTGGCGGCGGGCCGCAGGCGCTGCTCGACCTCGACCCGAGCGGGGCGGCCTGCGGCGGATAGCCCGCACGAGGCTGGGCAGGCCTTGCAGCGCGGCGGCGCGCGCCGTCGGGGCCCCTGACGTGGCGAGCGATAGCCGTGCTCAGCCGCCTGCGGCGCGCATGTGCGCGAGCAGCTCCGGTGACGCCTGCCCGGTGGGATTGAGCCCCTTGTCCGTCTGGTACTGCCTGATCGCGGCGACGGTCGCCGGCCCCATCTGTCCGTCGACCCCTCCGGGGTTGTAGCCGAGGACGATCAGCGAGCGCTGCACGTCCGCGACGACGTTGCCGCCGCGCGCCGGCGCCGCAGCGGGCGCCTGCGGCAGGACGGGCGCGGCTGCCGCGGCGGCCTGGCGCGCCTGCTGCTGCTGCATCTGCTGCTGCTGGACCATGGCCTGCTGCTGCATGCGCATGCGCTCCTCGTGCATGCGCCGCTCCTCGGCCGCGCGCTGGCGCTCCCAGTCCATGCGCTGCTGCTCGTAGCGCGCGCGATTGCTGGCCTCGTACCGTTGTCGCCGCGAGCTCTCGTGAGCCGCGCCGGCGACGCCGCCGACCAGCGCCCCGATCGCGGCACCGTCGCCGCCGCCGATCAGTCCGCCGAACAGGGCGCCGCCGAGGGCCCCTCCGAGCACGTCCGCCTGAGCTGCCGACACCGGCAGCACCAGCGCGAGCGCCAGCATCGTCCTGCTCATCGCCGTGGTTGCCGCGTTCATCGCCGCTCCTCCCCGCGCATCCGTCACTTCACCAGCTCGCCGTTCTTCCAGATCTGCACCTCCTCGGTGCCGTCGGGGCGTCTGAGCGTCACCCGGCCCTCGGGCGCGTTGCCCTTCCAGGTGCCGCTGAGTGTCGCTCCGTCCGGCTCGGTGAGCACGCCGGGCCCGGACGCCTTCCCGGCAGCGAAGGTGCCCTCGAACACCGCGCCGTCCTGGAGCAGCGCCTTGCCCGCGCCGTGCGGCTCGCCGTCGAGGAACTCGCCGGTGTACTCCCAGCCTGCGGGCGACATGAGAGTGCCCGTCCCCGAGCGCAGGCCGGCGACGTAGGTGCCGCGGTAGCGCTCGCCGTCGGGCTTGCCGTCCATGCCCTCGCCCTCGGGTACGCCGCCCACGAACGCGCCCTGGTAGAAGGACCCGTCCGCCTTGCGATAGACGCCCTGGCCGTTCGGGAGATCGTCGGCGAAGTCGCCCTCGTAGCTGGCGCCATCGGGTGCCTTCACGAGCCCTTCGCCGGCCAGAGCGCCGTCCACGAAGCCGCCCTGGTAGTGCAGGAACTCGCCCTCGTCGAGCCACCACAGCTCGCCGAAGCCCTCGGCCTTGCCCGAGTCGATGCGTCCGTGGAAGCGCGCGACGATGCGCCCGTCGTCGACCACCACGAGCACGCCGTCGCCGGACGCCACGTCGTTCGCGCACGGTCCGGACCAGGTGAGGCTCGTTCCGGGACCAGGCGCCTCGTCCGACCAGACCTTGCAGCCCGAGATCGGATCGGTCAGCCAGTAGTCCCCGGCCGCCGCCGCTCCGTGCCCGCCGATCAGCGCCGCCGCGCAGGCGAGCGTCGCGATCCGTGCAGCGCCGAGCCGCGACGGCCGACCCCGTTCGATCGTGTCGTTCATCTCGATGGTCTCCTCCCGCGCGAGGAAAGTATAAGGCGCGCCGCGACGCAGAGGGCAGCGCGGCCCTGGTGACGCCTTGCATGCTATCTTCGAGCGCTATGAGACCCGAGGCTCCTCCGGCGTGGCTCCTCGTCGCCGCGATCGGCCTCGGCGCGATCGGCCTGAGCGCCGGCGATCGCGCCGTGGCGCAGGACGTGCCGGAGCTGCCCGCCGAAGTCGCGGCCGCCGCCGGTGAGGACGAAGGCGACGGCGGGGCGGAGGCGGGCGCGACGCAGGAGAAGCCTTCGCTGCTCAAGCGCCTCGCGAATCCGGATCGGCGGTTCATCGTGGTGCCGATCCCGCAGTCGAACCCCACCATCGGTACGGGCATCATCATCGCCGGGGCGTACTACTATCCCCAGGGCGAGGGGGACGAGGCGGCCGGTCACCCGGCGAGCTCCACGCAGATCGGAGCCGGACACTTCGACACCTCGAGCTGGGGCATCGTCCTGCGCCACCAGGGCTACTACGAGCAGGACACCTGGCGCATCGGTGGCATCGGCGGCTACATGTCCCTGAATCTCCAGTTCTTCGGCATCGGCGGCGAAGCCGGCGACCGCAACCAGTCCGTCGGCTGGAACCTCGAGGGGTTCGCGCTGTGGCCGCGGGTGCTCGGGCGCGTGCGCGGGGACTGGTTCCTCGGAGGCGACGTGCGCTTCATCGACAGCGACAGCGGCTTCAACGTCCAGGTTGCGGGCGAGAAGTTCGACCGTGTCGACCAGGACCGGCTGAAGGCGACCTCCATGGGGCTCGGCCCGCGCATCGAGTACGACACGCGCGACGACCAGCTCAACCCCTACTCGGGGACCTACGGCCAGTTCGCCTCGGTCTTCAACGGGCGGGCGATCGGCAGCGACACGACCTACGAGATCTACGACGTGCGAGCGCGCCGCTACCAGCCCCTTTCGGAGAACATCACCCTCGCGCTGGACGCCAAGGGACGGTTCACCAACGGCGACGTCCCCTTCTTCGACCTCTCGCGCGTGGAGCTGCGCGGCTTCTCGGCGACGCGCTACATGGACAACCTTGCCCTGCAGGCGCAGGCGGAGCTGCGCTGGCGCGTGCACCCGCGGTTCGGCTTGACGGTCTTCGGTGGCGTCGGCGCCGTCGCGGAGAATCTCAGCAGCTTCGAGTCGAGCACCGCGGCCTGGGCCGGCGGGCTCGGGCTGCGCGTGACCGTCGCCCGCAAGCGCCGGGCCAACCTGCGTCTCGACTACGCGTTCAGCGAGGACGGGAACTCGATACACCTTTTCGTCGGCGAGGCCTTCTGAGGCCGACCCGCGGCGGCGCTCTTCGCCGTCAACCCGCGAATCCCTCTCGAAGCATTGTCCCCGTTGCGGTATACACTCGACCCGCCGGGCGCGGTCGGTTCGCGCCCTCGCCTGCGCCCGAGCCCCGCGCAGGCTCCGCCGCGCGCACGGGAGGTGGCGCGTCGATTCGGCCGGCCCCATGGACGCGCGCCGAGAGGTGAGATGGAGACGTGAGACCCGATGAGCCAGTACACGTGGATCGTCACACGCGACTCGATTCTCGGTGACAGCAGCGATGCGGTCGGCAAGATCGGGCCACGGGGCGCGAAGAACCGAGAGCGCTTCGACAAGGTGATCATCGAGGGGGACCATTTCCGGCTGCTCAACGAGGAGGGCAACGTCCAGTTCTCGGGCTACATCCTGGGCGAGTACACCGGGCGCGAGCCCCTCGACGACTATGGTCTCGACAACGGCTGCACGGCCATCGAGTACGAGCACGAGGGGAGCTGGATCTCACCCGAGAGCTTCGCCGAGCTGCGCCGGTGAAGGCCGAGGTCTGGTCGACCGAAGCCGTACGCGCCCACTTCCGCACATCCCTCGCCGAGAGCGACCCGGAGCTCGCGCGACTCGTGCGCGGGGAGCTCGCGCGCCAGCACGAGCAGATCGAGCTCATCGCCTCGGAGAACCTCGTCAGCCGCGCCGTGCTCGAGGCCCAGGGCTCGGTCCTCACCAACAAGACCGTCGAGGGCTACCCCGGGCGTCGCTACTACGGCGGGGCCGAGTGGGCGGATGCCGTCGAGCGGCTCGGTCAGGAGCGGGCGCGGGCCCTGTTCGGCGCCGCCCACGCCAACCTGCAGCCCCATTCGGGCTCCCAGGCCAACCAGGCCGTGTACCTCGCGCTGCTGCGCCCGGGCGATCGGATCGTCTCGATGTCGCTCTCCGCCGGCGGCCACCTCAGCCATGGCGCACGGGTCAACCAGTCCGGCAAGTGGTTCGACGTCGCCCAGTACGGCGTCCGCCGCCAGGACGGGCGCATCGACATGGACGAGGTTGCCACGCTCGCCGAGCGCCACCGGCCGAAGCTGCTCATCGCCGGCGGCTCGGCCTACCCGCGGATCATCGACTTCGCCGCCTTCCGGGCGATCGCCGACGCGGTCGGGGCGACGCTGCTGGTCGACATGGCGCACTTCGCCGGGCTCGTCGCAGGCCTGGTGCACCCGAGCCCGGTGCCCCACGCCCACGTCACCACCACCACCACCTACAAGAGCCTGCGGGGGGCGCGCGGCGGCCTGGTCCTCACCGACGACGAGGCGCTCGCGCGGCGCATCGACTCGGCGCTCTTTCCCGGCGTGCAGGGCAGCGTCATGCTCCACGCCCTGGCGGGCAAGGCGGCCTGCCTCGGCGAGGCGCTGCGGCCCGCCTTCCGCGACTACGCGCGCGAGGTCCTCGAGAATGCCCGTGCCCTCGCCCGCACCCTCGCCGGGCGGGGCTACGACGTGGTGAGCGGCGGCACGGACACGGCCCTCATGCTCGTCGACCTTCGCTCGAAGGGGCTGACCGGGGACGTGGCCAGCGATCGGCTCGAGAGCGCCGGTCTCACCTGTAACAAGAATGCGGTCCCCTTCGACACCGAGCCGCCGTCGGTGACCTCGGGCCTGCGCCTGTCGAGCGCCGCGGGCACCGCCCGGGGCTTCGGCCGCGAGGCCTTCGAGGCCATCGGGGAGTCCATCGCCGAGGTGCTCGACGAGCTGGCCGCCCGGCCGGGGGGGACGGCGGTGCGCGACGCCGTTCGCGAGCGCATGCGATCCCTGGCTCTCGAGCACCCCGTCTACGAGCTCTGAGCCGGCCCCGGCGCCGGCCGCACCGGGCCGCCGGAGGCACCTGGAAGAGCGGAAAACCCTGCCCGCTCGATGGTTTACGGCCCCCGGCAAACCATGCATATTGCGCCGATGGCCGCCACCGAAGAGGCTCTGCACAGCGCCGATCTGGGCAAGGACTTCGGCGAGCACCTCGAGCTGCTCGCGGAGATGGGCCAGAACTTCGCCTCCTCGCTCGACATCACCGACACCCTCGGCAAGGCGCTGGCCCGGATCGCCCGCTATCTCGACGCCGAGGCGGCCTCGCTGTTCCTGCTCGAGGACGACGACCGCTCCCTCGTGTGCCGGGCCTGCTTCGGGCCCGCCGACATCTCCGGCCTGGAGATCGGCGCCGACGAGGGGATCGTCGGGCGCACCGTCCAGGAGAACGGCTGCCAGATGGTGCGCGACGTCGCGCTCGACCCGGACTTCGCGAGGGCCGTCGACGAGGGCACCGGATTCACCACGCGCTCCATCCTCTGCGCCCCGCTCAGCGTCAACGACCGGCGGGTCGGCGCCATCGAGCTGCTCAACAAGGTCGCCGGCGACGGCCTGTTCTCCGAGCCGGACCGGCAGGTGCTGCGGGTGCTGGCCTCGACCGCCGCGCTCGCGATCATCAATGCGCGCCTGACCTCGGCGCTCATCGAGCAGGAAAAGGTGCGGCGCGAGCTCGAGCTCGCCGCGGAGATCCAGCGCAACCTGCTCCCGCGGCGCAGCCCGGCGTCCTTCCCGGTGCACGGCATCAACGTGCCGGCACGCGGCGTCTCGGGGGACTTCTACGACATCTTCACCCTCGCCGACGGCCGCGTGTGCTTCAACGTCGGCGACGTCTCGGGTAAGGGGATGAACGCCGCGCTGCTGATGGCGAAGACCTCGAGCCTCTATCACTGCCTGGGCAAGACCGTCCACGATCCGGGGCGGCTGCTGGCGATGGTCAACGCCGAGATCTGCGAGACCGGGACCCGCGGCATGTTCGTCACCATGGTCGGTGGGGTGTACGATCCGGCCAGCGGCGTGGTGCGCTTCGCCAACGCCGGTCACGAGCCGCCGCTGTACCGCGACGCACGCGGTCGCTACGTGGCATGCCCTGCCGAGGCGCCGCCGCTCGGGATCGCACCGGATCTGATGGGAGGGGCCGGCTATCCGGTCACGGAGCTCTCCCTCGACGCCGGTGTGTTCTCGGTCTTCACCGACGGTGTGACCGAGGGACGCCTCGACTCGGGCGAGATGCTCGGCGTAGAGGGATTCATGCGGCTCACCGAGGAGTTCGCGCGGCTCGGCGCCGTGGAGCGGCTGACGGCGATTGCCGCCCGGCTGAACCGCCCCGGTACCATCTTGCACGACGATCTCACTATCCTCGTCATCGAGGACGGGTCCGAGAGGGAGCGGTGAGCGGCGGCGAGGTCAAGACCCCAGCCTCTGAGGGGATCGGGATGCTGGCCCGGGACGCCGCTTCGCAGCCCGGCGAGCTGGTGGCGCGGCTGCGGGTCCAGGCCCGTCCGGACCGGCTGCGGCTGGTGCGCAGCGTTGTCACCGAGGCGGCCGCGGCCAACAGCTGCAGCGAGGCCTGCATCCGCGACATGGTGATCGCGGTCGACGAGGCGTGCCAGAATGTCATCCGACACGCCTACGGCGGCGCGCCCGACGGCGAGATATCGCTGGAGATCCGCCGGGACGGGGACCGGCTGGTCTTCAGTCTCGTGGACTATGCGGCGCCGGTCGACGTGAGCGCGATCAAGCCGCGCTCGCTCGATGACTTGCGGCCCGGGGGGCTCGGGACCCACTTCATCACCGAGTGCATGGACGAGGCCGGTTTCCGCCCACCGCCCGCGGGAGCCGGCAACTGCCTGTGGATGAGCAAGAGAATCGAGTGAGTCTGGCGCATGAACTACGAGATTAGAGAAGAGGGGGGCGTTGCGGTCGTCGCGCTCAGCGGTGACGTCGACCTGGAGAGCTCTCCCAAGGTGCGCACCGCGCTCCTCGACTGCGTCGGGATGAAGCGCGGCGTGCTCGTGGACCTGTCTGCGGTGTCGTACATCGACAGCTCGGGGGTCGCGAGTCTCGTCGAGGCCTACCAGACCGCACGCAAGAGCACGACGGCGTTCGCGCTGGTGGAGGTCAGCGACTCGGCGATGCGAGTCCTGGAGCTCGCCCGCCTCGACAAGGTGTTCACGATCCACCCGACCCTGGCTGACGGTCTGGAGAATGTCGGCTGAGGGGACCCGACCCACCTTCCTCGGCCATCTCGACCGCATCGGCCGCGCGACCGTCAGCGGCGTCTCCGAGTTCGGCTGGGGCGCGATGCTCTTCTTCGAGAGCGTCTACTGGATGCTCACCGGGAAGCGGCGGCGCCAGCCGGTGCGCTTCGCCGCGATTTTCGCCGAGGCGATGCAGGTCGGCATCCACGCCATCCCGATCGTCACCGTGCTCTCGGCGACCATCGGGATCATGCTCGCGATCCAGGGTATCTACACGCTCAGTCTGTTCGGCGCCGAGTCGCGGGTGACGCTCGGCATCGCGCTGGCGATCACCCGGGAGTTCGCGCCGCTCATCACCGGGATCCTCGTCGCCGGACGCTCGGGCTCGGCCCTCGCGGCGCGCCTCGGCACCATGAACATCAACCAGGAGATCGACGCCCTTCGCGTGATGGGCATCAATCCCGTCCGGTTCCTCGTGGCGCCGGCCCTCATCGCGATGATGGTCATGGTCCCGGCGCTCACTTTCTTCGCCGACCTCGTCGGACTGTTCGCCGCCGGTGTGTACATCTCGATCGATCTCGGGATCACCATGGTCGCCTACATGGATCGTGTCATCGAGGCCATCACCGTCGACGACCTGATGCACGGGCTCGGCAAGAGCGTGATCTTCGCCGGGCTCATCACCCTGGTCGGGGTCGTGAACGGCGCGGGCGTCTCCGGCGGGGCCGAGGGTCTCGGGCGCGCCACGACCCGCTCGGTGGTCCAGTCGATCACGGCGATCATCATCAACATGCTCTTCGTTTTCGTGGTGACACGATGAGCGCCCCCGCTGCGGAGCTCCCCCGGACCGGCGAGCCGATCATCGAGGTGGAGGAACTCGTCACCCACTACGGCGAGCGTCAGATCCTGAACGGCGTCACGCTGACCGTGAACGAGGGCGAGGTGCTGGTCATCATGGGCGGCAGCGGCTCGGGGAAGAGCACCCTGCTGCGCTACATGTTGGCCCTCGAGCGGCCGACCACGGGCAGGATCCGGATCCTCGGGCAGGATCTCGGGGCGGCGACGGCCATGGAGATGTACGAGCTGCGCAAGAGGATGGGCGTCGCGTTCCAGTTCGGCGCGCTATTCAGCTCGCTGTCCGTGGGGGAGAACATCGTGCTCCCGCTCAGGGAGCACACCGATCTCGACGAGCAGACCATGCACATCATGGCACGCATGAAGCTGCAGGTCGTGGACCTCGCGGGCTTCGAGGACCTCATGCCCGCCGAGCTCTCCGGCGGCATGGTCAAACGCGCGGCGCTCGCGCGGGCGGTCATCATGGACCCGAAGATGCTGTTCTGCGACGAGCCCTCCGCAGGCCTCGACCCGGTCGTCGCCGCGGCCATCGACGAGCTCATCCTGCGCCTTCGCGACGCGCTGCGCATGACCGTCGTCGTCGTCACCCACGAGCTCGACAGCGCCTTCAAGATCGCCGACCGCATCGTGGTGCTGGACAAGGGGAACATCCTCACCCTCGGCACCGTGGACGAGGTCCGCGCCAGCGACCATCCTCGGGTGCAGGCGCTGCTCAACCGCGAGACCGAGGAGGAGGAGCTGGACCCGGACGCCTATCTCTCGCGGCTGATGGGCGAGCGTCAGCAATGAAGAGCGCGTCCGGGGACACGATCCGATGAAGAGCAGCAAGATCAACTACGTCCTCGTCGGTGCGTTCGTGCTGGCGATGGTCGCGGGGCTCGTGGTGACGATCGCGACGCTCACGGGCCGTACCGTGGGCGCCACCGACGAGTACTTCACCTACTACGAGGACACGACCGGGCTGAAGTTCGGCAGCCAGGTGCTCTACATGGGATATCTGATCGGTCAGGTCGAGGAGATCGTCCCCGACACCGAGCGCGAGCCCGGGAGGGTCCTCTTCAAGGTGCGCATGAGCATCAGCAGCCAGCTCGCCGCCTGGAAGGTGCCGAAGGACAGCTACGCAAAGATCACCGCCGCAGGGTTGCTCGCGGCGACCACCATCGACATCCGCGCCGGGGAGAGCACCGAGGTGCTGTTGCCGGGGGACGTCATCGCCGGCCGCGGCCAGACCGACATCTTCGCGACCGTCTCGAGGCTCGGCGAGGAGGTGCAGCCCATCCTCGAGAACGTCAGTGCGTTCACGGCCGCGCTCCGGGAGAAGGGACCACCGATTCTCACCAACGTGGACGCGTTCACGGCCAAGCTCAAGGACACGGGCGTCGTCGAGAACATCAACGACGCCTTCGAGCAGATCCAGGCCTTTCTCACCACGGAGAACGCCGACGGAGTCAAGAGGACCATCGACAACGTCGAGGTGGCGTCGCGGAACCTGCTCATGTTCACCGAGAGAGCCCTCGGTGCAAAGGTCACCGGCCGGGTGGATGTGATCACGGAGAACGTGGAGGTCGCCTCGGAGAACCTCCGGAACCTGCTCACGCCAGAGACCGGAGCCCAGCTCCGCCGCGCCCTCGACAACATCAGCGAGGCGGCCGGGAACGTGGCGATCCTCTCCAGGGACCTTCGTGCGACGCGGCAGCACGTCGACGACCTGCTCATCGCGCTCAAGGAGGTCGTGGCGGAGAACCGCCCGGACGTCAGGGAGTCGGTGCGGCATCTACGCTACACTCTTTCGACTGTGGCACAGCACATCGACGCCCTGGCGCAGAATCTCGAAGGCACGAGTCGCAACATGTACGAGTTCAGCCGGCAGGTCCGGCAGAATCCCGGCGTCCTGCTGCGGGGCGCGACCCCCACCGACGACGCCGTGCCGACCGCCGGGAGGCGCCCGCAGTGAGATCACGCTCGGTCGCGGCGGCTCTCGCCGCGCTCGTGATTGCCGGCTGCGGTGGCACCACAGAGGCCCCGCCGCAGGAGAGCTTCTACCGCCTCGACGTGGCCGATCCCCCACGCGTGAATTCCGCCCTCGACGGATCCATGGTCGTCAGGCGCTTCACCACCGACGGCACCGTGGCCCAGCGGCCAATCATCTACGCCGAGGCCGAGAGCCGCCATGCGCTGCACCAGTACAACTATCACTTCTGGGTCGACACGCCGGCGCGCATGGCGCAGGAGCTGACCGTCGACATGATGCGGGCTGCCGGCGTCGCCGACCCCGTGGTCACGCCGGACGTGCGCATCGACGCGGACTACGAGCTGACGGGCAAGATCAAGATGCTCGAGCACGTCCGCGGGGAGCGGTCCAAGGTGATCGTGGGGCTCGAGCTCGCGCTCCACGGTCTGCGTGACGGCGAGCTGCTGCTCGTGCGCGACTACGTCGTGGAGCAGCCCGCCGCCGACGCGTCGGTCACCGAGGCGACGCGTGCGATGAACACGGCGCTCGGTGAGATCTACGCGAGATTCGTCGCCGACTTCGATGCGCGCTGAGCGGCAGTCCTCGAGGTGGTGAGCGCGTGAGCTTCTGGAGGGGGCGGTTCGAACGATAGCCGGGCGGCACCGTGCCACGGGACCTCCGGTCCCGACCAGGCGACAGGGGCCCGAGTCCCTGACGGACCGAGCGGATCAGCGAATACCTGTTAAACTCGATGCAACGCGACCCGCCCAGGATCACCATCGCGCTGAATGTCTTCGGGGGCATCTCCATTATCTCCGCCATCCTGTTCTTCGGTGGCTCGTTCTACATCGAGAACGAAATCGGCAAGGCCTTCTGCCTCGGTGCGTTCTTCTCCGGGCTGCTCGGCTGCATCCTGCTCTTCGGGTTCGCCAAGGTGATCGACCTGCTCGACGCGATCAGGAGCCAGACGGGGAGCCAGACGGGGAGCCAGGACTCGGGGTCGGACCCGCCCGCCTGACGATGAGGGCGCCAGGAGTCTCCGCCGCATCGGGGAGCCTGCTGCGGAGGCGGGGTGGCGTCGCGACGGCTATGCTCCTCTGGGTCCCGGAATGCCCGGTCTCCACCTCCCTCGCTTCGGCTCCCGACGCGGCTCCCGGGCGACTCCGGCGGGACCACGGCCGGGCATGCAACACCGTGCATTGGTGCCAGGAGGTGCAATCGTGAGCGGTCCACGGCTCTATCGGGTGCTCTTCGCAGCGCTCGCGTGCCTGGTGGGTACGGCCGTGCACGCGGCCGAAGGGCTCGACGCCGCCCGCGAGCTGGCGCGCGCGGGGCGCAACCTCGAGGCGCTCGAGCGCCTGGATGCGCTTCCGGAAGCGCAGGCAGGTGACCCCCAGGCCCGCTTCCTGCGCGGCGTCCTCCTCGCCGAGCTCGGGCGCTCGGCCGACGCCATCGCCGAATTCGATGCGCTGACCGAGGACTTCCCGCGGCTCGCCGAGCCGTTCAACAACCTGGCGGTGCTCTACGCCGCCGAGGGTCGCTACGAGGAGGCCCGGGACGCGCTGCTGGTGGCGATCCAGAACAAGCCATCCTACGCCACGGCCCACGAGAACCTCGGGGACATCTACGCGAAGATGGCGGCGCTCTCGTACTCGCGGGCCGCCGAGATCGACGCTGACAACGCCAGCGCGCGCGAGAAGGGGGCGCGGGTCGAACGGCTCTTCGACGAGAGCAGCTCGGTGGTGGCGCCGGCCCGCAGGACCCCGCCACCACCGGCGGCGCCACGGCCGATCCCGGCGCCCGCGCCGGCGCAGTCGGCGGCGACGGGCGACGCGGTCGACGCTGGCGACGAGGCGTCGGACGCGGCGCGCCGTGACGAGGCCCTGGCACTCGTGGAGAGCTGGGCTGCGGCCTGGTCCGCCCAGGACGCAGAGCGCTATCTCGCCCACTACGCCCCGAGCTTCGAGCCCGCCGATGGACGCGGCCGGGCGGCGTGGGAGCGGGTGCGTCGCGAGCGGCTCGCGCGGCCACGCTTCATCGTGGTCACGGTGACCGATCTGGACCTCGAGCTGGGCGTCGGCGACGGCGCCTGGGCGTCCTTCGAGCAGACCTACGAGTCCGACAGCTACCAGGACCAGGTCCGCAAGCGACTGGACCTGGTGATGACCGCGGAGGGGTGGAAGATAGCCGGTGAGCGCTCGCTGCCCTGATCGGCGCCGCCCCGGCGCCCGGGCGCAGGCGCTCGGCGGAGCGCTCGCGTGGCTGGTCGGTGCCGGCCTAGGTCTCGCCTGGCCCGGCGCGATGGCCGATGCTCCGCGCGAGCCGACGCCCGTCACTCGCATCCCGGCCGAGGAGGCGGCGCTCACCGGCGCCCTCGAGCGGCTTCGCGCCGGCGACCCTGGCGGCGCGCTGGCGCTGGTCGAGCCGCTCGTGCGCCGCAATCCGGAGTTCCGGCTCGCCCAGCTCGTGTACGCCGATGCCCTGTCCGCGGCCCACCGGCCGATCCTTCGCATGGGCGACTCTCCGGCAGCCGGGCCGGCCCGGCTGCAGGCCCTTCGCGAGGAGGCGCGACTGCGATACCGGCAGTCCCGGGGCCCGGTCCCGGGGAACGTGCCTGCCGACGTGCTCGTGGTCTCGCCGAGCCAGCCCGAGGTCCTGGTGGTCGATCTCGCCGCGAGCCGGCTGTACCAGCTCGAGCGCACCGGGGCGGGCGCGGGCGTCGCCCTGCGCCGCCACGTCTACGTCTCCATCGGCAAGAACGGCGCGCGCAAGCAGCGCGAGGGCGATCAGCGCACGCCGGTCGGGGTCTACTTCATCACCGGGCGCATCGACCCCCAGGCGCTCTCGGACTTCTACGGGACGGGAGCGCTCCCGATCGACTATCCGAACGAGTGGGACCGGCGCCAGGGCCGGACGGGCTACGGGATCTGGATCCACGGCGTGCCGAGCGAGACCTATGCGCGCGCCCCGCGCGCGAGCGACGGGTGCATGGTCGTGGCGAACGCGGACCTCGACGCCCTTTGGTCCTCGATCGACGGCTCCGCGACGCCGGTGGTGATCGCCGACGGCCTGCGCTGGGCGCCGGCCGATCAGGTGCGGCGGCGCTCGGCTGCGCTGCTGCGGGCCATCGAGCGCTGGCGCCGCGACTGGGAGAGCCTGGATCCGGACCGCTACGCCCGACACTACGCCGGGAGGTTCCGGTCCGAGTACGGCGAGCGCGAGCGCTGGCTCTCGCGCAAGCGCCGGATCAACGCCCGCAAGCGCTGGGTGCGCATTGGCATCGACGACCTCAGCGCCTTCGCCTATCCGGGCACGCCGAACATGGTGGTCGTCACCTTCGACCAGAGATACGACAGCGACAACTACGCGGGCGACTCGCGCAAGCGCCAGTACTGGGTCGAGGAGGGCGACGGCACCTGGCGGATCCTCTACGAGGGCGAGGTGCGCCTGCGCCCCGAGCACCTGCGTGGCATCCCGTACTCGGCTCGCACCGGCATGGCGCGCCTCGATACCCGCTAGCCCGGATATTGCACCAATTCCCTGCTGCGGCCGCCGATCCACCTGCATTTCCAGGCCGTACTCGCTGCGGACTCCTCAACGTACCGTAAAGTACGCGGTCGTCGTTCCTCGCTCCGTGCGGCCTGGAACTACAGGCGTCTCGACGTCCTCGCGACGAGAACTGGTGCAATAT
>CAJIAT010000553.1_pt1 | contig 14110 bp, 13 predicted proteins | sample 9199161 | NCBI WGS metagenome assembly CAJIAT01 (sample SAMEA7708281, study PRJEB35096) | sediment metagenome | biome: marine neritic benthic zone biome [ENVO:01000025]; feature: sediment [ENVO:00002007]; material: shallow marine sediment [ENVO:03000034] sea grass bed [ENVO_01000059] ... | reverse complement strand
GGGGCTGCAACGCCGCGGCGGCGCCGCTGGGTGGCTCCCTTCGGGCCAACCGAGAAGCGGCCATCTGCGTCGTTGCGCCTCGTCGCAATAGCGACGGCTATTGCTCCTCGGCGCGCCTTGCATCTGACCGCTTCTCGGATGGCTGGACCCGCCAAAACCACTGTGGCGAGGTACTAGACCCGACGCCCGCAGGGCGCCTCGTCGCAGGCCGCTGAGCCCGTGGAGGCGTCGGCGGACAACATCCAGGTCGACGAGCACGGCAGGCTCCGGCACTTCCTGTCGATCGACGGCCTCTCGCGCGAGACGCTCCTGCAGATCCTCGACACGGCGGCGTCCTTCGCCGGGGTCGGGGAGCGGGCAGTGAAGAAGGTGCCGCTGCTGCGCGGCAAGACCGTCATCAACCTGTTCTTCGAGGCGAGCACGCGCACGCGAACGACCTTCGAGCTCGCGGCCAAGCGCCTCTCGGCGGACGTGCTGAACCTGAACGTGAGCGCATCGTCGACCACCAAGGGCGAGACGCTACTCGACACGCTTCGGACCCTCGAGGCGATGCACTGCGACATGTTCGTGGTGCGTCACGCCCACAGCGGGGCGGCCCACTTCATCGCGCGCCACGTTGCCCCGCACATCAGCATCGTCAACGGCGGCGACGGGCGTCACGCCCATCCGACGCAGGCGATGCTCGACATGTTCACGATCCGCCAGCACAAGGGCGAGTTCGCCCCGCTCAAGGTGGCGGTCGTCGGTGACGTGGAGCACTCCCGCGTGGCGCGCTCGGTGCTGCAGGCGCTGCGCACCCTCGGTACCGGCGAGGTGCGCGTCGTCGGGCCGCGCACGCTCCTGCCGCCGGCGCCCGAGGCGCTCGGCGTGCGCACGTTCACCCGCATGGGCGAGGGTCTCGCCGACGTGGACGTCGTGATCATGCTGCGCCTTCAGCGCGAGCGGATGCAGGGCGCGCTGCTCCCGGGCTCAGGCGAGTACTTCCGCTTCTACGGGCTGACCGAGGAGCGCCTCGCGGTGGCGCGCCCGGACGCCATCGTCATGCACCCGGGCCCGCTCAACCGCGGGGTGGAGATCGAGTCGGGCGTCGCCGACGGCGAGCGCTCGGTCATCCTCAGCCAGGTGAGCAACGGCATTGCCGTGCGCATGGCGGTGATGTCACTCGCCCTCGGCAGCCACGCGGAAGCGCCGCGGTGAGACTCGTCGTATCCGGGGGCCGGATCCTCGATCCGGCGAGCGGGACCGACCGCGTGGGGGACCTGTGCGTCGCCGACGGCGTGGTGGCCGGCATCGGCGAGCGACCGCCCGGCTTCAGCGCCGAGCGCGAGATCGACGCCCGCGACCGGCTGGTCTGCCCGGGGCTCGTGGACCTCGCGGTGCGACTGCGCGAGCCCGGCAGCGAGCGCAAGGCGACGATCGCCAGCGAGTGCGCGGCGGCAGCGCGCGGGGGCGTGACCAGCGCCCTGTGCCCACCGGACACGGACCCGATCGTCGACACCCCGGCGGTGGTCGAGCTCATCCACCAGCGGGCGGAGGAAGCGGGCCTCGCCCGCGTCGAGGTCCTCGGGGCGCTGACCCACGGGCTCGGCGGGGAGCAGCTCGCTGCCCAGGGCGCGCTGCGTGCGGCGGGTTGCGTAGGCGTGTCGAACGCGCGCCGGCCCGTGCGCGACACGGAGGTCATGCGCCGCGCGATGGAGTACGCCACCACCCACGACCTCACGCTCCACCTTCAGGCGGAGGACCCCTGGCTCGCGGAAGGGCGCGACGTCCACGAGGGCGCGGTGAGCACCACCCTCGGCCTGCCGGGGATCCCGGCGGTGGCCGAGGCGATCGCGATCGCGCGCGACCTGCTCCTCGCCGAGCACACCGGCGCCCGGGTGCACTTCGGCCGGCTCTCGGCCGCCCGGTCGGTGGCCCTGATGGCCGAGGCGCGGGGGCGCGGCCTCGCCGTGTCCGCGGACGTCGCGGCACACCAGCTCCTGCTGAGCGACGCGGCGCTGGAGGGCTTCGACGGCGCCTACCACGTGCGCCCGCCGCTGCGCTCGGCGACGGACCGCGACGCGCTCCGGGCCGGTCTCGCCTCGGGCGCGATCGCCGCCGTGTGCTCGGATCACCAGCCCCACGAGCGCGACGCCAAGCTCGAGCCCTTTCCCCTGACCGAGCCCGGGATCTCCGGGCTCGAGACCCTGGTGCCGCTGGTGCTCTCGCTGGTCCGCGACGATACGCTGGACCTCCCGGGTGCCATCGCGGCGCTCACCTCGGGCCCCGGCGCGGTGCTCGGCACCGGCGCGGGAACGCTGGCGCCAGGCGCCGCCGCGGATCTGTGCGTGATCGACCCGCAAGCGCGGTGGCGGCCCGGTGCCGACACCCTGGCGAGCCGTGGGCACAACACGCCGTGGCTCGGACGCGAGCTCGTCGGCCGCGTCGTGCTGACCGTGCTCGGAGGAGAGATCGTCCATGAGCTCTGACCCGGCGGACGTGCAGCGCGCCGAGCGGGCGCATCGCGGCACGATCGCGCTCGAGGACGCACGCATCGTCGCCCACGAGGACTTCGAGGACGGGCAGCACGTGGTCCGGATCGCAGCGCCGCGCATCGCAGCACGGGCCGCCCCCGGGCAGTTCGTGCACCTGCGCTGCGACGAGTCGCTCGCGATGCGCCGACCGCTGTCGATCATGCGCGTCGACGCGCACGCGGGGTGGGTGGAGCTGCTGTACAAGGAGGTCGGCCGGGGGACGCGCGCGCTCGCGACCAAGCGACCGGACTCGGCGCTGAGCGCGCTCGGACCGATCGGTGTGCCCTTCCGCATCGCGGCACACGCGCGCCCTCTGCTCCTCGGCGGGGGCGTCGGGATCCCGCCGATGGTCTTCCTCGCCGAGCGGCTGCGCGAGCGCGAGACGCTGTCCCCGCTCGTGGTGCTCGGGTCCGAGGTGCCCTTCCCCTTCGAGACGGTGGACTCGACCCTCGAGGTGTCGGGGGTGCCCACCCGCGGGGCGATGGCGCTGCTCGAGACCTGGGGTGTCGCGTCGCGACTCACCTCGCTGCGTGGGTATCCCGGCACCTTCGAGGGCTACGTCACCGACCTCGCCCGGCGCTGGCTCGACACCCTCGAGAGCTCCGAGCGCGACCGCGTCGAGGTGATGGCGTGCGGGCCGACGCCGATGCTGCGCGCGAGCGCGGCCCTCGCGGCCGAGCTCGACCTCGCGAGCCAGCTCTGCCTCGAGGAGTACATGGCCTGCGCCGTGGGGGGCTGCGCCGGTTGCACGGTGCGGGTGCGCACCGACGAGGGTCCGGCGATGAAGCGCGTGTGCATCGACGGACCGGTCTTCGATGGCGCGAGCATCGACTGGGAGGCGATGGGCCAGTGAGATCTGAATGCTGTTCTGCGTCACGATACGGTGGTGCCGGCGGCCGTGACTACTCGGTCGGCCATCTCGCGACGCGCCGTGAACACGTCCATGTGGGCTCGGGCGCGGCATCGATGCTGCGCACGGTCGCGAGATGGCCGATCGAGCCACGACCTCACGCGTGATCTGCGACTCCGAACATCGCGAGCCGTGACGCGGAGAGAGCCCGTCGCGATCGCGGGCGGCGCGCTCGGCCGCCACCGGAGCCGGCGAGAATCCCGACACCGCTGACGGGCGCGGAGAGGCGAGGAAACGATGAGCAGCACACCCCAACCATCGGAGCGACCGCTCGACGGAATCCGGGTCCTCGAGATGGGCCAGTTCATCGCCGGCCCCTTTGCCGGCTGCATGCTCGGATACTTCGGCGCCGAGGTCATCAAGGTCGAGCCACCGGGCGGCGGCGACCAGCTCCGCGGCTGGCGCGAGGTCCGCGACGGCACCTCCCTGTGGTGGCGCGCGGTGTCGCGCAACAAGAAGTGCATCACCCTGAACCTGCGCGCGGAGGAAGGTCGCGCCCTCGCGCGCGAGCTCGCGGCCAGGAGCGACGTGCTCCTGGAGAACTTCAGACCGGGAACGATGGAGCGCTGGGGCCTCGGGCCGGAGGATCTGGAACCGCTCAACGCTGCGCTCGTCTACGCCCGAGTCTCCGGTTACGGACAGAGCGGCCCCTATGCCTCGCGACCGGGATTCGCCTCCGCCTGCGAGGGCGTCGGCGGCTTCCGCTACCTCAACGGCCACCCGGGCGAGCCGCCGGTGCGGCCGAACCTGAGTCTCGGCGACTCGATCGCCTCCCTCCACGCGGTCGTGGGGATCCTGATGGCGCTACTGCGCAGGGAGCGGATCGCCGGCGCCGGTGGTCAGATGGTCGACGTGGCCATCTACGAGTCGGTCTTCAACATGCTCGAGTCCGTGGTGCCCGAGTACGACGGCGCGGGCGTCGTGCGACAGCCGTCGGGGACCACCCTGACGGGGATCGTTCCCACCAATACCTACGCGTGCAGCGACGGGCGTTACGTGGTGATCGGCGGCAACGCGGATGCCCTGTTCAAGCGCCTCATGCACGAGGCTGGACGGGCCGACCTCGCCGATGACCCGCGCCTCGCGAGCAACGCCGGCCGCGTCGAGCACCAGAGCGAGGTGGACGCGGCGATCGGGGAATGGACCGGGTCGATCCCGAGCAGCGATGTCCTCGAGCGCCTCGAGCGCGCGGGCGTGCCCGCCGGCGCCATCTACTCGGTCGCGGACATGTTCGCCGACCCTCACTTCCACGCCCGGGGTCTGTTCGAGGAGGTCTCGGTCGACGGCGAGCCGCTCGCCATCCCGGCCATCGTGCCCCGTCTCAGCGAGACGCCGGGGCGCACCGACTGGCCAGGGGCCGCGCTCGGCGCGCACAACGAGGAGATCTACGGCGAGATGCTCGGCCTCGACGCCGGCACCCTGGCCGGGCTCACCGAGCGAGGGATCGTATGACGTTCTAGCCCGCATGTTGCACCAGGCATCGCGGGGCTGGCACAGGACAGGTGCGTCTGGGCGCCGCTGTGGAGCGCGAGCGATAGCCGTAGCTATCGCTCGCGCGAACACAGCAAGCCCAGGCGTGCATGGACAAGCCAGGTCTGCGATAGGCAGCGAGCCGAGGACAGAACGTCGCCACTGCAGCTCGTCGCGCCGATACAGTTTCTCTCAGCGAGTCAGTCAGTTGCAGCCGGCTCGGTGCCGGCCTGGTGCAATATGCGGGCTAGATGCCTGCTCCGAGTCGTGAGACACCGGTGGCGACGGCCGTGACCCGATCGGCCCTCTCGCGACTCGGACAGGTATTCGGCCCGGATATTACGCCGCCCGCGGCGGCGCCGCTCAGCCGAAGTTGATCTTCGCCTCGAGGTTAGTCCTCGAGTCCGCGTTGTTCAGCGCCTCCTCGAGGGTCACCCGGCCTTCCTTGTAGAGCGCGAACAGCGCGTCGTCGAAGGTCTGCATGCCGCGCGAGCCGCTGTTCTCCTGCATCGCTTCCTTCAGCGCGTCGAGCTCGCCGCGCAGGATGAGCTCGGACATGTGCGGCGTGTTCATCATGATCTCGATCGCCGCGCAGCGCTTCCCGTTCACGTCCGGAACGAGCCGCTGGGAGATGACGCAGCGAAGGTTCAGGGCGAGGTCCATGAAGAGCTGCTTGTGATGATCCTGCGGGAACATGTTGACGACGCGCTCCATCGCCTGGTTCGCATTGTTGGCATGCAGCGTCGAGACCGCCAGGTGTCCCGTGTTGCAGAGCTCGAGCGCTGCCTCCATCGTCTCGCGATCGCGGATCTCACCGATGAGAATGACGTCCGGCGCCTCGCGCAGTGACGCCTTGAGCGCGTTGGCGTACGACATCGTATCCACCCCGACCTCGCGCTGGTTGACGATGGACTTGAGATTCGGGTGATAGAACTCGACCGGGTCCTCGATGGTCAGGATGTGCCCGGCCTGGCTCTCGTTGCGGTGGTTCAGCATCGCCGCGAGCGTGGTCGACTTCCCCGAGCCGGTGGCCCCGACCATCAGGATCAACCCACGCTTGTGCATGATGACGTCGGTGAGCACGTCCGGTAGGCCCAGCCCGTCGATCGTCGGGATCCGCGTCGGGATGAGGCGCAGCACCATCGAGACCCTGCCCCGCTGGCGGAAGACGTTGACGCGGAAGCGCGCGCTCTCGTCCGGGAGCGCGATGGCGAAGTCGCACTCGAAGGTCTCCTCGAACACCTTCTTCTGGCGGTCGTTCATCACGCCGTAGGCCGCGGCCTTCGAGAGATCCGGTGTGAGCTCGGACTTGCCCACCGAGACCACCCTGCCCTCGAGCTTGACCTTCACGGGCGAATCGGCGGTGAAGAAGAGGTCAGACGCGCTCTTCTCCACCATCAGGTTGAGGTAGGGCTGGATATCCATCGACTCTCAGGCTGTGCTCGCTCGCGCGGGTCGCGTCATGCGCCGGCGCCCGCTCGCGGTCGGAGCGGCAGCTCCGCGAGCACGCGGCACCGGCGTCGTGCTCACCGTGCCAGGTGTCCCGACTCCTCCTGGGTCTCCTCGAGCGCGAGGTGGTCGAGCCCGGTCATCGAGTCCTTGCCCTTCGCCGCCTTGCCCTCGAGCTTGATGCGCAGGCGCAGCTCGTTCTGCGAGTCCGCGTAGCGCAGCGCGTCGTCGTAGGTGATGAGGTCTTCCTCGAAGAGGTCGAAGAGCGCCTGGTCGAAGGTCTGCATCCCGAGCTCGCGGGACTTCTGCATGATCGGCTTGATGCCCTCCTGCTCGCCCTTGAGGATCAGGTCCTTGATGAGCGGTGAGTTGAGCATGATCTCGATCGCCGCCACCCGGCCCTTGCCGTCGGCGCTCTTGATCAGGCGCTGGGAGATGATGCAGCGCAGGTTCGCCGAGAGGTCCATCAGGAGCTGTGGCTTACGCTCCTCCGGGAAGAAGTTGATGATGCGATCCAGCGCCTGGTTCGCGTTGTTCGCGTGCAGCGTGGCGAGCGCTAGGTGTCCCGTCTCGGCGAACTGGATTCCGAAGTCCATCGTCTCGCGGGTCCGGATCTCACCGAGCAGGATCACGTCCGGTGCCTGCCTGAGCGAGTTCTTGAGCGCGATGTCCCAGTCCTCCGTGTCGACGCCGACCTCGCGCTGCATGAGCACGCAGTTCTTGTGCGGGTGGACGTACTCGATCGGGTCCTCGAGCGTGATGATGTGCCCGTAGCTGTTGCGGTTGCGGTAGTCGATCATCGCCGCGAGGCTCGTGGACTTGCCCGAGCCCGTGCCGCCGACCATCAGGACGAGACCGTTCTTGGTCATGATGACGTCCTTGAGGACCTCCGGTAGCCCGAGCCCATCGATGTCCGGGACGTCGGTCGTGATCGTACGCAGCACCAGCCCGGGGAAGCCCTGCTGGATGTAGGCGTTGCAACGGTAGCGGCCGATGCCTGGCGGCGAGACGGCGAAGTTGCACTCCTTGCTCGCCTCGAACTCCTTCAGCTGCCGGTCGTTCATGATCGAGAAGGTGAGCGCCTTGGCGTTCTCGGGGCTCAGAGCCTGCTTGGAGACCGGCGTCATCTTGCCGTCGATCTTCATGGCGGGCGGGAAGCCGACCGTGATGAAGAGATCCGATGCGTTCTTCTGACGCATCAGCTTGAGCAGGTCGAGCATGAACTTGATTGCTTGATCTCGTTCCATCGTCGCGCTCCGATATCGGCGGCTCGTCGGACGGCCGCGCCTCGCGCACGGCCTCGGGGGTCGGCGTCCGCTACTGGATCGAGTCCTTGTTCGCCGCCTTCTGCATCGCGACCTGTCGCGACACGACTCCCTGACGCACGAGGTTCTGCAGATTCTGATCGAGGGTCTGCATCCCGTACTGCTGCCCGGTCTGAATCGCCGAGTACATCTGCGCGATCTTGTTCTCGCGGATGAGATTGCGGATCGCGGGCGTGCCGATCATGATCTCGTGGGCCGCGACGCGACCACCGCCGTTCTTCTTCATCAGCGTCTGCGAGATCACCGCCCGCAGCGACTCCGAGAGCATCGCCCGGACCATGTCCTTCTCGGCCGCCGGGAAGACGTCGACCACGCGGTCGATGGTCTTCGCCGCGGAGCTGGTATGCAGCGTCCCGAACACCAGGTGGCCCGTCTCCGCCGCGCTCAGGGCGAGTCGGATGGTCTCGAGATCACGCATCTCGCCGACCAGGATGGTGTCCGGGTCCTCGCGCAGCGCCGAGCGCAGCGCCTCGTTGAATCCGAGCGTGTCCCGGTGCACCTCGCGCTGGTTGATCAGGCACTTCTTGCTCTCGTGGACGAACTCGATCGGGTCCTCCACGGTGAGGATGTGTCCGTACTCGTTCTCGTTCTTGTGATTGATCATCGCGGCGAGGGTGGTGGACTTGCCCGAGCCCGTCGGACCGGTGACCAGCACGACGCCGCGCGGCGTGTCGGAGATGTCCTTGAAGATGTCCGGCGCGTTGAGGTCCTCGAGGGTCAGGATCGTCGAGGGGATGGTACGGAAGACCGCGCCGGAGCCGCGATGGTGGTTGAAGGCGTTGACCCGGAATCGGGCCAGGCCCGGCACCTCGAACGAGAAGTCGGTCTCGAGGAACTCCTCGTAGTCCTTGCGCTGCTTGTCGTTCATGATGTCGTACACGAGATCGTGCACGGTCTTGTGCTCGAGCGACGGGACGTTGATCCGGCGCACGTCGCCGTCGACCCGGATCATTGGGGGAAGGCCGGCCGACAGGTGCAGGTCGGACGCGCCGTTCTTCACCCCGAAGGCAAGCAGTTCGCCGATGTCCACGCTGATATATCCTCCTGACTGGGTCACCGCCCGGGGCGCACAGCAGACCCGGCGGTCCGCGTACCCGGCAGCGCAAGAAGTATAGACTAAGCCTCTTACGGGTACGGGAAGCGGGGCGTCGGATCAAGCACCGGTGGCGCCGGGTGCGACGGAGTTCACGTACCGCTCGCGCCGGACGCCCCCGGGGGCTCTCGCCCGGGCTCGCGAAGGAGGCAGGAGTTGGGCTTCGACGTCCCCGAGGCGCTGGCGCGCACGCAGCGCAGGATCGCCGATCTCGAGCTGCGCTACGGCCGCGAGCCCGGATCCGTGAAGCTCCTCGCGGTGAGCAAGACCAAGCCTCCCGAGATGGTCCGCGCCGCCTTCGAGGCGGGGCAGACTGCCTTCGGCGAGAATCACCTGCAGGACGCCGAGGTGAAGCTCGGTGCGCTCGCCGACCTGCCGATCGAGTGGCACTTCATCGGCGCGCTCCAGTCGAACAAGACCCGGCGCATCGCCGAGCGCTTCGCCTGGGTCCACGGCGTCGACCGTGCCAGGATCGCCCGGCGCCTGAGCGAGCAGCGCTCCGAGGAGGCGGCGCCGCTCGAGCTGTGCATCCAGGTGAACGTGAGCGGGGAGTCGAGCAAGGCCGGCGTCACGCCGGAGGATGCGGCAGCGCTCGCCGACGCCGTCGCGGCGCTGCCCCGGGTGCGGCTACGCGGGCTGATGGCGATCCCCGCGCCCGCGGTGGACATCGGGGCGCAGCGCGCCCCTTTCCGGCAGCTCCGCGAGCTGCTCGAGGCCCTGAACGCCCGGGGCCACGCCCTCGACACGCTGTCGATGGGCATGTCGGCCGACATCGAGGCGGCGATCGCCGAGGGCTCGACGATCGTGCGCATCGGCACGGCGGTCTTCGGCGCCCGGCCGACCGTGCCAGCGCCCGGTCCGGGCTAGCCCGGATATCTCACCGATTTCACGGGCGCTCGCTTGTCCCTTGAATCCAGAGCGAATCCGGCGAGCTTGGAAGTACGACCTGTACGGCGAGCGCTCACCGAATCCGCTCTGAATCCAAGGCCCTGCGCGATCATCCCGAGAAACGGTGAGATATGCGGGCTAGGGCACCATGGTCGCGTGCACGATGCGCACCTTTCGTACCCAGGGGTCGCCGCGGCGCAGCGGCTCGGGGAGCGCCGCCGCGGCGGCGCGTGCCGCCTTGAAGCTCGCATACTCCCCGTACACGACCGAGTACCAGCGCCGACCTGCCTGCTCCGAAGCGAAGTAGCCCGCCTCGCCGGGCTCGAAGTGGCGGGCGAGGAAGGCGCGCGCGTTCTCGGCGTCGCGATAGCTGACGAGCTGCACCGTGTATCGGTCCGGGTCGAGGGCTGCCGTCCACTCGAGCGGGTCGAACGGCCCGCGCTTCGGCGGCGCGGCGGCGGCCACAGGGGGGTCCGGTCCCGACGCGGACCGTGCCGCGCCGGCGGCGCCCGCGTCGACCCCGAGCCGCGCGCGCAGGGCCGCGAGGCGCGCGGCAGCGGGCTCGTATCCTTGCGCCGCCGAGCGCTCGTACCACTGGAGCGCCGTGCGCGGGGCGCGGGGCATGCCGCGCCCGAACTCGGCGAGGACCCCGAGGTTGTGCTGGGCCGGCGCAAGCCCCGCCTCGGCCGCGCGCCTGGTCAGCGCGGCGGCGCGCTCGAGGTCGCGCTCGACCCCGGTGCCGGTGCCGTACATCAGCGCCAGGTTGTGCTGGGCCTCGGCGAGCTCCTGCTCGGCCGCGAGCCGGTACCAGCGCACCGCCTCTTGGAGATCGCGCTCGACGCCCCGTCCGGCGGCGTGGAGGATGCCGAGGTTGTACTGCGCCTCGGCGAGCCCTGCCTGCGCGGCCTGGCGGAACCAGCGTGCCGCCTCGCTGTCGTCGCGCGGCCCCTCGCGGCCGTCGGCGAAGCGCGTGCCGAGCAGGAACGCGGCGCGCGGGTCGCCCTGCTCCGCCTGGCTGAGCAGGGTCCGGGCGTCCGCCTGCGGCGGCGCCGGCGGCGAGGCGGCGAGCGATCCGGCCGCGCACAGAGCCAGCGCGGCGCCGAGGAGCGCCGCGCGCCCAGGAACCATGTGCCCGGGGGGCGCAGGTGGCGGACTGGCGTGCATCGACGGGCAAGTGTAGCAAGCGCACCGGGCGGCTCGGTTCCCGGGCGCTGCGCGATCGCCCATAATCCTGCCCCTCGCATCGCCTTCGGAGCTCGGCTGGGCGCATGACACAGGGCACGATCGCATTCATCGGCGGCGGCAACATGGCGAGCAGCCTCGTCGGCGGCCTCATCGCGAACGGCACCGCCCCGGAGTCGATCTGGGTCAGCGACACCCTCGAGGACAAGCTGGCCTCGCTCCAGGAGCGCTACCAGGTCCGCACGACCACGGACAACGCCGTGGCGGTCGCGCGCGCCGAGACCGTGGTGCTGGCGGTCAAGCCGCAGAGCATGCGCGAGGCGAGCACCGCGGCCGGCGAGGCGGCGGCCGAGCACCGCCCGCTCTTCGTGTCGGTCGCAGCCGGCGTGCGCGAGGTCGACATCTCGCGCTGGCTCGGCTACGAGGCGGCGGTGGTGCGCGCGATGCCGAACACCCCTGCCCTGCTCGGCTGCGGCGCGACGGCGCTGTACGCCAATCCGCGCGTGAGCGCCGAGGAGCGCAGCCGCGCCGAGTCGGTCCTGCGCGCGGTCGGGATCACGCTATGGGTCGACGGAGAGGACGCCCTCGATGCGGTGACGGCCCTCTCCGGAAGCGGGCCCGCGTACTACTTCCTGCTGATGGAGCTCATGGAGGAGGCGGGGCACGCCCTCGGGCTCGAGCGCGAGGCGGCCCGGATGCTCACCTTGCAGACCGCCTACGGCGCCGCACGCATGGCCCTCGAGAGCGACGACGCGCCGGCGGTGCTGCGCGCTCGGGTGACATCCCCCGCCGGCACCACCGAGCGGGCGATCCACACGCTGCGCGAGGGTGGCATCGACGCCCTCGTCTCCCGCGCCATCGACAGCGCGCGCGCCCGCTCGGTGGAGCTCGGCGAGGAGTTCGGGCGCGACTGATGGGCGGCCTATACGCCGACAATCCGGCGACCTTTCTCATCCGGACGCTCTTCGACCTCTACATCCTCGTGGTCATGCTGCGCTTCCTGCTGCAGGTCGTGAGGGCGAACTTCTACAACCCGCTGTGCCAGTTCGTCGTCAAGGCGACCCAGCCCGTGCTGGCGCCGATGCGTCGCGTGATCCCCGGCTTCGCTGGCGTCGACGTCTCCGCGCTGGTGCTGATGGTGGCGCTGAAGTGGCTCGAGCTGTGGCTGCTCGTCGCCGTGGGCGGCAGTGGATCCGCGCCGGCCGGAATCCTCCTGCTGCTGACCATCGCCGGGCTCGCACACCTGGTCCTGTACATCTACCAGTTCGCAATTCTGGTCCAGGTCGTGATCAGCTGGGTGAATCCGGGCCTGTACAACGACGTCACGAACCTGCTCGGCAGCCTGACCGAGCCGCTGCTGGGCCCCGCCCGCCGGCTGGTGCCCCCGATCTCGGGTCTCGACCTGTCGCCCATCGTCGTGCTGATCGGCCTGCAGCTGGGCCACTATCTGATCATCTACGCGCTCGGGGCGTGAGCCTCTCGCTGCCGCGCTGGGCCCGGACCCCGTGAGCAGCTTCAGACAGGAGTTCATCCGCTTCGCCCTAGAGTGCGGCGCACTCACCTTCGGCACCTTCGTGCTCAAGTCGGGCCGCGAGAGCCCTTACTTCTTCAACACCGGCCTGTTCGACACCGGTGAGCGCCTCGCACGGCTGGCCCGCTTCTATGCCAACGCCATCGAGTCCTCCGACGTCGCCTTCGACATGCTCTACGGCCCTGCGTACAAGGGCATACCGCTCGTCGCCGCGGTGGCGGTCGCGCTGGCCGAGCACCACGGTCGCGACGTCGGCTGGTGCTTCAATCGCAAGGAGGCGAAGGACCACGGCGAAGGCGGCACCACCGTCGGAGCCCCCCTCGCCGGACGCGTGCTGATCGTGGACGACGTGGTCTCGGCGGGAACCTCCGTGCGCGAGTCCCTCGATGTCATCCGCGGCGGCGGCGCCCGCGCCGCCGGCGTCGCCATCTCGCTGGACCGGCTCGAGCGAGGCACCGGAGAGCTCTCGGCGGTGCAGGAGATCCGGCGCGCCCACGCTCTGCAGGTCGTGAGCATCGCGACGCTCGAGGATCTCGAGGAGTACCTGGCGGGGGCCGGGGACACGGAGCTGCTCGAGCGTACCCGCGCCTATCGAAATAAGTACGGCGTCACACCCTGAGGCCGCACCGCTTGGGGCGCCCGGGCCTGCTTCCTATACTTCGGCCTCGACCGCGCCCCCGCTCGCCGCGGGGGCCCGGTCGAGGCCGGTCCCGGACCGCCCGAAGGGCTAAAGACTACGGGCCATCGGCCGATTTTCCGTGCAGTCAGACCGGGGACTGAATAGATGGCGAACCAGGACATCAAGCGACGGTTGGCGGTAGCAGCTGCCTGTGCGGTCGCGCTGAGCTTGGCTGGCCCGGCCGGCGCCGGCATCAAGTGCTGGAAGAACGCGGACGGCGTGCGCGAGTGCGGCAACGCGGTGCCGCCGGAGTACGCGCAGCAGGGCCACAAGCAGGTGAGCAAGCAGGGCGTGACCGTGGGCGAGACCACGCGCGCCAAGACCAAGGAAGAGCTCGAGGTCGAGCGCCTCGCCGCCGTGGAGGCCGAGCGCGAGCGCCAGGAGGCCGAACGCCTCGCGCGCGCGCAGGCGGCCCACGACCGGGTGCTCCTCAACACCTTCACCAGCGAGCAGGACCTGCTCCTCGCCCGCGACGGCAAGCTCGAGGCGATCGACTCGCGGATCAAGCACCAGGGACAGGTCATCACGCGCCTCGAGGAGACGCTCGTGAGCATGCAGGGCGAGGCCGCACGGCTCGAGCGGTCCGGCAAGAAGGTCCCCCAGGACCTGCTCGACAGCATCACGAGCCTCGAGTCGAGAATCGAGGAGAACCGCTCGCTGATCCAGCGCCGGCACGCGGAGAAGCAGGAGGTCGCCGCGCGCTTCGACGCGGACCTGATGCGCTACCGCGAGCTCAAGAGCCAGTAGCGGTCCACGCGGCGGCCGCCCCCGGCGACCGCCGCTACCATTCGAACCGCCCCCCACGCACACCGCCGCGAGGACGGGGCTGCTCACAGCGCGAGCGCGCCCTGCAGCGCATCGAGCCGCTCGCGACAGCGTGCGTGGTCGGGAACCGTGCGGGCCACCAGCGCCCAGAACCGCCGCGAGTGATCCATGTGCCTCAGGTGGCACAGCTCGTGCACCAGCACGTAGTCGGCGAGCCGCGCGGGAACGAGGAGCAGCCGCCAGTTCAGGCTGATCGTCCCGCGGCTCGAGCAGCTTCCCCAGCGCGTGCGCTGGCCGCGGATCGT
>CAJIAT010000589.1_pt1 | contig 14163 bp, 10 predicted proteins | sample 9199161 | NCBI WGS metagenome assembly CAJIAT01 (sample SAMEA7708281, study PRJEB35096) | sediment metagenome | biome: marine neritic benthic zone biome [ENVO:01000025]; feature: sediment [ENVO:00002007]; material: shallow marine sediment [ENVO:03000034] sea grass bed [ENVO_01000059] ... | reverse complement strand
GATCGGTTAAGCGGCTACCCGGGCGTCGGCCGGTCCGGTACGGGCTGCGGGGACACGCCGTGAATACGTCCCTGTAGGCTCGACGGCCGCATCCCTGCGGCCGACGGTCCCCGCAACCCGCACCGGACCGGCCTTATCCGAACACCGATGCGGCGACAGGCGACCTCGGCGGCGCCCGGCCTCGTCGCGTGCCGCGGGGGCTCGCAGGCCTGGTCAGATCATGTTCTTGACGTCGGAGGCGAAGGTCGGGAATCCGAAGACGGACTGCTTGATCTCGCCGACCGGGATCGAGTGCCGCATCGCCATGGCGAACAGGTGTACGAGCTCCTCGCCGTGGTGCCCCACCAGGTGCGCGCCGACGATCCGATCCGCCGCGCGGTCGACGAGCACCTTCGACCACGCCACCGTCTCGGCGTAGCTCTTGCCGGAGAACCAGCCGGTCATGTCGTTGACCAGCACGTCGACCTCGAGCCCGCGCTCGCTCGCCTGGGCCTCGGTCAGTCCGACGCTGCCGAGCGCCGGCACGGTGTACACGCAGCTCGGGATCGCCGCGTAGTCCGGTCGCAGGGACGGTCCGTGGACGATGTTGCGGCCGACGACCTGACCCTCGTAGGTGGCGATCGGCGACAGCTGCGCCGAGCCGACCACGGCGTCGCCGCAGACCCACACGGCGGGATTGGAGGTCGAGCGCAGGAACTCGTCGACCGCGACGCGCACGCCGTCGTGCTCGACACGGCCCGCAGGGAGATCGAGCCCTTCGACGTTGGCGACGCGCCCGGCGCCGTTCACCACACGGTCCGCGTCCACGGTCTCGACGTTACCCGCGCGCTCGAAGGCGACGCGCAGCCGGCCGTCGACGCGCTCGATGGATCCCACCGAGACACCCGTCTCGATGCGCACGCCGATCCGCTCGCTCTCTGCGCGCAGCTGGGCGACCGCGTCCTCGTCGAGGTTCGGCAGCAGCCGTGACATCACCTCGAGGATCGTGACCTTCGCACCCGCGCGCGCGTAGACGTGGCTGAACTCCATCGCGATGACCCCGCCCCCCACGAAGACGACCTCGGCGGGCAGCTCGCGCTCGGAGAGCACCTCGTCGGAGGTGATCAGCGCCTCGGCGCCTGGTATCGGCAGCGAACGCGGCGTCGAGCCGGTGGCGACGATGATGTGCTCGGCTTCGAGGCGGACGCCGCCGACCTCGACGGCGTTCGGGCCGACGAAGCGCCCCCGGCCCTCGAAGACGGTGCCGCGCTTGCCCGCGAGCTCGCGCATCGCGCCCGGGATGAAGGCGACCATTTCCTTCTCCCGGTCGATGAGCCGGGCCCAGTCGAGCTTGGGGTCACCTACCTCGATCCCGTGCTCCCGCGCGCGCTCGATCTCGTGGAGCGCGTGCGCTGCGGCGACGAGCACCTTCTTCGGCGTGCAGCCGCGGTTCGGGCACACCCCGCCGAACTCGGCCTCCTCGACGAATGCGATGGACTTGCCCGCTTCTGACAGGACCGAGGATGCGCCGAACCCCGCGTTGCCACCGCCGATGATGATCGCGTCGAAGGTCGTCCCCATGGGTGCATGCTCCCTTTCCGTGCTGGTGCGTCGGGACGCTCGGGCGGTGGGTCCCGGCGCCATGGCCCAGGTCGCTGGCGCCGATCGTGAGCGCCTGAAATCGAAGGCGATGATGGTACAGGAGGTTCCCTCGCGCGGTCCGCCCACGACGCGGTGGCGCGAGGCCGGGACCGGCTGCGCCGGGTCCCGATTGCGAACGAGCGGTCGGAGCGCTGAGCGCGCGCCACGCCCGGCTCCGGGCTACATCTCCTCCTCGAGAGGGAAGGTGAGGATCACCACCGTGCCTTGGTCTGGCGTGGACTCGATGGCGGCGCTCCCCCCGTGCTGCTCGACGATCTGCTTCACCAGGGGCAGTCCCAGTCCAATGCCGAAGGTCCGGGTGCTGAACAGCGGCTCGAAGGCCTTCTCGCGCACCTCCGGTGCGATACCCGGGCCGGAGTCCGCGACCCTGATCTCGAGGCGCCCGGGCGCGGCGCGCGTCGAGATCGCCACCTCGACCGCACCACCGGCTCCGGCCTGCCATGCATTCTGCACGAGGTTCACGATGACCTGACGCAGGCGCTCCGGGTCCAGCTCGGCTTGCACGCCGGAGCCGGGGTCGAGACGAATCGTCGTGCCCTCGGGAGTCTCCAGGTCGTCGATGACCGCGGCCATCCACTCGTCGACCCGGACCAGCCGGCGGTCGAGCTCCCGGAAGCGCGTGTAGGCGAGGAGCTCCTCGATGATGCGGTTGCAGCGCGCGATGTTGCGGTCGATGCGCTCCATGACGTGGGCGACGCCGGGCTCCTTCGCGAGCGGCTGTCGGGACAGGACCGCGAAGGACGCGGAGATCGTGCCGAGGGGGTTGCGGAGCTCGTGCCCGACGGTCGCGGTGAGGCGTCCGATCGCCGCCAGTCGCTCGTTGCGCAGCAACACCTGCTGCGCTGCCTCGAGCTCGCGGGTGCGCACGGCGACGAGGTCCGCGAGCCGGTGCCGATGATCGTTGAGCTCGCGCTCGGCGCGTTTGTGGTCGGTGATGTCGATCGACACGTCGACCAGCCCGGCGACCTGCTCGTCGGTATCGAAGTACAGGGCCTTGGTGTGCTGCACGTTCCGGGGCCTGCCGTCAGGACCGGTGAGAATCCGTTCGGCGCTGCTCTGCGCTGTGCGCTCGCGGATCATCTCACGGTCCTCGCGCATGGTCTGCTCGACCTCCCGGGGATCTCGACCGGGGATGTCCGACGGGAGCTTGCCGATGAGCGCCTGCGGAGCGGCATCGACCCACTCGCAGAAGGCCCTGTTGACAGCGACGTACCGGCCGTCAGCGTCCTTGACCACGATGCCGTGGGGTATCGAGTCGAGCGCGGTGCGCAGCAGCCGGCGGCCCGTCTCGGCACGCGCTTCCATGCGCCTGCGCTCGGTGACGTCGGTCCCGGAGCTGAGCATCGTCTCGGCGGCTCCGGACTCGCCACGGATCAGCCGGTTGCTCCAGGTGATGTCGCGGATCTCCCCGGAGGCGGTCACCACCGCGCTCTCCAGGGTCGGGGCCAGCCGGGCCTCGCCGCGCAGCACCCGACGCAGCCGTTCGCGGGCCGCTTCCCGCGTGCCCTCGGGCATCGCGACGTCGCACCAGTCGTGTCCCACGACCTGCTCCTCGCGTCGCTCGAGCAGCTCGAGGCCCATTCGATTGATCAGCCGCACCCGCAGGTCCGGGCCGAGTGCAACGAGGATCACTCCGGCGATGTCGAGATAGCCCTGAAGGCGGTCGCGCTCGCGCGCGAGCGCCTGCTCCGCGCGCTTGCGCTGGGAGATGTCGATGACCGCGGAGAGCACCGCGGGGCCGTCCCCCCATTCGATCACGCGCACCTGGTTCTCGAGCCAGACGCTGGTCCCGTCAGGGCGCAGGGCCTCGAACTCGTAGCGCTCCGGCGCCTCTCGGCCGCTCATCCTCGCGTCGAGGAAGCCCTGGAGACGTGGACGCTCGCGGGGAACGACGAGCTCGAGGAAGGAATCGAGCGCGTAGAGCTCGGTCGGAACGGCGTAGCCGAAGATGCGGGCGCAGGCCTGGTTGGCGAACAGGATGTGGAAATCCCGGTGCGCGAGGACGCCCTGGATCGTCCCCTCGACGATCTGACGGTAGCGTCCCGCCGGGTCGCGCCTCGTCGGACCGGTGTGGTCGGGGCGCTGCCCGGCGCCGCGCCGGTGCGCGTCGTCGGCCATGGCGTGCTCCGCTCCTCTCCTCTCGGCTGCCGCACCGCCGGCCGCGGCCGGGGAAATCGGACCCAAGGATCATAGCCGCTGGCGCCCGTAGGCCGGCCGCGCCGGTGAGGGTGCGACTCGGCGAGACGCGCGGCATCCGGCGCGGCGCCTGGAGGTGGGTTCGTGCGACCTGCCCGTCGAGCTGCGGCCGTTCGTTCCAGCCCGGGGACAACCGTCGCCGGCAGAGTCTCCAGATGTGTCTCTAACAGCCCGGCCGCAAGTGATGTGCCCCCGGAGGGCGCGGGCCCCGGGGGGGCCCGGCGAGGCCCCTCCGCCCGAGGTCCCCGTTGGCAGATGCCGGGGTCGCGACGGGCGCGCGGCGCGCGCCCGTCGTTCTTGTCAGCCTCGTGCCGGGTCCGTCACGGCGGTGCCGAGGCACTCGCCCTCGCTGCGCGGTGAAGTCGGCGCCGGGGTCTCGAGCTCCGCTACGACGAGCGGGATCTGATCGAAGCGAAGCCCGACGTCACGCAGCGTCGCCGCGGGAAGCCGCTCGAGGGCCCGCGCAGCGAGCCGCGCGTTGCGGGCCGCGCTCCGGGCCGCGATCCGGCGCCCCACGAGGCGTGCCGTGAGCGCAGCGCACGCGTGCAGCGCCGCCAGGAGCTGGCGGAGCACTGCACCCTGCATGACGCCACGCACGTTCATCGCCCCGAACTCCGACCGTCGACTTGCCGAGATCGCTTCCCTGCGAGATGGCCTCACGCGCGGTCCAACACCGTCGCGCGCTTCGCCTGCGTCTCGGCATTCGTCGCGGCATTCGCTCTTGCTCCTCGCTGTTCGGTCCAGGCCTCGAAGGCCGTTTCACTGGTGCGCTTCGCGTCGACCGGCGGTCATCCGCGATCGCATCGCCAGGTTGGCACGATCGTGCGCGGGACGATGCCGGAGCGCTGTGCCAAACCGCACACCCCCCGCGGCATCGCGCGGCTCGCGGGCCACGCTACGGTTGCAGGGTCTGGAGCTGGCGGAGCACCCCGAGCTCGGCGGGGGTGAGCACGAGATCGCGCCCGGCGCGCTCCACGAGCTGCTCGAGCAGCCGCTGGTGCAGGGCGAGCCGCAGGTGCAGCCGTACCCGGGCGCGCACGAGGCTGGGCTGGAACGGCTTGGTGATGTAGTCGACGGCCCCGAGCTCGAAGCCCTTCTCCTCGTTGAGCTGGTCGTCCTTGGCAGTCACGAAGATCACGGGGATCCGCCGGGTCTCCTCGAACTCCTTGAGCTGCCTGCACACCTCGAAGCCGTCCATGCCCGGCATGTCGATGTCCAGGAGCACGAGGTCCGGGCGTGGCGGATCACCCGTCGCGATCAGCAGCGCCTTCTCACCGAAGGTCGCCACTTGCACGGTGTGCTCCGAGCGCAGGAGCTCGACGAGCATCGTGATGTTCGCGGGAACGTCGTCGACGACCAGGATGCGCGCCATGAGATGTCGTCCGCGGAGCTCGAGCGGCGATTCTATCCCGGATCGCCCGACCGCAGGCCGAAGGGCGACCGCCGCTGGCCCGGGACGCGTCGCTGGGAAGGTAACGTTTTCAGGCTGCCCGTCGTCGGCGTCACGAAGGGTCGCCGTGGCGCGTGGCCGGTTTGCCGGAACTCGGGGCGGGCAGGGGGCGAGCGCGCACGGAAGGTCTCCGGGGGCACCCGACGGATCGCCATGGCGGGCGGGAGCGCGGCAGCCGCGGTGGGAGAAACCCCTGCCAGCTGGCTTCACGAGGCCCCGCGTCCTCCCCTCGGGATCGAATCAACGGGGAGCTCGCTCGGGCCGGGGCGTCAGCCTTCAGCTCAGGAAGATGTTCAGGCCAAGGCCGATCAAGAACGCGGCGCCGACGCAGCCGAGAACGCTGCGTGCAGTCGGGCTGCCGGAGATCCGGCGTGCCAGGGTTCCGCCGGTATAGGCGACGATCAGATCCGAGGGCACCGCGGTCAGCGGGATCAGCATGCCGAGGATCAGCACCTGGAGCGCAACGGTCTCTGCAGCCTGGTTGACGAACTGCGGGAGGAAGGCCACGAAGAACAGCGCCGTCTTCGGGTTCAACACCTCGACGAGCACGCCCTGGGCGAAGATGCGGGCGAGCGGCTGGCTATTGACCGACTCGGTCCCCCCGAGCTCCTCGTGGCGCGCTCGGAAGAGCTGGATCCCCAGGTACACGAGGTAGGCTGCTCCGAGGATGGTGATGACGCGATAGGCGCTCGGGGAGTAGGCGAGCAGGGCCGACAGCCCGGCGGCCGCGGCGATCGCGTGCACGACGCCGCCGGTGGCCAGGCCGGCCGCGGAAACCAGTCCGGCGCGGCGGTTCTGCCCCATGCTGCGGGACAGGACGTAGAGCATCGACGGACCGGGGGACGCGCTGAGCGCGAAGCCGGCGATGACGACGAGTACGATGGCTTCGATGGACGGCATGGTGCGGTCTCCTGTCAGGCGAAGGCAGGCTGCGGGCGCAGGCGGCTCAGCTCGAAAGGATTGCCCTCCGGGATCGCGAAGGGCAGCTTCAGCGCGCCGCGCAGATAGCGGTGGCGCAGGTAGGGGAAGTCGCGCAGGAGCTGGCCGAGGAGGTGATGTCCGGCGACGATCGGCCGGTACGCGGGTCGCTCGTGACGCGGCACCAGGTTCGGCAGCGGCTCCACGACGGCGTCGTAGTTCGCGGCGACGAAGAAGGGCAGTGAGAAGCGCTCGCTACCGTTGTTCACCACCCGGTGGACCGTCGAGCGCAGGCGCCCGTTCGACCAGGTCTCCAGCATGTCGCCGAGATTGACGGCGAAGGTGCCCGGGATCGGTGGGGCGTCGATCCATCGATCCTGCTTGTCCAGCACCTGCAGACCGGGGGCTCCCTGATGCAGGATCGTGAAGCACTCGTAGTCGGTGTGGGCGCCCATGTTCATGTCGGCGCAGGACTGCGCACCCTCGTTCTCCATGTAGTGCAGGAGGCGCAGCTGCGAGGTGGGTTTGGTCATGGCGCGCCGGAAGGCCCCGGTCGGGGCGCCGAGATAGCGCTCGAAGGCCCCGGAGACGAGATCGCCGAGGGCGGACAGCTGGTTGTAGTAGGTGCCCACGGTCTCGCGGAAGCCCGCCTGCGACGGCCACACGTTCGGCCCGAGCAGGCAGTGCCCGCGGGCGACGTCGGGGTCGTCTGCCGGCAGGTCGAGCCCCAGATCGAAGGCCTCGTAGTGCCGGGCTCCCTCGTCCTCGTAGACGCCCTGCTCGGACTGAGGGACATAGCCCCGATGGTTGCGCGAGTGCCCGATGTAACAGGTCCGCTTCTCCGCCAGCGGCCGACGGAACCACGCTGCTGCCTGCGCGTACACGTCGTCGATCAGCGATTGTTCGATGCCGTGGCCCGCGAGGTAGAAGAACCCGAACTCCTCGGCAGCCTCGCCGAGCGCGTCCGCCACCCGCCGCTTGGCGCTGCGCCCGCCCCGCATCAGCGGCGAGACGTCGACGATCGGCAGGTCGTCCTTCGCCTCGTTGACCTCGCGCGCCTGCGGCGAGGAACTAGAAGAAGATTCCCAAGAACCCAAATGGTCCGCATCGAACATCTTGCTCTCCTCGGTCGAGGCCCCGGCGGCCCGCTGCCAGTTGGGGTTATCGACCGAATCGGGGAATCGTGAAGCCCGACACATACGCGGGCAGGATCCACCGTGACGATAAGCACAACAGGCGGATCGGGGGTTTCTCGCGCCCAGGACCGGCGCGCGGAACGAATCGCCTCGGGGACCGCACTCGGCGTGGTCCAGGGCGCCGGGACCGCACGCGCGCATGCGCACCAGGGAAGGAAACTCCCGGCTGCTGGAACTAAACTCCTCAAGGGACGCGTGCAAAGGACGCCGCCAACGATGCCCCTGCGACCCGGTGAGAGCCCGGACCCCTACGACGTGCTCGGTGAGCCGACCGACTATCTCGGCGTCATCCACGAGCTGGCGATCGAGATCCTGCGGGTCGAGTCCCTGGACGACCTCGCCTGGCTCCTGGCGAAGAGCACGATTTCCAAGCTCGGCTTCGAGGACTGCGTGATCTACCTGCGCGACGCCGAGCGCGACGTGCTGGTGCAGCGCGCGGCCTTCGGGCCGAAGAGCCCCGAGGGTACCGTGATCGTGAACCCCATCGAGATCACGCCGGGCAGCGGCATCGTCGGTACCGTTGCCATGACCGGTGAGCCCCTGCTGGTCGACGACGTGCTCGAGGACGGGCGCTACATCGTCGACGACGAGGCCCGGCGCTCCGAGCTCGCGGTCCCTATCCTGCACGAGGGGCGCGCCATCGGCGTCATCGACTCGGAGCACTCGGAGGTCGGCTTCTTCAGCGAGGAGCTGCGCGACCTCTTGACCATCATCGCGTCGATGGCGTCGACCAAGATCGCGACCGCGTTGACCATCGAGCGTCTCAACGCGACGGTCGTGCAGCTCGAGGGCACCCGCAACGCGCTGCGCCAGGAGGAGCAGCGCTTCCGTGACCTGTACAACAAGCATCCGTCGATGTTCTTCACCGTGAGCGCGGGCGGCCGCGTGGTATCGACGAACGAGTATGCCTGCCGGCAGCTCGGCTTCGAGCTGGACGAGATCGAGGGCCGGCCGTTCTCAGAGCTGGTGGAGCCGACGGGCGAGCTCAGCGTCGAAGAGGAGATGGCGGCCTGCCTCGAGGCTCTCGAGTCGGTGCACCGTTGGGAGGGCTCGATTCGCAACCGCGCGGGCCAGGAGATCTGGCTGCGACTCAGTGCCAGGGGTATGGCCGGGGAAGCAGGTGCACCCGGCCCCGTGCTGGTCGTGGCCGAGGACGTGACCGAGACGAGGATCCTGTCCAAGGAGCTCGAGTACAACGCCACCCACGACTGGCTCACCGGACTGTACAACCGCCGCGAGTTCGAGCGACGCCTGTCCGCGGCGGTTCGCGAGGGGCGCCGACACGGGGTCGAGTACACCTTGTGCTTCGTCGACCTGGACCAGTTCAAGGTCGTCAACGACACCTGTGGTCACGGTGCCGGTGACACCCTCCTGCGGCATGTCTCTCGGGTGCTCGAGTCGCACGTGCGCAAGTCCGATCTGGTCGGCAGGATCGGGGGCGACGAGTTCGGAATCCTCATGCGCAACTGCGGCCTCGCCGATGCGCGCCGCTCCGCGACGAAGCTCCTCGACAGCCTGGCCTCTGAGAGCTTCCGCTGGGATACGCACGTGTTCTCGATCGGCGCCAGCATCGGCATCGCTTCCCTGGCGCTCGAGTCCGGCGACTTCGACGAGGTCCTGTTCGCCGCGGACGCCGCCTGCCTGAGCGCGAAGGAGCAGGGGCGCAACCGCGTTCACATCTACCGCGAGCGCGACGCCGACATCGCCCGGCGCAAGGGTGAGGCCAGGTGGGTATCGCGCCTCACGAAATCACTCGCCGAGAACGCCTTCGAGCTGTTCGGTCAGCGCATCCAGCCGCTCGACCCGTCCAGCGACGACATCGAGCACGTCGAGATCCTGCTGCGCATGCGCGACGCCGACCGCAGCCTGATTCTGCCCGGCGCCTTCATTCCCGCCGCGGAGCGCTACGGGCTGACCGTTCGCATCGACATGTGGGTCATGCACCACGCGCTGCGCTGGATCGCCGACGTAGAGGTTCCGAGGTCGCCGGCGCGCTGCTGGGCCATCAATCTGTCCGGGGCGACCATCGGAGACCCGGAGTTCCTCGATTTCCTCATCGACGGCCTTCGCTCGACCGGTGTCGCACCGCGCAGCCTGTGCTTCGAGATCACCGAGACGGCCGCGATCGCGGACCTGATGCGGGCGAGACGCTTCGTCGAGCGCCTCAAGGAGCTGGGCTGCCGCTTCGCGCTGGACGACTTCGGGAGCGGGCTGTCCTCTCTCGCCTACCTGAAGACCTTCCCCGTGGACCTGCTCAAGATCGACGGTGTCTTCGTGAAGGAGGTCGACGTCGATCCGGTGAGCCGCGCCATGGTCTCCTACATCAATGACATCGGCCACCTGACGGGGAAGAAGACGGTCGCCGAGTTCGTCCACACGGAGGCGCTACTCGCGACCGTCGCCGAGATCGGGGTCGACTTCGCCCAGGGCCACGCGGTCTCCGAGGCCGTGCCGCTCGACACCTTTCGCTGACCCCGCGCGACTTCCCAGAGCAGCTCAGCGCCCAGCGGTTGCGAGACGCAGTCGAGAAGGGCCTGTCGATTGGTGCGACGTAGCGGTCCGGGCGACGCCATAGGCGTGGACGAGCTCGAACAGCGCCTGCTCCATGGGCGAGAGCGCCGTCTCCTTGAGCTCGCGGGCGAGGACGCGGCGCGCCTGGTCCTCGGAGATCTCCTCGACGTCGATGCCCGTGCGTCGCTCGCCCCGGCGCCGCTCGGCGGATACCAGGCGCTGCTCGCGCCGGCGGTCGGCCCCTCTCTGCCTATGCATTCCCTGCACCCCTTTCCCTTGCACCCGGTTGCCTGCTCGGCGTAGGCGCTACGATGCATCACCGAGCCCCGGGCCGCTGTGTGAGAACTCACAGGCAGCACGACAGCGCTCGTGCGTCTCGCTCGGGCTTCTCTCGGGCCGCGTCCTCCTGGCGCGGACGGGTTCGATGGGGTCGTGTCCTTGCGCTCGACGGCGAGCGTGAGGGTCTTCCGGCGAGCTCAGAGCCCGGGTCCGGGGATCCGGTTCCAGGGCTCGGGCGCCGCGCCACCCGCATAGGCGACCAGGAAGGGCGCGACGCGCCGCCGGTGAGGCTCGGGCCAGGCGCTCGGGGTCGCTGCGCGGTCCGCGCTCGCGTCCGTGTCGACGTCCTCGCGCTCGGCGATTCGCTGGAGCCGGGCCCGGATCGACTCTGGAAGCTCGTCGAATCGGGGGTGGAACCAGAGCGTGACGCAGGTGCGCTCGGCGGCGGAGCGGTTCGCGTAGGCGCCGTGGAGCAGGCGCGCGTCGCCCACCACGAGGTCGCCGGCCGTGACCGGGACCGGCCGCTCGTCGCAGCGTTCGGCGAAGGCCACGTGGGAGGGGTCGACGACCCGTGCCAGCGCCTCGGTGTGGGCGCCGGGCATGTCGTGGAGCGGATGGCGCCGGCGATGAGAGCCGGGGATCACCCGCAGGCACCCGTTGGCAGGGCAGGTATCGGTGAGATAGACGAACACGAACACCTGCGCGATGCGCTCGGTGTACGACAGCGGGTGGCTCCAGCCCCACCAGTCCTGATGCCAGAACAGGGGCGCCCCGCCCGGGGGCTTGCTGATCACGTAGCCGGAGCTGAAGCGCGCCTCGTGCAGTCCGAGGTCGTCGAGCGCCGCGTGCAGCGTGGGCTCGGCGATCAGCGAGGAGAAGGCGGGGAAGTCCGCGATCGGGACGAGGCTGCCCTCGGACCTGTACGCATCGCGGTGCGAGGGCGTGGCGGCGCCGAGCGCCTCGCCCGCGAGCGTCCGCGCACGCGCCACCGTGTCAGCGTCGAGAGCGCCGGGCACCGCGCAGTAGCCGTCCTCGAGGAGCCCGGGGTGGAGTCGTGACATCTTCGTCGGCACGCGTTCGGCTCGGAGCATCAGGGTAAACCGCCTGGCGCCCCTCGCGCGAACGCGGGGTCTGGGCCGAGGGAGGCCGTTCAACTAATCTAAATACGTGAGCAGAAATGTCGATCACTCCCGGGTCTAAGGGAGTCCCCTCAATCCGGGGGAGGGACAGGGAGGGGTTCGATCATGGCCGAGCGGCGCGAAGGCTACACGGGTGGAGCGTATTTGCGATCCCCTATCTAGCGGCAGAACCCTCCGGACCCAGGTCCCGCGCCCGCGCGCCGCGCATGGCCCGGACACATCGAGACGGGCTGCATGAGCGTGGCGGAATCGATTCCTTTCAGCACCGAGATGCTCGCGGTGCTCGCGGTGCTCGCGTTCGCCATCTTCCTGTTCGTCTCCGAGATCGTCCGCGTCGACGTGGCCGCCGTGTCCATCATGGCGTTGCTGGGACTGATGACCCTGGTGCCGGGCCTCGAGCGGGTGGTCGACGTCCAGGATCTGTTCCGCGGATTCGGCAGCAACGCCGTGGTGTCGATCATCGCCGTGATGATGATCGGCGCCGGGCTCGACCGAACCGGCGTGGTCAGCAAGATCGCGATGCTCGTGCTGCGTCGGGGCGACGCCAGCGAGCAACGGATCATCCCGCTCGTCTCGGGAGCGGCGAGCGCGATCTCGGCTTTCATGCAGAACGTCGGCGCGGCCGCGCTGTTCATCCCGGTCGTCAGTCGGATCGCCGCGCGCACCCAGATCCCGATGTCCAGGCTCCTGATGCCCATGGGCTTCTGCGCGATCCTCGGGGGCACCATGACCATGGTGGGGTCGAGCCCGCTCATCCTGCTCAACGATCTGATCGCGACGTCGAACGAGTCGCTCGGCCAGGCCCAGGCGATGGACCAGTTCGAGCTGTTCGCGGTGACGCCCGTGGGTCTCGTCCTGGTGCTGGTCGGGATCGGCTACTTCACCTGGTTCGGCCGGTTCGTGCTCCCGGACACGCGCGTCGAGGGCGCCGAGTCCACGAGCACGATGGAGTACTTCTCGCGCACCTACGGGCTGGTGCTGGACCTGCACGAGATGCTGGTTCCCGCCGGCAGTCCCCTGGTCGGCGAGACCGTGCGCGCGGTCGAACGTGCGCACCGGATCAGAATCATCGGCACGCGCCTCGGTGACGACCTGCGGATCGCTCCGTGGGGCGGGCGCGAGATCCACGCCGGTATGCAGCTCGCCGTATTCGTCGATCCCGACGACGTGCCCGAGATCATCAGCCAGGAGCAACTCGTGCTCGAGCCGCGCATGGAGGTCTTCGCCGACTCGCTCACGCCGCTCAAGGCGGGGATCTGCGAGGTGGTGATCCCGCCCAACTCGCGACTGGTGGACCAGACGGTGCGCGATCTCGCCATGCGCCAGCGCTACGGCCTCGCCGTGATGGCCGTGCACCGGGCGGGCACGACGATCCGGCGCGGGATCCGCGACCTGCCGCTGCAGGCGGGGGATACGCTCGTGTGTCACTGCACCTGGGAGGACCTCTCACGGCTCGAGCGGGACCGCGACTTCGTCGTGGTCACGACCGAGTACCCGCACGAGGAGACGCGGCCCGAGAAGGTGTGGCCGGCGCTGTTCTTCTTCGTGGTCGCGCTCGGCCTCGTCGTGTTCACCGACGTGCGGCTCTCCGTCGCCCTGCTCGTCGGCGCGGTGGGCATGATCCTGTCCGGCGTGCTGTCCATGGACGAGGCGTACCAGGCCGTGAGCTGGAAGACCGTGTTCCTCCTCGCCGGCCTCATTCCCCTCGGCCAGGCGGTGGAGGCGACGGGCACTGCGGCCTGGATCGCCCAGCAGGTGGTGGCGACGCTCGGCGGCGCGCCCCCCTGGGTGCTCCAGGCGGCGCTCGCCGTCCTGGCGACCCTGTTCACGCTGGTGATGTCGAACGTCGGGGCGACGGTGCTGCTGGTCCCGATCGCGGTCAGCATCGCCATCCGCGCCGGCGGCGACCCAGCTCTGTTCGCCCTGACCGTGGCGATCGCGACCTCGAACTCGTTCCTGATCCCGACCCACCAGGTCAACGCCCTGATCATGGGTCCGGGCGGCTACCGGGTGAAGGACTTCGTGCGCGCCGGCAGCGTGATGACGGTGCTGTTCCTGGTGGTGAGCCTGAGCGTGCTCAATCTCGTGTTCTGATTCGAGCCTCAGTCGTTCGCCCGCACCCTGACCCACGCGCCATCGCGGAAGTACTGGATCAGGTAGCACTCGCGGTCGAGGCCGAAGTCGAGCAGGGGCTCGACCCCCCGGTACTTGCCGACGATCATGCCGTGGAAGCGCACGCCGCCATGACGGTCGACGAGACGGAACCGCTCGCCGTCCGTCAGCATCTGCGACGTCGTGAAGCGCCGCGCGCTCCCGTGAGGACCGTGGCGGCCGACCGAGGCGCTGCTGTCCTCGCCGTCCATCTCCCCGGTGATCATCCACGCGTAGGCCGGCGGCGCCTTCGGCTCCCCCGCGACTGCCGCCGGCACGGGCACGCCATGGGCCTGCTCGGCGGCGGCTCGATCGGGGCTCTCTCGCTCGCCCTCCCAGTCGATGAAACCGTCGTGCTCGCCACGTGCCGGGTCGAGGCCCTGGTCGAGGTCCCGGACGCTGGCCGCGGCGCGCCCGCTCGGCGCGGACGTCTCCACGCCCCGCAGACCGAGCAGCTTCTTGAAGCGTGCGCCCCGGGAGGCCGACTCGGTGCGAAGATCGCGCGCCACCCGCTCCCGCGATGCCTGCCGTGCCTTCACCCGGTCCTGGAGCCGTCGCCGGATGTCTTCCGAGACGTGGTTGCCGGCGAACTCGGCGAAGCGGTTCGCCCGGCGCAGCACGAGCTTGCCGATCTCGTTGCAGAGCTCCTCGCCGATGACTTCCGGGTGCAGGGAGTAGAGCT
>CAJIAT010000016.1_pt1 | contig 14181 bp, 10 predicted proteins | sample 9199161 | NCBI WGS metagenome assembly CAJIAT01 (sample SAMEA7708281, study PRJEB35096) | sediment metagenome | biome: marine neritic benthic zone biome [ENVO:01000025]; feature: sediment [ENVO:00002007]; material: shallow marine sediment [ENVO:03000034] sea grass bed [ENVO_01000059] ... | reverse complement strand
TCTCTCCGGACAAAGGCATGGAGTACGTCATCGATGCCCTCCCGGACGTCCTCGCACGCCACCCGACCGCGACCTATGTGATCCTTGGCGCCACCCACCCGCACGTGAAGGAGCGGCACGGCGAGGCTTACCGGCGCAGCCTGGAGCTTCGTGCCCGCAAGCTCGGGGTACAGGAGCACGTCGTCTTTCACAATCGCTTCGTGAGCGCGTCCGAGCTCGCCGAGTTCTTGGCGGCGGCGGACATCTACATCACCCCGTACCTGAACCTCGAGCAGATCACCTCCGGGACGCTCGCGTACGCGTTCGGAAACGGCAAGGCGGTCATCTCGACGCCTTTTCGCTATTCACGTGAGCTCTTGGCTGGCGGCCGCGGCGTCCTCGTCCCCGTGAGAGACTCGGCCGCGATAAGCGCCGCGCTCGACCAGCTGCTCGGCGATCCTCGCAAGCTCCGCGCCATCGGCCCGCGCGCGTCCGAATTCGGTCGCGACATGTTCTGGCCGTCCGTAGCGCGTCAGTACATCTCGAGCTTCGAACACGCGCACCACGAAAACGCGACGTTGCAGCGCTCCTTCTTCGCGGCGAAGGCGCTCGCGAAACGGCGCTTGGTCGACTTGCCCGAGCTCAAGCTCCACCACCTGCGTGCGATGACGGACGGCACGGGCATGCTCCAGCACGCCCTGTTCTCCATTCCGCGCTACGAAGATGGGTATTGTCTCGACGACAACGCACGCGCCCTGCTGTTGACGACCCTGATCGAGGACGCGGGCACCGAGGATCGGCCGACGACTCGCGCCCTGTCTTCGCGATATCTCGCCTTCGTGAGTCACGCCTTCAACAATGACTTGCGGCGGTTCCGGAACTTCATGGCGTATTCCAGGGACTGGCTCGAGGACTGCGGGAGCGACGACAGTCATGGTCGCGCCCTCTGGGCGCTCGGCGCCGTCGTGGGACGCGCGCACGAACCTGGACGCAAGAGCCTCGCCAGCCAGCTTTTTCATGCTGCGCTGCCAGCGGTGTCGGAGTTCGAGAGCCCCAGAGCCTGGGCCTTTTCGCTCCTCGGCATCGACGAGTACCTGCGGGCGTTTCAAGGTGAGAGCGCGGTCGAGGTGTTGCAGAAACGGCTCTCCGAACGGCTCTTGTCGAGCTTCCACGCGGACCGGAGCATCGAATGGCCGTGGTATGAGGACGTCGTCGCTTACGACAACGCGCGCATGCCACAGGCCCTGATCGTGTCGGGCAACCGCCTCGGACACGCAGAGATGGTCGCAGCGGGGCTCGAGTCCCTGCAATGGCTCACGGTGGTTCAGGGTTCGGAGGAAGGCTATTTCGCCCCGGTCGGCTCGAACGGTTTCTACCCGCGACACGCCGAGAGCGCGTCGTTCGACCAACAACCGATCGAGGCGTGCGCCACCGTGTCCGCTTGCCTCGACGCGTGGCGCGTCACCGGCGATGAGAAGTGGGTCCGCGAGATGTGGCGTGCGTTCAGCTGGTTCCTGGGTGAAAACCAGCTACACGCGTCCCTCTACGACCCAACGACGGGGGGCTGCCGGGACGGGCTCCACCCCGATCGACCGAACGAGAACCAGGGGGCCGAGTCGACGCTGTCATTCTTGCTCGCGCTCACCGAAATGGGCGCGCTCGACTCAGAGATGCGCCTACGCGCCCAGAGCGCATCCGCCCTTCCGACCAGCGAGGACTCCGTGTGACCTCGTCTTCACGCGGTCCCCCGACCGCGCTCCGCGTGGCGGTGCTCGCTCCGATCTCCTGGCGTGTTCCTCCCCGCCACTATGGACCTTGGGAGCAATTCGCCTCGCTCTTGACCGAGGGTCTGGTCGAGCGAGGGCTCGACGTCACCCTCTTCGCCACGGCTGACTCGATCACGAAGGCTCGCCTCGTCGGCAGCGCCCCCCGCGGATACTCGGAAGACAGCACCATCGACGCGAAGGTCTGGGAGTGCCTGCACATCTCTGCCGTATTCGAGCGCGCCTCCGAGTTCGACCTGATCCACAACAGCTTCGACTTCCTGCCGCTGAGCTTTTCCGGATTGGTCGACACGCCGGTCCTGACGACGATCCACGGATTTTCCTCCGAACAGGTTCTCCCCGTCTATCGGAAGTACGACGGGCGCAGCCACTACGTGTCGATCAGCGATTCCGATCGGCACGCTTCGCTCGAATACGCCGCCACGATCTACCACGGCATCGACATGGAGACGTATTCGATCGGCGTCGGCCCGCGCGACTACCTGCTGTTCTTCGGCCGAATTCATCCGGACAAGGGCACGGAGGACGCCATCCTCGTCGCACGGCGCGCGGGCCTGCCGCTCGTGATCGCCGGCATCGTCCAGGATCGGCGCTATTTCGAGCGCGCGATCGAACCTCACGTCGACGGCGATCGAGTGCGGTTCCTCGGCGCGGTCGGGCCCGAACGAAAGAGCGAGATCCTCGGCGGCGCGCGCGCCCTGATCCATCTCGTGAGCTTCGACGAACCGTTCGGCTTCAGCGTGGTCGAGGCGATGGCCTGCGGAACGCCGGTGATCGCCAGCCGGCGCGGATCCATGCCGGAGATCGTCACGGAGGGCGTGAACGGCCGCCTCGTCGAGTCGGTCGTCGAGGCCGTGGAAGCCATGGCGGGAATCGACGAGCTGGACGCAGAAGGAGTGCGCGCATCGGTCGAGCGTCGCTTCGACAAGAGCCGCATGGTCGACGAGTACATCGCGGTCTACCAGCGGATCTTGGGCGGTTCCGTGTCGGAGGGGATCTTGTGAGCGCCGATCCTCGCGGGCGCTTTCGGCTCGGCGTCAACAATTAGCCGGCTCGGACGGCGATGCGCCCTCGGCGCCCTGCTCGAGTGCGGCAGCACGGGTGCGATGCTCTGGTGTTACTCCGACTATCCGGAGGCCATCTGGTGGCTTCCTCCGCTCGACTGCGCTTTGCAGGAGCGATCCTTCGGACTCTGGCCCGCTGACGCCTCTCCCAAGCCAGCGATCGCCGTGGTCAAGGCGTTCGCGAAGCGATGCGCTGTGCCCCCGGACGACGCTCCAGTTCCAGAATCGACATGGATCGACGTCGACGACGCCGAGTACTGCCGTGCGCCTGGATCCGAGACTCGGCGCTTGTACTGACGCCACTGCGACGCGATGAGCGCGAACGATCCCCCTGTACCCCCCCCCCCGCAATCCGGTCTCTGTCAACGAACGCGGGTGAGCTCAGCCAGAAGATCGTCGAGGCGCACGGTCGCGATGCCGGTCCCGAAGTCGGAGAAACCATAAGGCAGCACGAGGATCCCGTTTGAAATCATACTGCCGCACGAATAGACGACGTTGGGCACGTAGCCGTCGCGTTCGCCGTCCGCAGGCTCGAGCAGGGGCTCGGCGAGGTGACCGATGAGGCGCGTCGGATCCTCCTTGTCGAGCAGGATGGCTCCGAGTGAATACTGGCGCATCGCCCCAACGCCGTGTGTGATCACCAGCCACCCCGCCTCGGTTTCGAGCGGGGCTCCGCAGTTGCCGAGCTGAGTGATTTCCCACGAGCGCTCGGGCATCTGGATCACCTCGTTCTCCGCCCAGAAGTGCAGGTTATCCGACCGCATCAGGAAGTTGTTCTCGTTGTCCAGCCTGGAGAGCGCCGCATAGCGCCCCTCGATCATGCGGGGAAAGAGCGCGATGCCCTTGTTCCTGGCGGATGCGCCGTTCAGCGTCGAGATCCGGAAAGTCATGAAATCGGCTGTCTCAATCAGCTGCGGGAGAATTTGATAGCCGTCGAACGCCGTATACGGAGCAAGGTACGTCACCGTCCCGTCATCGCAGGTAAAGCAGACGAAGCGAGCGTCTTCCATCCCGTGACTCTCCGTCGGTCCCGCCGGAAAGAGGACACGCTCGGACAGCTTCGAGTCCGGGGCGAACGAGCTCTCGTAGTTCGAGGACGCAAGCCAGTGGAGCGTTCGGGTGGCGTGCGCGGCGTCGGATCTGTGACCGTGTTGCTGGTCGACCTCGTGGATGATGCTCTCGAGCTGATACAGGGTGAACTGGTCCGGGAGCGCGTCGAGAACGGTGGCGGCAATCTCGTTGTACGCGCCGAGCTCGCGCAGCTTGACGCGAAACATATGCTTCTCGTAGGCCGGAGTTCGGCGGCGCCCGGTGCTCACGTACCGACTCGACACTTCTATTTCGATATGGCCACTCGCATCGATTACCCCCGAACGAAACGCGATCGACGAGATGTGCCCCTCACCGATGGCCCGCAGGCTCAAGACGAAGCGCTGCTCGCCGGGTGCGAGGTTCTCTTGGTCGGGCGAAGGCACGATCGAAGGGTTGCTGAGCGCGGCGGACTCGATCGTGTACTCCTGGGTGAAAAAGGCGCCGATGAGCAAACGGCGTTCCGTCGAGAGTTCGCTCGCGCGGGCGACATGTTCCGCGACGGCCGCGAAGCGCGCCTCGAACACCGAGAGCAGATCGACGTGACGCGCAGCAAACCGGTCCTGCGTCGTGCTCAGGGCCGTTGCGACCTCTGCCTCGGACAGCGCCAGGATTCGCGACAGAATGCCCCTGACCCGCGAGCCGACGTCCATCGCGAGATCGCCTCCGGGCGCAAACGGCATCGTGATCGCCCGGGTCGGATCCGGCATGAGGCGTGCGGAGGTCTTCGTAACTGGGATGGACTGCATCGTTCGCATTCTCCTCCCACCGGTTGGCCGTGACCAGCAGAGACCGTCCCGATGGTGGGCGAGTCGGAATCAGAGCAGGGACTTCTGATCGGCGATGGGCGGAGCACCAGATAAGGAGCTTCCCGCGCCTCTCGAGACCCGAGCGGCCCAAGTATCGCATCGATCCGGCGGATAGGAACTTGGAGGCCCAGTTCATCAGGCGGCGCCAGTAGCGCGAGCGCGGCGAAACGAGCATCCGATCTGCGAGCGTCCCGTTGCACGACGGGAATCGACGGAGGGCTGACGGGGCACAGGCGCCTTCTCTGACACGCTCGCGGCGCTGGAGCGAGCCCGTCGAATGGGCGGGCACGGCGGTGTCCATCCACGGCCATCGTCACCGGTCCGCCGACAACCGCCGTCGATGCTCCCGGCCGAACCCAGCATGGTCTCGCCGTACTCGTCGTCACCGGCCGTGGGTGGCGCGCCGAGTTTCGCGACCATCGGCTCCACGCGGCCCTGTCCCGCCGCGCCCGCGACGTACCGACGGACACGGCCGCGACAGAACTGGCGAAGCGACGGCTGGCGGAGCCAGCAGGTCGTGGAGAAACCGGGAGAGTTCGCCGACACCCTTGCTTTACCCGGCTACGACGCAGTGCAGCTGGCCGCTGCCCACGCGGCCATGACCGAGGGGCGCAGCCCCCTGGTCATCGCCTGCTTCGATCGGCGGCTGAACAAGGCGGCGTCCGTGCTCGATATGGAAGTGCCCGCCATCCCATGACGACCCCACCAGTGTCCTTGCTGCTTCCAGGATCAGCTGTCAGGCGAGGCTCCAGAGGTCCCGGATCGATTCAAGCAAGGCCCGTACTTTCGGGCGCGGCGCCAGGCACAGAGTTCGATATGCGTCCACGATGGGCAGTCATACATTCTTCGCTCCCTTCGTCTGTTCGCCGTACGGATTTCAGCGTGGCGCCGGAGTGCTCGCTTTGCGACACACGCGAGCCCCGCCCGCGCCTATCGAACCCAATCCGCAAACTCCTTTTTAGATTGCACGCGGCGCGCCTCAGGGTCGTCCACCTCCGGATGCCAGGTTGGGTGCATGCGGAGCGAGTCGACGTGGGCGTCCCAGCCGCTGCGTCCGTGCGCGCATGCATCGCCTTCCGGCGGTGCATGCGTCGACAACGGTCACGGCTCAGCTTGCTGCGCGCACCAAGGCCGACTTCTTCCACCAGGGATGTTTGGCTTCGATGAACTCATCCCAGAACGGATCGAAACGGTTCAGCATGTGATGGTAATCGCAGGCTCTCCAGCCGATCAGTCCGCCCGCGAACACGAGCATCTCCGAATCCGTCTCATCCTTGAGCAGATCGTCGAGCAACTTGCGCATGACGGCCACGTCGTTCATGAGTCCTAGCAGATCCTGCAATCCCTTCATGTGGGCGATGAAATCCTCCATGCCCGTGAAGAGTGGACGGAAGAACTCTGCCGCGTAACGCAACTTCTTGCATTCGATGCGCAGTCGGTGCATCTCCTCGGCGGAATGGCGGTCGACGTGACTGCCCGCTGCCAATACCTTGCGCTCCTGCTTGTCCATGAGCGTGCGGGAAAAGGCAACGACATTCTTCGACAGGGCCTTTGCCTCCTTCTTGCTTGGCTCGGCCTGCTCCCACTGCTTGCGACCGAACCAGACGGCAAACTCATCCCTGAACCGATGGTAGCGGTCGCTGTCCAGCATGACCCGCACCTGGTCCTCGTACACCTGGCACCGACGCGCTCCTGCCAGTTCCGCCAACCCATGACACCCCACGAGCGGCAGGTCGTCCACCACGGCACGCAGTCCTTCACAAATGAACACGTCCAGATCCCGCGCCAATCCGAGTTCACCGGCTACCCAACGCAGCTCGTCGGACCAGTGCTTGCGCGCAGACTTCGGGATCGCATCGCGAAACAGGGACAACGCAGACCGCATCCGACGCAGTGTGACGCGGAACTGGTGCACTCCCTCGATATCCTCCCAGGTCCTTGCCGCCTCCTCCCAGGTAAGCAGGTAGTCGAAGTTGTGCCGCATGATCGTGGCGAAGGCGTCGCTGACCGTCTGGTCGGCCGTCACAGGCGCCGGTGTCTTGGACTTGGTAGGCATCAGATCTTCTGCATCCTCGTCTGGCTCTCGCCACCGGGAAGTTGCGAAGATGACCACGGGTGAGCTGGACATCGTAAGAACGCCAGCCCGATCTGGGGAGCAGCGCCCGGATGGAGCGCCGAACGAAGAACCCGCCGACCCGAGCGAACGTGGTGGTCGCCTGGATACATCTCACCCCGGCCAGCGCGACGTAGCGGGCCGAGACGGCGACCGGGCACGTCCGCGCACTTCGCGGGCGCCTTGCTCCAATCCGCCACGAGGATCCTCGCCGGCGTTACGTCGATCATGGCGTCGACCGAGCGTGCGCGTGGCCGGTGTTGCCGGCATGTTCTCGCGGGCGCCGGGCCCGGCGGGCCAGAGCGCGCAACGAGCATCCGGGAGCGAGTCATGGGACGACGAAGCGCTGGGAACATTGGCGGTGATGCCTTCGTCGGGGACTCAGTCGAACGGATTGACGCACGCCACACTCGTCCCCTTCACGTCCTTGATGTTTCGTGTTGCGAGCGTGAGGCCGTGGGTCAAGGCCGTCGCCGCCAGCAGGCCGTCGACAACCGGTACTGGAGCGGGGACGCTCAGTCGCCCCCACCTCTCCGCCACAACGGCGTCAACTGGCAGAATGCGGTCTGCATGCCCCGACGCGACCTCGGCGAGCCACGCATCGAGGCGATCGGCCGAGGTCGCATCCCTTCGACGGATAAGCTCCACCCCGCGCCGGAGTTCGCCGATCGTGAGGACGCTGAGAAATATCTCGTCTTCGGCGAGAGACTCATACCATCGAGCCACGTTCGCATCCCCGCGTTCGCCCTTCCTGAGCTCGGAGATGACGTTGGTGTCGAGCAGATAGCTCAAAGCTCGACCTCGCGCCCGGTATCCAACGGACGAGCAAAATCGGCATCGTCTCCCACGCCCGGCATCGCCATCAGTGCATCCTTCAGTGACCTGCCGGACAGCGCCGTCATCAATGCCGCCCGCAGGATCTCACGGTGCTCCGACTCCGCGGATCGGCCGTGCTCGGCGGCGCGCAGCTTCAGCCGGCGGACGACTTCATCCTCGAGGTTGCGAACGATCAGCTGTGCCATGGGTCGCGTCCAATAGTAGCCTGCCCTGGCAAATGCTAGCATTGCTATCACTGTCTTGCCACCGGCGCGGGGCCCCGCTGAACGAGAAGCGCGTCAACTGCGAGGTGGCAGCAGCGGACGCACGACGACCGACCTCGCGCTTGTCGAAACCAGTGCACCTCAACGAGCGGCGAGGGCGCCTCCAAGCGACGCCAACAATCTTCCGCATCTCAGGTGGCGGCGCCACGCAGAGAGTTCGATATGCGTCCACGATGGGGAGCCACTCCAGGTTGCTGTTTTTCCTCGCCGAATCCGATGCACCTCCGCATCGGATTCGAATTCCCCAGGCAAGCCTGACGATCATCCAGGCGAGTGCCAGCAATGCGGGTCGGCCCACCGCCTCGGCGCATGTACGGCTCATCGAGGGCTCAGTTCTCTCGCATGGCGCGCTAACTCCGTCGCTTGGCAAACGAAACCGGCTCGGACAAGGGCGTCCCGCAAGAGATCACGTACCCCAGAATCCTTGAAGGGGAGCGAATCCAAGCGCTCCTGGGACACACGCGAGACAAACTCACGACTCTCGTCGACCGCCCGCGCCGCCTCGTCCCGCCGGTCGAGCAAATCCAGGCTCGCGATCTTGAAAGCGTGTCCGAGATACCAGTCCGGCTTTCGGCGGATGACCCGGTCGGCATAGTCCAGCGCCGTCTCGTAGTCCTCGAGACCGAAATGGCTCAGCGCCATCACGAGATACCGGAAATACACAGTCGGATCGCGGGGGTTGTATCGCAGCGCGGTCTCGGTATGCAGGATCGCATCGACGCCCTGCCCCGCCCAGGCGAGTGCGGTGCCAAGCGTCCCGTGCGCCCATGAGAAGTTCGGATTGATTTCGATAGCGCGTCGCGCGTGCGCGATGCTTCGATCGTGCTCTCCGCGGCAGAACGCGCAGCAGGCGACGATCCACTGCGCGTACTCGTCGTTCGGCGCCAGGCGGATCGCCTCCTGAGCCGCCACCGTCGCCCCCTCGATGTCGCGGCCCGGGTCATCCGTGTAGCCGAGGTACGCCTGACCATAGTTCACAAGGGCAAGGACGATGTGAGCGCGAACGTTCCTCCGATCTCTCTCGAGGGCCCGCCGGGCCAGGTCCTGCGCTTTCACGAGATCGTCCCGTTTCCAGTCCGCGGTTGCCCTCCAGGCGCGATTCAATAGATCAGTGACGCGCTGGTCGCGTACTCCCTTGCGCTCGGATACCAGACCCTCGTGCAGCAGTAGCTGGGTGTGCACGGACGAAACGATGCTGCGCGCAATCTCGTCCTGCGCAGACAACACGTTGACGAACTGGCCGTCTATCGCCTCGGACCAGACCTGTCGACCGGTCAGCGTATCGACGAGCTGTGCCGAGACGCGCACGCTCTCTTTCCAGACCCGAACGCTGCCGACTACCAGATATCGGACGCCCAGTTCACGGGAGATGGTGTCGTTGTCGCGCAATTTGTCCTTGTAGCTGAAACACGAGTTGCGGGCGATCACAAAGATGGATCCCAGTCGCGACAACCCGAGAATCACATCCTCCGTGACGCCGTCTGCGAAGAAACCGTGGCGCTCGTCCTTCCTACTGAATTCGAACGGAAGCACCGCAACGGAAGGCTTTTCCGGCCACACAAGGGAATCCTCGACATCCTTTTCGACGTCGGCATCCGACGCGGCGGCCAGCTCGGAGAGTCCGTTCTCTCTCCCGGAGCCGGGCTCCGGCTCCCATCTGAACCCACGTCCATGGATCGTCTTGATGATCCCCTGCCTGCGGCCGTCGTCCCCGAGCGCGCGCCGGGCCGCGTTGATGCGCGACGAGATGGCCGAATCCGAGACGACACGACCACGCCAGATGGCCTCCATGAGCTCGTCCCGGGAGAGGACGCGCTTCGGGTTCGCCGCCATGAACGCGATGAGCTCGAACACCTGCGGTTCGATCGGAACCGGTTGGCCATCCCGGCGAAGCTCGGCGGCAGCGCGGTCGAGCGTGAAGTCACCGAAATCGAGAATCCCGTCGTACACGTTGGTCATGGCACCGACTCGCAGGTCGCGCTTGACGAAATCTCAAGGAATCTGGACGAATTCTCAAGGTGTAGCTCAAGCGCCGCGGTGTCGCGGGGTTCAAGGTCTAATTCGCGGGCTCGGCCGGTACTCGAGAGAACCTGACCCGGCGGGCCAATCGACCTCTGCGCCTGGCGTCGGAGACCTACCTATGTCCATGTTTCGCAACGCATTACCCCAACTCGAAGGCGGCTTGTTCATCTGTCACACCGGCCTCGAGACCGACCTCATCTTCAATCACGGTGTGGACCTGCCGGGGTTCGCATCGTTTCCACTGCTCGACAGCGAGCCGGGGCGCACACATCTGCGCCGCAGCTGCTCGGAGCTCGTGCAGATCGCGCGTGAGGCCGGCGTAGGCGCCGTACTCGAAAGCGCGACCTGGATGGCCAATCGCGACCGCGCCGCCGCCGTCGGGTACGGGCCAGAGGCGATTGAGCGCGTGAACCGCGCCGCGATGGAGCTGCTGGCCGAGTTCCGCGGCGCCATGGACAATCCGCCCGTGGTGCTCAGCGGCAACCTCGGGCCGCGTGACGATGCTTACGCGCCCGACGATCAGATGACCGCGGCCGAAGCGGAGTCCTACCACGCCGAGCAAATCGCGTTCTTCGCGGACACCGAGGCGGACCTGGTCAGCGGGTACACGCTCGCCTACATCGAGGAAGCAATCGGTATGGTCGAGGCGGCGCGAAAGAGCGCGATACCCATCGCATTGTCCTTCACGGTCGAGACCGACGGGCGCCTACCGACCGGCGACAGACTCAACGACGCGATAGCGAGGGTCGATGACACTACGGGCGGCCATGCGGCCTACTTCATGGTCAACTGCGCGCACCCGGAGCACTTCTCCCCGGTATTCGACACGGAGCCGCCGGGGGGACGACTGAAGGGCCTGGTCGTCAACGCATCCCGGTGCAGTCACGCAGAGCTCGACGAGGCCGAACAGCTGGACGACGGGAATCCGGTGGAGCTCGGAGAACAGGTCGCGGCGCTTCGCGCGCGGTTCCCGCAGGTCACGGTCCTCGGCGGTTGCTGCGGTACGGACGTGCGTCATCTGGCCGAGATCGCGCGACGGTCCGGATGACGGTGTCGAATCGCTACTCACACTCGTCTCACTGGGGCGCCTTCGAGGCTGAAATCGCCGGTGGCGAGGTGCGGGCCGTTCATCACGTCGCGACCGATTCCGATCCGTCACCGCTGCTCGGCAACGTTCCCGGCACACTGCGGCACCCGACTCGCATCGGCCAGCCCGCCATCCGGGCGGGCTGGCTGGATGACGGTCCCGGCAGCGATCCCCGCCGTGGCTCTGAGCGTTTCGTTTCGATGTCATGGGAAACCGCCATTGAATGCCTCGCCGGCGAGCTGCGGCGCGTGTACACGGACTTCGGCGCGAATGCGGTCTACGGGGGATCCTACGGCTGGGCCAGCGCGGGGCGCTTCCACCATGCGCAGAGCCAACTGCACCGGTTCCTGAACTGCCTGGGCGGGTTCGTCCGTTCGGAACACACCTACAGCAACGGGGCCCTGACAGTGCTGATGCCCCACGTGGTGGGGTCTTCGCGAGATTTTCTCGACCGGGCCACCGACTGGGCGATCCTCGCCGAGAGCACGGAGCTGTTCGTTTGCTTCGCGGGGATTCCGCTCAAGAACACGACCGTGACGCCCGGAGGCGCCGGCCGGCACCCCGCACGCGAGTACCTACGCGCTGCGGCGGATCGTGGCGCCGAGTTCGTGCTGGTGAGTCCATTGCGTGACGACCTGCCGGAGTTCGTCAACGCCCAGTGGCTGCCGATCGTGCCGGGAACCGACGTCGCCATGATGCTCGCGCTCGCCCATGTGCTCATCGAGGAGGGGCTTCACGATCGGGATTTCCTCGAGCGGTGCTGTGCCGGATATCTGCGTTTCGAGCGCTATGTTCGAGGAGCGGATGATGGGTTGGCAAAGACCCCCGAGTGGGCGGCCGGACTTTGCGGAATACCAGCCGAGGCAATGCGCGACCTGGCGAGACGCATGGCGAAGGCTCGCACGTTCATCAACGTCAACTACTCCTTGCAGCGCATCGAGCATGGCGAACAGGTCCCGTGGATGGCGGTCACGCTCGCCGCGATTCTCGGCCAGATTGGCTTGCCCGGAGGCGGTTTCGGGCAGGGATACGGATCGCTCGGATACGTGGGTCGCCCCAGGCTGCGCATCGGTCCCCCCGCGCTTCCTCAGGGAGACAATCCCGTCGCGTCCCACATTCCGGTTGCGAGGGTTGCCGACATGCTGCTGCACCCCGGGGAGTCATATGACTTCGACGGTCAGCGCCTCGAGTACCCGGATGTTCGGCTTGTCTACTGGTGCGGCGGCAACCCTTTCCACCATCACCAGGACCTCGCTCGCTTGCGAAGGGCTTTCGCCAGGCCGGACACAATCGTCGTGCACGAGAGCTACTGGACCGCGACGGCCCGCCATGCGGATATCGTCCTGCCGGCGACTGTCACGCTGGAACGCAATGACATCGGGGCATCACCCAACGACGACTGCGTGATAGCGATGCGAGCCGCCGCCGCTCGCTACGCGCAGGCGCGCGATGACTTCGAGATCTTCTCGGACCTCGCCTCCGCACTCCAGGTAAGGGAACGATTCACGGAGGGGCGCGACGAAACCTCCTGGTTGCGCCACCTCTACGACGGGTGGCACGCGATGCTGTGCGAGCGGAACGCTGCGTTGCTGCCTCCGTTCGACGAATTCTGGAAAGAGGGGTTCGTGGTTCTCGATGATCTGCAGCATGGCCACGTCCTCTACGCGGACTTTCGTGCCGATCCCGCCACGCATCCGCTCGACACACCGAGCGGGCGCATTGAGATCTTCTCGGAGACGATCGCGGGATTCGGATACGCGGATTGCCCGGGCCATCCTGCCTGGCTCGAGCCGCGGGAGTGGCTAGGAGCAACACTCGCCGACCGCTTCCCCTTGCACCTCGTCGCGAACAATCCCAAGACGCGGCTGCACGCACAGCTCGACATGGGGTCGTATAGTCAGTCCGAGAAGGTGCAGGGGCGCGAGCCCATCCGAATGAACCCGGAAGATGCGGCGTCGCGCGGAATCCGGGACGGTGACGTGGTGCGGGTATTCAATTCACGGGGGGCCTGCCTGGCAGGCGCCGTTCTAGACGATGCAGTACGCCGGCGAGTGGTTCAGCTCTCTACCGGCGCATGGTACGACCCGATCGACCCAAAGGAGGCAACATCAATGTGCGTCAGTGGGAATCCGAACGTGCTGACCGCCGACCGCGGCACATCGCAGCTCGGGCAGGGATGCACGGGTCAGCACGCGCTCGTCGAAGTCGCGCGCTGGACGGATCCGATACCACCGATTCGAGCCTTTGACCCTCCACGCATGGAAATTCGCAGGATCCTCGGCACGAGTCCGACTGGATCAAAGAGGCGGGGTATCCCCCGGCTCCCCGGCTGAATCCTGCTCGTCACCGAGATCCTTGCTGCCAGGCCGCATCGACTGAAGTTCGGATCTGAATGCTCAGCGTGCCTGCGCCGAGATCTCTTCGTCCCGGTGGTCGCCATACCGCCTCGCAGCTCGCGACGCTGACACACCTGCTCAGCCAGGCACGGTCCCCGAGTGCCCACAAGGCGAGACCGGTCGTGCTGACGGCGAACAAGAGCAGCCCGCGCGTCATCGCGGCCATCCTCGAGCATATCGAGTGTGCATCGGGCGCACTCGGGTGCCGGACCCGAGCACAGCTCGAGCGCCGCCGACCTGTCACCTTTCGCCTCATGCGATGTCAGCCGCCGCCGATCTCCGCCAGGACGCCTGTCGCGCATCCTCATCGTGGCCACCTCACTGGACTCCCGATACCGGCGCCCAAGGCAGATTCGGGCGTTTGGAGTTCCTATCCGCGTGGCGGCGGCGATGCGGTCGGCGATTACTGCGGGCTGCGCCGAGCACCCTGGCCGAGCGGACCTCCGTAGATTCGGACAGATTAGGGGTCCGCAGCCGGGCGCTCATGAATCGTCCAGGCCAGGATCGACCGTGGTGACAGCCAACGGGTCCGGCGCAGCGCTCGCCGCTCCCGGCCAAGACCGGATCACCGCGGAGCCTCGCACGTCGCCGAACCCGCCGGAAGAGGGCCGCCCCGCGAGGGGCGGCCAGTGCGGCAATCGCGATCAAGAGCAGATGACGCTCGACGTCCAGGTGTACTCCGCCGCCGCGGTATAGCGCCACTCGAGGTACAAGAACGAGGCGATGATCGAAAGGCTG
>CAJIAT010000568.1_pt1 | contig 14232 bp, 12 predicted proteins | sample 9199161 | NCBI WGS metagenome assembly CAJIAT01 (sample SAMEA7708281, study PRJEB35096) | sediment metagenome | biome: marine neritic benthic zone biome [ENVO:01000025]; feature: sediment [ENVO:00002007]; material: shallow marine sediment [ENVO:03000034] sea grass bed [ENVO_01000059] ... | reverse complement strand
TCTTCTCCAGGACGACGAGGTCCTCTCGTGAGATCCCGGCCTCGTCGTTCACGAAGAAGTCGACCGGGTCGCCCGGAGCGAGGTTGATCAGCCCGAAGATCACGATCGTCACCGCGAAGAGCACGGGGAGACTGATCAGAGCTCGGCGTACGAAGTACTGCATGGGCGGGCCCGGCCCTCGCTCGACGTCCGAACCGGCAGCGCTCGCGCGCTGCCGGCGCGCTCACCGAGGGATAGGGCGCCGGTGAGCACCGCCGCGCGACACGGGGCGTGCCGTCGCGGCGGTCCGTCGGCGCCGGCGCTCGGCTACTTGCTCCAGAGGTGGGCGTTGTCCACCACCGGCCCACCGCCCGGGGCGGGGAAGAAGTAGAAGCTGTCGATGCCCGCCTTCGCGACGCCATAGCGCGTGGAAACCCAGAAGTAGGCGAAGGTCGCCTGCTGGTTCTGGTACTTGCAGAGCGCCGTCCGCGCGGCGGTGTACTCCTGGGGCGTCGGCGCAGCGTCCATGGCGGCGACCAGCTTGTCGTACTCCGGGTCGTCGAGACCCCACTGGTTGCCCTTCACGTACCACTTCGCGTCGATGTAGGCCGGCCCGGCACCGTAGCCGCGGTAGGTGAAGTCGAAGTCTCCCTTCTGGTCGACCTTGACCCGCCAGGACGGCACGTCGATGAACAGCGGCGCCGCGTTGATGCCGATATCGGCGAGGTTCGCCTGCATGACCGTGAGAATGTCCTTCGCAAGCTGGGAGGTGTAGTAGGTCGGGATCTCGAAGCTCCCCGCGGCCACGTCGATCCCGTCGGCCTTCGCCGCTTCGAGGAGCTCGCGCGCCTTGGCCGGATCGTAGTCGTAGTAGTTCGCATCCTTAGGCCAGAAGGCGGGATACGGATCGTTGCACGGCGTTGCCACGGCGGTCCCGTTGAACACGTCGCTCAGGATCGCCTTGCGGTCGATGCCGTGCATCATTGCCTGGCGCACGCGCTTGTCGCGCCAGGCGTCGCGGTTGTAGTTGAAGTTGTAGAGATTGGCGACGAAGGATGGCCCGGAGAAGACCTCGTAGTCCGCCTTGTCCTGGAATCCGGCCGCAACGTCTGCGCTCACGTACGTGAAGTCGATATCACCGCTGTTCAGCGCCAGGACCGCCGCCGCCTCGTCGACGAAGTAGCGGTTGATGAGCTTGTCGAGCTTTGGCTTGCCAGCCCAGTACCCGTCGTGCGGGACGAGCTCCAAGAACTGATCCTTGGCGTAGGCGTTGAACTTGAACGGGCCGGTGCCGACGGGCCTGGTGAACCACCAATCCGTCGTGTTCAGCTCCGCGGAGGTGAAGTCGACGGCGTGCTCGGGCAGGACGTAGAACCAGCGCACCGTGTCGAAGAAACGCGGGTCACCGTTGACCAGCTCGAACTCGATGGTCGTGTCGTCGACCACCTCGACGCCGGAGATCGAATCGGCCTTGCCCTCGTTGTACTCGGTCCATCCTTTCACGTTCTCCGGCTTCTCGAACCCGCGCCGGACCACGACCGCGTCCTTCGCGCCGATCAGCTCGGCGGTGAACTTCACGTCCTTCGCGGTGAACGGCTTGCCGTCGTGCCAGGTGACGCCGTCGCGCAGCTTGAACGTCCACACCGTTGCGTCGGCATTCGGCGTCCACTCCAACGCGAGCGCGCCCTCGGCGGTGTGCTCGCCGAAGTCCTTGGTCATCATCACCAGCGGGGTGTACATCTTCGACAGCCAGTAGCCGCCGGCGGAATGCTGGTAGAGGGCCACCTGGGGGTCGCCGCCGGGGCCGACGTCGAAGGCGCCGACGAGGGTTCCGCCGGCCAGAGCCGGCGTGGTGGACGCGAGCGCGAGCGCTCCTGCGATGGCCTGCGTGAATCGTTTCATGGCTTCCTCCTTGGTTCCTCCGACGTGCGGGCTCCGGGCGCTCACCCGGCCTCGGGCTTCACCCTGTTCTCGATGCGCTCGTTGATCCCGGCGTAGTGCCGGTCGAGTGCGACGCGCGCACCATCGACGCGACGAGCCTTGACCGCCTCGACGATCGCGACGTGGTCTCGGTAGGTGCTCATGGGCTGCGGGTCAGCGAGGTTCTGGTGCTGGGAGGCCTTGCTCGCGGCCAGCCAGAACACGTCGATCAGGCCCAGCAGGATGGTGTTGTCGACCTTCTGGAAGAGCGTCCGGTGGAACTGGCGATCCTCCTCGGGAAAGCTCTCGCCCTGCGCCGCCTTCGAGCGCATGCCCTCCAGGGTCTCGTCGAGCGCGAGCGCCTGCTCGGCGTCGAGGCGCTCGATGGCGGTCGCGATCATCGACAGCTCGAGGATCCGCCGGACCTCGAGCAGGTCGGCGAGCGCTCCTGCGCCCTCCATCAGCCCGTAGGGCAGGTTGTTCAGGAGCGGCTCGAAGGAGAACGCGCGGACGAACACGCCGCTGCCGCGCCGCGTCTCGAGGATGCCCATGGACTCGAGGGACTTGACCGCCTCGCGCACCGAGCTCCGGCTGACCTCGAGGGCGCGCGCCAGCTCCCCCTCGGACGGCAGCGGATCGTTCGGCCTGAGGCGATGGCGCTCGATGTAGTCGCGGATCGCGCCCTGGACCTCGAGGTGCAGGAGCGGTGCGCGCTTCAGGGGCTTCAGGGTCTGTATCACGGTGACCGTCCGTGATCAGCTGGAGGCCAACCTATCAACTTGTCTGATATCTGTCAAAACCAGCACTTTGACGACGAGGAAGGACCTCGGCTCCCGTTCCAGCGCTGGCAGCGACCTCTGGCACGCCCGGCGCGGCGCCCGTAGTGGCGTCGGCACTGCGAAGCGCGTCACGACCCGAATCCATCCGAACCCGTCCCTCGGCCGTATCACGAGCAACACCAACCGACGAGGGACCGTCATGACCGCGCTGCAAAACCCGACCCTGCTCTCCGACAGCCAGCTCGCGCCGTGGCTGCACGAGGACGAGCCGCTGCGCATCCAGCTCGCGCAGCGCTTCCCCTTCTATCCCTGCGAGGGTCACGAGCTTCGCTACGCGGCGACCCCTGCGCTCACGCCCGCCGTGGTCGCGCGCTCTTCCGGGGGGATCCCGGACCAGACTGCGCAGCCCGATCCCAACGACCGGTTTCCGCTCGTCGAGCTGGCGACCCGGTTCTGCCTGAGCTACCAGGATCAGGACGTCTTCTCCGCGAGCGTCAACGATCAGGTCGAGGTGCAACACCGGCTTGCGATCCGCCGCCTGCACTACAGGTTCTGGTCCGACTTCGAGAACGGCAGGTCCTCGCTCGGCCAGTTCCCCGGCCTGAGCGAGCTCGTCTCCGAGCGCCAGATGATCGACCTGCAGCATCGGCCCCTCACCCTGGAGGACCTGGATTGCGCGAAGGAGCTGGTGCGTACCCACGACGGCCGCAACACCGTCATCCTCACCGACAGCCTCGGCAAGCGCGCCATCAATGCGGCCCACTGGCAGCGGGGAGTGAGTCCTCCGAGCGTCGCCCTGCACGAGCATTGCCCCTGCGACGGGACGACCCACTGGAGCCTCGCGTTCGATGGCGCGCCGGTCTACGTCAACGATCCCGGGGAGCTGGGCGAGTCCGACACCGCCGGCGGTGGCGAGGAGACGCCGGTCACGAAGTCGCAGGGGGTCACCGACGTCTGGTTCCTGGCCCTGGGATCCGGAGGTCTGCACGGCATCGTCCCGCCGCTCGAGGACGGCAGCATGTTCCGGGTCCGGCAGACCGAGGACCCTCGCTCGGCGAGCACGGTCTTCGACATCACGTTCCCGGTCGGACTGGCCTTGGCCTCGGACAGCGCCATCGCCGTGGTGCGCAACGTCGCCCTCGACGCCGCCCTGGACTGCCGGCGGCGGGAGTCACGAGATGGATAAGCCGCGCGGAACGGGACTCCCCCACTCGTGTCGCTGCTCCGGCGGCTCCGGCCACGAGCGCGTGCCCGGCGAGGATGCCTGGCAGCGCGAGGAGCAGGCTCGGGCGCCGTTCTACCTCACGCCGGTGCTGGCCTGCGAGCGCGCCGAGGACGGCGGCTGGATCCTCTGCGGCGACGGTCGCGCGCGCCCGCGGTGCCGGGAATGCCGGCTCGCGATCGTCGTCGGCGTCGGCGCCTCGGAGCGCTCGGCCATGGCCTTCGCCCAGACCCGAGCGGCCGCCCTCGGCGGGTGCTTCTATCTCTGGCACCTGCGCCAGGAGAGCGATCCCTGGGATGTCATCGACATCCGCGACCTGAGCGGTGGGCGGCAGCGCCCCCGCACGCGCTACGACCGGAACAACCTCAATCCGGTGACGTATCCGAACCAGCAGAACATCCATCCGGATCTGCGCGCAGGCGCCGGCAGGTTCACCGAGATCGCCATCTTCCACCACTCGTCGGAGGTCAGGGAGCAGACCGTGCTCGCGGGCCTGCGCCACATGCTGAGCAACATCCTCTCCGTGCCGGCGTGCCGGATCTACTACTGGACGTGCAACGCGGAGAACGTGCTGTTCACCGACGAGGTGCGCGCGGAGCTCGACCCGCTGATGCGCGCCATGATCCGTACGAACGGGCCGCCCTGCGAGTGTAAGACGGCGGAGCTCGTCATCCCCACGGGGACGAGGTGCAGCGTGAGCCCCGGCGTCGCCACCCCGGACGGGCAGGTCCGGCGGATGACCTGGAGCCAGCAGCCGGACGACGCGATCGCGCCGACGCCCCTCGGCGCCCCGGAGGCGGGGAGCCTGTTCGGCGTCCCGGTGGGCACGTTCTCGGAGTGACGGGCCGAGCCGTGGGCGGGGTGGGAAGGAGTGCGGACTCGGCCAGCGCAGCGGCCCGCAGCGGCAGGCGGTTCATCCGCTGCGGGGCGCCGCGTAGCTCAAACTGCGCGCGTGATCCCGCCGTCGACGCGGATGTTCTGGCCGGTGATGTAGCCGCCACCCTCGGATGCGAGGAACGCGATCGTCGCCGCGATCTCCTCCGACCTCCCGTAGCGCTCCATCGGGATGCGCTCACGGAACTCCGGCTTCTCGGGCAGGCTGTCGATGAATCCGGGCAGCACGTTGTTCATCCGGACGTTGTCGGCTGCATACCTGTCCGCGAAGAGCTTCGCGAACGCGGCGAGCCCGGCGCGGAACACCCCCGAGGTCGGGAAAACCGGGTCCGGCTCGAACGCGGCGAACGTCGAGATGTTGATGATCGAGCCGGACCTCTGCGTCTGCATGATCGGCGTGACGAGCCGGGTGGGCCGCACGGCGCTCAGGAAGTAGACCTCCATCCCCTGGTGCCAGTCGTCGTCGCTGAGGTCGAGGACCGGCCCGCGCGGCCCGTGGCCGGCGCTGTTGACCAGGACGTCGATCCGCGCCCATTTCTCCATCGTGAGGTCGACGAGTCGCTTCAGATCCTCGTTCGACTGGTTGGACCCGGTCACGCCGACGCCACCGAGCTCGCCGGCGAGCGCCTCGCCCTTCCCCGACGACGACAGGATCCCGACCCGATAGCCGTCCGCCGCCAGACGCCGCGCCGCGGCGGCGCCCATGCCGCTGCCGCCGGCGGTGATCAGTGCCACCTTCGTCGTATCCATGGTCGTCCCTCCTCACTCGCGCCCGATCTCGCCCCATATTGCACCAGGCGGCGGTGGGCCCGCCGCAACTGACCGAACGAACGTGCGGCCGGCGATGTTCGCCGCGCGCATGGGACGGCATCGGGCTCCGGGCTCGCTGCCGTTGCGATTTCCGGCCCGAGGCTGCGGCCGACGAGGGGCTACCGCGTCTACGTCGCCAGCCGCTGACCGCAGGCCCGCATCACGAGACCGACATCGGAGACGCACATGGACACACGCTCGAGGGGAGCTGAGTCCCAGCGCAGGAGCCGAGGGCCCTCGGCACGGCCTCGGCTCCTCCTCGACCCACGTCCAGTCCGGCACGGCCCGCGGTCGGGCTGGCGCCACGATCCAGGCTTCGTCGGGGAGCGTCGCCGACGAGGGCTCAAGGATGCCCGAAGCGCGGCCGACACAGGTCGCGCAGCCGCTCCGATCGCGGCGCGGCCCGACGGTGCCCCTGGACTCGTGGCGATGGCCCTCTCCCTCGCACTGCCTATCGCTCTGGCAACGCTGTCGGGTCTCGCAGCCGGTTGCCCGCGCTCGCAGGACCCGTGGCTGGACCTCGCCGTGGCGATACGCACCGGTGACGAGGGGGGCCTGCACTGCGCGCTCGATGGGGTCGACCTCAACGGCCACGACCCCACGGACCTGTGGGAGAGCACGCCGCTGCACCTGGCGGCGAAGTTCGACCAGGCGGCGTTCGCGCGGCAGCTGATCGAGCGCGGGGCGGACGTCGATCGGCGCAATGCGGGCGGCGCGACGCCGCTTCGTGTCGCCCTGCAGAACGACGCCAGCGACACGGCCGCTCTGCTCGTCTTCAGCGGCGCCGACATCGAGGCGCCCGATGGGCAAGGACGCACGATGCTGTTCTGGGCGGTCTCGGCAAGCAACCTTCCGCTGGCCAGGCTGCTGCTCGAGCGCGGCGCAGACCGAACCCAGGTCCTGGACCTCCCGAACGGCCGGCGAACAATCGAGGCCTTCGCCCTGGAGCAGGACGATCCCCAGCTACGTTCCCTATTCGAGGACTGAGCCATGGTGTTTCGAGTGATGCTGATTGCGCTGACGCTTGCCATCACCAGCGTCCAGGCGCAGGTCTACAAGTGGAAGGACGAGAGCGGCGTGGTCCACTACGGCCAGCGCCCCCCGGCCGGGCAGAGCTCCGCCGAGGAGATCGGCGTGAACGCGGGCAAGCCGTCGGGAACGCGACCGATCCCGAAGGCAGCCGAAGAGGCCGGCGAGAGCCTGGTCAACGCGGAGCCGGAAGAGGCGGGGCTCGACTGCGCGAGGGCCGTTGCGAACGCGCGCGACGGGATCGACACGATGCTCCAGGTCGGGCGAAAGAACTTCAGGGACGGCTACATCGCGAAGGCCGAGTACGAGAAGGGGGAGGCGGCGCTACGCAAGGTCAAGGGCTCGCTGAGCGTCGGCGCGTGCCGGAGCGCACGGGGGAAGGAGCAGGACTTCTACCGCTGCATCAGCAGCTCCCACAACCACGTCGCCCAGTGCGGACAGAAGCACATGCCATGACCTCCGGGCTCCAGGGGCGGGGCACCTATACCCGGTCCCTGCGGCCGCACTGCAGTTAGTGCAGCGCGCGACGAGGACGCGAGCGTCTACGGCGCTGACCCGCTGTCTGCGGAGCTCTCCCGGCGGCTCGTGGCGAGTCGGTCGCGCGGCCCGGCTCAGGCGCGTCGCGCGTGGAAGTGCGTGGGGCGGAGCTCTCCGCGCTCGACCACCTCGAGCTTCAGCGTGCTGCTGCGCAGCCGGCGGGCGGCGGCTTCGGCGCCGGCGAGCTCTGCCAGCGCGCGGCCACGCTCGCCCTCGACCGCCTCGATCTCGCGCCTGACCTCTTCGCGATACCACTCGTTGCGATCGCGCGTTCGCACCTGCTCGAATCCGGCGGCCTCGATCTCTGCGCACATCTCCTCGGCGCTGCGCATCGCGAAGGTGAGGCCCACGTAGTCGAGCCAGTCGCGCATCGCGGCGGATTGCGGGCCGTCACCGCCGCGCAGCCAGTCGCTGCCGACGAAGATCCCCCCTGGGCGCAGCACCCGCGCGAGGTCGGCGTACAGCGCCGGCTTGTCGGCCACGTGGATGATCGAGTCCTTGCTGAAGACGACGTCGAAGCTCCCGTCCTCGAAGGGCAGCGGCCCCGGCTCGACGAGCTGCAGCTCCACCCGCTCGCCGACGCCGGCCCTGCGCACCGTCTCCCGCGCGCGCTCGACCAGATCCGGCTCGATGTCGATCCCGACCACCCCGCCCGCTCCGTGCACCGTGGCCAGGAGGACGTCGATACCGCCGAGCCCGCAGCCGAAGTCGAGCACCCGCCGCGCGCGGAGGTCGATGCCCTCGAGGATCGCCGCGACCTCCTGCGGACCGCCGGGCGAGAGGAACCCCTCGCCCCAGATCCACTCCAGGCCGGCAACGAACTCGCGGGGGTACTCCTCGTGGCTCAGTCGATCACTCCGGGCACACGATTGCTGGATCCTGAGTCGGTGCGCTCGTCTCGAGAGCGCTGGAGCTACGCGAAGATACCACTCCTTTCGGGCCGCTCACCCAGTCTCGACCCCATGGCGGGCGACCGCCGCGTCGATGGCGCTCGGGGCAGCCGGGAGGACATCCGGCACCCCGAGGGGGCAGACGTGCCCGTCGATGCGCCGTCGGAACCGGGCACGCAGTGCGTTCCAGGTCTCAGGTCCGTCCGGTCAGATGCCTCTCGAGGATCTCGAGCCTGAGCATGAGCGACACCATCGCCCGCTGCTCGACGGCGGGCAGGACCGTCGACCGGATCGCCTCGACGAACCCGAGCGACTGCGCGAACGGCTCGAGCTCCGACGGCGAGACGCCGGGGTCCGCGAGGTCGTCCAGCGCGCGCTCCAGCACCTCGCGCTCGACCGCGCCGACGTGGCTCGTGAGATCATCGACCAGAGCCCCCGGATCGGCGGTCCAGGACCTGAATCCCCCGATGTAGCGGCTCAGCGGGTCGCGGGGGCCGCCGTCCCCGTGGAGCGAGAGCTCGATCGCCTTGCGCAGCTGCTGCTCGAGGGCCGCGTCCTCCTGTCCCTGCGCCTGGTTCCTTGCGAAGGCCAGGTAGCGCAACGCCAGCAACGAGAGCCTGTAGCTGTGCAGGAACACCAGTCCGATCTGAAGGGCGGCGCCCTGGCCGAGCGCTACCCGATCGAGATCCTCGACCACCTCGCCCGCGCCGTCCGAGTCGGCACGACATAGCGCGTCTCCGATCGAGACGCGTACGCCGAGGAACGGATCGGTCGGACCGGGATCGGCCAGGAGCTCGTTGCGCATCGCCGCGAACCGCTCGCCCGCGTCAGCGTAGCGACCGGCCCGGGCCATGAGCTCGGCCTCGCGGCACCGGTCCTCCGGTGAGTCCGCCTTCGCACACACTCGCTGGACCAGCTCCAGTGCACCGGCGTAGTCGCCCGCGCGAAACAGCAGCTCCGCGTGGGTTCTCAGCCCCGTTGGCCAATCCGGCGCCAGGGCGACTGCTCGCGCCGCGTCCTCGAGGGCAAGCTCGCGCTGTCCCATCTCGTCGCGAATCGTCGCCCGGTTGCTGTAGACCTCGACGAAATCCGGATCGAGCGCGAGCGCCTGGTCGAAATCGCGAAGCGCCTCCTCCAGCCGGTCCATGCGCTCGAACAGCAGCCCGCGGTTGTTGTAGGCGCGCGAGAGCTCGGGGTCGAGCTCGAGCGCGCGGTCGAACGCCTCCAGCGCCTCCTCGTAGTGCCCGGCCTGGAGCAGGCTCAGAGCCCGGTTGCCCCACTCGGTCGCCGTCATCTCCAGGGTCCCGTCCGCACGTCCACCCGCGCGGGTTGACCCGCAGAGCCCGGACGCCTCGAGGGCGTCGCGAAGCGCGGCGTAGGACGCGGGTCGATTGCCCGGGTCCTTCGCCAGACACGCACGAACGATTTCCCAGAGCCGCTCGGGCATCACCGACCCGGGCAGGGGGACCTGGTTCATATGCGCCTCGCGCATATCCGCGACGGTCTCGCGCTCGAGCGGTGAGCGCCGCTCGACGAGCTCATAGAGCAGGCATCCGATCGCGTAGATGTCCGTCGCCTGACTCGGCTCACCGCCGAGCCACAGCTCCGGCGCCATGTAGGGCGGCGTCCCGCACAGCGCCTGTCCGCCCGACTGGCGCTGGACGAGGTGGTAGTTGGCCAGGGTCAGCCCGAAGTCCGTGATCTTGATCGAGCCGCCCGCCGAAAGCAGCAGGTTCTCGGGCTTGAGGTCGCCGTGGCAGAAGCCTTCGACCTGCTCCGCGCAGTGGACGAGACCGCGGCAGATCTGCAGCCCGACGTCGGCCGCCTGGCCGATGGTCAGGGACGTCGACGCCACGTGCTCGCGAACGCTGCGGGTGATGCCGCGGTCGTCGCTGACCCAATCGAGGACCAGGTACAGGAGCCGGTCGACGTCGACCACCACGTAGCACCGGACGATGTTCTCGTGCTCGCCGAGCGCCACCCAGACCGCAGCCTCCTCGCGCAGCATCTCCATCGCCCGGCGATCGTGCTCGCCCGCCCGGTTGACCCGCTTGAGCGCCCTGCACACGAGCTCCATCGGGCTGAGATCGAAGCACAGGTACACCTCGCTCATCCCCCCATGACGCACGTCGAGGACCAGATAGTTGTCGCCGATGATGTCCTCACGGGAGAAGCTCGATTCCATGGCGCCGCTCAACGAGAGGTCCCGTCACTGACCTGGAGCGCGATCAGCCGGAGCAGCTCGACCTTGCCCAGGACGCTTCTTCGGATCGGCGCATTCTCCTTGCGCTCTGCCAGCTCTTCGAAGAACGCGATGGCGGCCTCCTCGACGACCATCGGGTGCTCGAGAGCGAACTCCAGGAACGACCTGCGATCGTCTGCGCGCAGGAAAGCCGCGAGCATCGCCTTCGGCTTCTCCCACTCGCCCCGCGGCCGAAGCATCTCCCGGTAACTCCCCTCGGCCCGGTACCGCTTCTGCGCAGAGCCGTCGTCGATGCCGGCGGCGAGCCGCTCGGACTGGCGATCTCCGCCGGCGCGATCCTCGCGGCCGTCTCCGCCCTCGGCGCGCTCGCGCATGGCGCGGGCCGCCGACTCGACGACGTCGGTGTGCGGGTCCCGGAATCCAAGCTCCCTCGCGAGCTCGAGGTCCTGCTCGGCCTCCTCGAGGCGCCCGAGGTGCAGCCGGGCCTGGGCCCGGGCAACACGAGCCTTCCCGTAGTCAGGTCTGTGGCGAAGCGCGGTGGAGAGGCACTGCTCGGCGTCCGCGTAGCGGCCGAGCATCCCGAGCACCGTGCCCCGGTTGAACCACGCGCCGGCGTGCTCGCCGTCGAGGGCGAGCGCCGCGTCGAAGTCCGAGAGCGCCTCACCGAGGGCCTGCGCGGCCATGCGCAGGCAACCCCGGTTCACGTAGGCGGACACGTAGGTGGGATCCCGCTCCAGGATCACCGAGTACTCGTGCTCGGCTTCCTCGGCGCGGTCCAGATGCGTCAGCGCGAGCGCTCTGGAGTAGCGGCACTCGACGAGCGAGGGATCCACTCGCAACGCCTCGGAGTAGCTCTCGAGCGCCCGATAGTAGTCGCCAGCCTCGAAGGCGTGGTCGCCCTGGAGGTAGAGCAGCGCCGCCTTGCCCCCGCCAAGATCCGCGAGGACCCTGTCCAGGCGTGCGTCGAGGTCGTCGTCCGGCACGTCCCTATCGCTCATCTCGACCGCCATCCATCTCGGTGCTGAGCTGTCTGACCCGCTCTGCCAGTCGAGCGAGAGCGTCCGGCTCGAGGCCGCCCGTCAGGTCCAGGTGCTGTATCGCGGCGAGGGGCTCCGGCAGGTCGCAGTCCTCGATGAGGAGAGGGAGAACGGGCTTGCGCAGCTCGTGAGCCGTTTGGATCTCCCACTGGACGTACCTCGACGCGAGTGCGGCGCGGGTGACCGCGACAATGATGACGTCGACGGCTGTGACGGCATCGAGTATCGCGTCCCGCCAGCGCTCTCCGACCTCGATGCGGTCGTCGAGCCACACGCTGATCGAGCTGCGACGCAGAGACGAGGCGATCGCCCGTGCAACGGCACCTCGCTCCCGGGCGTAGGAGAGGAACACCGTAGGTGGCCGGCCCAGCGCTCCACCCGCCAACGCCGCCGGCAGATACCGAGACAGTAGGCGGCAACCTTCGATCGCGACCGGGACGTCGGCGTGACCGAGGGGTGGGTGGAGCCTCTTCGAGGAGACCGCCAGGAGCCCCAGAAGCCGCTGCTCGTGGAAAACTGGACAATAGATCGCGGAGGTGATCGCGTTCAGGCTCGGAATTGCCTGCGAGCGATCGGAGGCGATGCGTCGCTCCCACAGGAGCGCCTTGCGACTCCGCGCACATCGCAGAGCGAGGGTGAAGCTCACCGCTGACGGCCCCGGCTTGGACGAGGCGTGCGCGATGAGCTCCTGCTTCGTGTTGAGCACCAGCTCGCTCATATCGCTCACCGGGAACAGCCCGTCGATGACCGAGAGGATGCTGGGGATCAGCGCGTCGTCCGCCTGGTGCTCGATCGCGCGCCGAATCGCGAACAGCATCTGCAGGCGGTACGACTCGTCGACCGTCGCAGGCTGGACGAGCGGATCGACGTCACTGTACGCCCACTTCCCATCGGGCGTCGCGGGGGCGCTCGGCGCCGACGGCAACACCGGCCTGAGGCGGGTGGGGCCGATGCGAATCGTGGTCGAAGGTGCGAGCGGCTCGGGCTCGCGGATGCGGCTGCGCTTGACGAAGACCCCCGCCTGCGGGTCCGCGGGCTCTATCCACCAGCTGTTGAGCAGCCAGAATATCCGCGCGTGGCGCTCGTGGACCATGGGGTCGCGAATTCGCAGCGCGCAGGTATCACCGGAGCCGATGTAGAACTCCAGGCCGGGCGCCACGAAGGACATCGCCCCGAGGCGCTGGTCCTCGTACTCGAGTACCAGGGGTGTCTGGGACTCGCCGTGCTCGAGCATCGCGGTATCCGTACCCTTCGTCGAGAGCCAGCCACGGCCAGAGCCAGGCCGCGAGCGTCATGCTAATCAGACGGCGCGATTCTGGCTATGCGAATTCTCATGGCCGTGACGGCCTTCGCCAGTCGACTCGTCGCTTGCTCGTGACCGACGACGACAGGTGCGGAATCTTCCCTGTCGCGCGGTGGGCTCTCGGGTTCGGGAGGAGCATCGGGCGCGGCCTGCAGGTGCGGATCGAGATCCCTTTCGCGACGGCGCGCCACGCGCGGGCGCGAGGCAAGCTGGTCGCACCAGCGCCACGCTAGCGCGGCCGTCGAGCCTGCTCGGATCGCTCACCGAATTCCACGGGCGCTCCCGCGTCCCTGATGTTCGGACGAGTACCGGACAGCGGTGCTTCGGGAAGGGAGACCTACCCGAAGAGCTCCTTGAACAGGCCGACGCACCGGCGGAACCCCGCCTCGAAGTCACCGCCCTCGGGACGGTAGACGCTCTCGAAGGAGATCACGCCGTCGTAGCCGTCGCCTCGCAGAGCGTCGGCCATGGGCGCGAACAGGTCGGCGAGCTGGCCCTTGCCCATCTCGCGCACCTCGAGGGTGGCCCGGGGCGTGTCGACCTTCACGTCCTTGATGTGGACGTGGCCCAGATAGCCATCGCGGACCTCCTCGTAGCCGTCGGGGTAGGCCAGCTCGTGGCACCAGCAATTGTTCGCCGGGTCCCACAGCACCTTGAGGGTGTCCTTGGCGTCCAGGTCTTCGATGAGCTTGCGGGCGGTGTAGTTCGAGTTGACCATGGTGCCGTTGCCGGTCTCGACCACCAGCACGAGGCCCTCGGCCCTCGCCAGGTCGACGGCCGGCGCGATGAGGGGCGGCAGCGTGTCCCAGGCCCCTTTGGCGACGTTCCACTGCTCGGCGCCGTTGCGTCCCCAGAGGATCTGCTCCTTCTTCGAGGTCATGATCCGCACCAGGGGCGAGCCCAGCTCGTGGGCCATGTCCATGACCCGCTTGAGGGCGTCCATGTGGCGGGTGTGCAGCTCGTCCCCCGGCCGGTTGGCCGTGGTCATGCCGGCGAAGACGTGGCGCGACAGGCAGGAGACCGGCTTGCCGTGGGCCTTCAGCAGGTCCTCGATCCGGTCGATCTCCTCGGGGCTATGGTCGCCGACCTCCTTGTCCCAGACGAACTGCAGCTCGGCATGGTCCAGGCCGAACTCGTCCATGACACCGAGTGCATGTGCCAGGTCGCGGCTGATTCCGTCGGTGATCACGCCCAGTTTCATGCCTTACCCCCATCGCGCGACAGGCCCACGCCGACGATATCCTCGACAACGCGGGTCACGGCCCAGTTGTCGCCGTCGGGGTACTTGGTCCGCCCGGCCTGGAACAGCTGCATCGCGGTGGCCGCGGTGAACAGCGGTACGCCCAGCTCGCGCGCCAGGTCCATGGCGATCGTGAGGTCCTTGTACATGGTGTTGATGTGGCTCCCGGTTCCCTGGAACTTCCTGTCGACGATGTTTTCCAGCGCCGTGTTGGCGACCCCGCAGCCCGCGCCGGAGGTCGAGATCACATTGTACAGTACCTCGCCCGGCACCCCGGCTTTCGCGGCCAGGACCGAAGCCTCGAAGGTGGCCGAGAAGATCGAGCCGATCAGCGATTGCAGGCAGGCCTTGACCGTTTGGCCCATGCCCGGCTCGGCGCCGACGTGGTG
>CAJIAT010000034.1_pt1 | contig 14239 bp, 12 predicted proteins | sample 9199161 | NCBI WGS metagenome assembly CAJIAT01 (sample SAMEA7708281, study PRJEB35096) | sediment metagenome | biome: marine neritic benthic zone biome [ENVO:01000025]; feature: sediment [ENVO:00002007]; material: shallow marine sediment [ENVO:03000034] sea grass bed [ENVO_01000059] ... | reverse complement strand
TCGAGTGAAGAGCAAGTTCGCGCGTGCATGGACCAGCCAGGGCCGCGATAGGCAGCGAGCCCAGTGCACGATGCGCTCGCATGCGCTGGCGGCCAAGAGCGCCTTTCGCGCCCCCGTTCAGTCAGTTGCAGCGGGCTCGGTGCCGGCCTGGTGCAATATCCGGGCTAGGGAGGCTCGCCGGTGGACAGCGCAGCGGCGAGCAGTCGTCTGGTGTACGCCTCGCGAGGCGATTCGAACAGCTCCGACGTCGGCGCCCGCTCGACGACCGCGCCGTCGAGCATCACCAGGATCTCGTCCGCGAGCGCGCGCACGACCGCGAGGTCGTGGCTGATGAACAGGTAGGCGAGACCCAGGGAAGCCTGGAGCTCGCGGAGGATCTCGACGATCTCGCGCTGCACGCTGCGGTCGAGCGCCGACGTCGGCTCGTCGAGGAGCACCACCTTCGGCTCGAGGACCAGCGCCCGCGCGATGGCGATGCGCTGGCGCTGGCCGCCGGAGAACTCGTGCGGATAGCGGTGCCGCGTTCCCGGATCGAGCCGCACGGTCTCGAAGATGGCCACGGCGCGCGCGTCGCGCTCGCCAGGGCCGAGATCCGGCTCGTGCACGAGCAGCCCCTCGGTGACGATCTCCCCTGCGGTCATGCGTGGGCTGAGCGAGCCGAAGGGATCCTGGAACACGATCTGGAAGTCCCGGCGCAGCGTACGCAGCGCCACCCGATCGAGGTCGCCGAGCGGTGTTCCCTCCAGGCGCACCGATCCGGTCGAGGGCAGGAGGCCGAGCAGCGCCCGTCCGAGCGTCGACTTCCCCGAGCCGGACTCTCCCACGATGCCGAGCGTCTGCCCGGCCCTGAGCGTGAGGCTCACGCCGTTGACCGCGTCGAGATGCACGGCACCGCCGCCGAGCCAGCTGGCGCGCCGCAGGCGGAAGCGCACGCGCAGGTCCTCGGCCTCGAGCACGGCGGGCGCTCCCGGGGCGAACGGTGCCTTGCGCCCGCGAGGCTCGGCGTCGATGAGCATCCGCGTGTACGCTGCCTGCGGGCGGGTGAACACCTCGTCGGTCGGGCCCGTCTCGACGACCTCGCCGCTGCGCATGACGTACACGCGCCCGGCGAAGCGCCGCACGATGCCCAGATCGTGGGTGATGAAGACCACGGACATCCCCGAGCTCGCGCGCAGCTCGTCGATCAGCGCCAGGATCTCGGCCTGGATGGTGACGTCGAGGGCCGTGGTAGGCTCGTCGGCCACCAGGAGCTCGGGCGCGTTTGCAATCGCCATGGCGATCATCACGCGCTGGCGCTGGCCGCCGGAGAGCTCGTGAGGGTAGGCGTCGGCCTGGCGCTCGGGGTCGCGGATGTGGACCTGCTCGAGGAGCTCGACGGCGCGCGCCCGCGCCGCGCGCCGACCGAGGCCGCGATGATGAACGAGGGGCTCGGCGATCTGTCTGCCCACGGAGTACATCGGATCCAGGGAAGTCATCGGCTCCTGGAAGATCATCGCCATGCGCTCGCCGCGGTAGCGGTTGAGCGCGCGGGAGTCCAGACCGAGCAGCTCCGCGCCGTCGAAGCGCACCGACCCGCTGGCGCTGCCGTTGGGCGCGAGTAGGCCCATCGCCGCCATCGCGAGCTGGCTCTTGCCCGAGCCCGACTCGCCGACGATGGCCACGACCTCGCCACGGTCGACCTGCAGATCGACGCCGCGCACCGCGTGCACGTCTCCTTCCGCGGCCGCGAATCGCACGTGCAGGTCGCGTACCTCGACCAGCGCGCCGGTCATCGGTCCTTCGGATCCAGTGCGTCACGCAGGCCGTCGCCGATGAAGTTGAGCGTGAAGAGCGTGACCGTGAGGAACAGCGACGGGAAGATGAGCATCCAGGGCGCGCCCTGCAGGTTCCGGGCCCCCTCGGAGATCAACACCCCCCAGCTCGTCATCGGCTCCTGGACGCCCAGGCCGAGGAAGGACAGGAAGCTCTCGAGGAGGATGACCTTCGGCACCAGCAGCGTGACGTAGACGACGACGGGGCCGAGGGTGTTCGGCACGACGTGGCGCCGCAGGATCCCGAGCCGGCTGACGCCGAGCGCCTCCGCCGCCTGGACATACTCCTGGCGCTTGATCGAGAGGGTCTGGCCGCGAACGATGCGCGCCATGTCGAGCCACTCGACGGCGCCGACGGCGATGAACATCAGCACGTAGTTCCGGCCGAAGAACACGACGAGCAGGATCACGAAGAAGATGAACGGCAGCGAATACAGGATGTCCACCAGCCGCATCATCGCCTGGTCCGCCGCGCCGCCGAGGTAGCCGGCCAGCGCCCCGTAGCTCACTCCGATCAGCAGTGCGACGAGGGTCGCGAGAACGCCGATGAGGAGCGACACCCGTCCGCCGATGAGCGTGCGCGTGAGCAGATCGCGCCCGTTCGCGTCGGTGCCGAAGAGGAAGCGCTGCCGATCGATCTCCGCGGTCAGCGTGCCTTCCAGGCCGTTCTCGGTGACGCTCGCCACCCGCGCGTCCCGGAACACGTCAGCGCGCTCGAGGTAGCGGGCAACGCGCGGATCGATGCTCCGGCGCGATCGCACCTCGATGATGACGGTCTCGCCCTCGAGGGTCAGCGAGAGCACCTCGAGGCGCGCGCGCGCCAGCGCCTTCCCGACGATCGGCTCGATCTCCGCCGTGCGCGGGTGCGCCGAGAGGCTCGCGGGGACCTTCACGTAGTTGCGGTAGACGGCGTCGTAGGCGTGCGGCGAGAGCCAGGGGCCCGCCACGCAGGCGACGACGATGAGGCCGAGGCACACCATGCTGACCACGGCCGCGCGGTTGGCTCGCAGGCGCAGCCATGCGTTGCGCCAGAGCGAGCGTCCCTTCGCAGCGGTCGCCGGAGCCGCCGGTGGCGCGATGGTGGACATCAGTCGTAGCGCACCCGGGGATCGAGCACCACGTACAGGAGGTCGACGATCAGGTTGAACACGATGATGAAGAATGAGATGAGCACCACGGTCCCCATCACCAGGGTGTAGTCGCGGTTGAGCGCCGACTGGACGAAGTAGCGCCCCACGCCGGGAATGCCGAATATCTCCTCGATCACGACGGACCCGGTCAGGAGCGCCGCGGCCGCGGGCCCCAGATAGGAGACCACCGGGAGCAGCCCGCTGCGCAGCGCGTGGACGCCGACCACCACCCTCGGCGGCAGCCCGAGAGCGCGGGCGGTGCGCACGTGGTGCGAGCGCAGCGACTCGATCATCGAGGCGCGGGTCAGGCGAGCGACGACGGCCACCTGTGGCAGCGCAAGGGTCACGACGGGAAGGATCGTGTGCGCGAGGTCGCCTCCGCCCCAGCCGCCGACGGGGAGCCAGCCGAGCCACACGCCGAGCACCAGGGTCAGCAGCGGGGCGACGACGAAGTTCGGGACCGTCACCCCGAAGGTCGCGACGGCCATCACCGCGTAGTCCGAGCCGCGGTTCTGCCTGAGCGCTGCGGCGACGCCGAGGATGCCGCCGAGGCCGAGCGCGATGAGCAGCGAGGCGAGGCCGATCCTCACCGAGATCGGCAGGCTGGTGGCGATCAGCTCGTTGACGGTGAAGTCGAGCCAGTAGTAGCTCGGTCCGAGATCGCCCTGGAGCAGGTTGCGCAGATAGGTGAGGTACTGCTCCCAGAGCGGCTTGTCGAGCTGGTAGATGCGCCTGAGGTGCTCCTCGATCTCCGGCGGCAGCGGCTTCTCGATGTCGAAGGGCCCGCCGGGCGCGAGCCGCATGAGGAAGAACGCGATCGTGATGATCGCGAACAGCGTGGGGATCGCGACGAGCAGACGGTGCACCGTGTAGCGCAGCATCGTCTGCCCGTCCGCGATCCGTGGCCGCGCCGCCTCCTGCTCAGCGCTGCCCGGTCAGGGCTCGATGCGCATCCAGCGCGAGGCGTGCACGTTCTGGATGTTGTCCTCCCAGCCGACGACCTTGTCCGATACGAGGCTGAGCGAGGAGTAGTAGAGCAGCGGCAGGAAGGGCAAGTCGCGCATGAAGATCGTCTCCGCGTCGTGCAGGAGCTCCTCGCGCGCTTTCAGGTCGACGGTCATCGCCGCCTTGCGCATGAGCGCGTCGTACTCCGGGTTCGCGTAGTTGGCGTAGTTGAACCCTGGATTGTCGCTCTGGACCATGAACAGGAAGTTCTGCGGGTCCGAGTAGTCGCCGATCCAGCCGGCCCTCGCAACGTCGAAGTCACCCTTGTCGCGGAGCACGGCGTAGTGGGTCTTGGTGTCGGCGTTGAGGAGCGTCGTCTTGACGCCGAGCGGCTTCCACATGTCGGCGATCGCGACCGCCGTGTTCTTGTGGTTCTCGGAGGTGTTGTAGCGGATCTCCACCTCCAGCGGCTTGTCCGGCCCGAAGCCCGCCTCGGTGAGCAGTCTCGTCGCCTCGTCCTCGCGGTCGAGCTGGTCCGCGCTCTTGTAGTCCGCGTAGGCGGGCTCGCCGTAGTTGCCGATCCCCGGCGGCACGAAGGAGTACGCGGCCAGCATGGCGCCGCCCCAGATCTCCTCGGCGATGAAGTCGCGGTCGATGGCGAGCGAGAGCGCGCGACGCACCCGCGGGTCGTCGAAGGGTGCCTTCGACGTGTTCACCGCGTAGTAGTAGGTCCCCAGATAGGGTGCTACCCGGAACTGCGCGCCGAGCGTCTCGCGCATGTACTCGGTCTGCTCGACCGGCGCGTCGTTGTTCGAGTGCAGCTCGCCGGCCTGGAAGCGCCGGAGCGCGGCGCCGCGATCTTCCGTGGGATAGAAGAAGACGGAGTCGATAGCGACCTTCGCAACGTCGTGGAAGCGTGGGTTCTTGACCACCTTGATGTGGGAGTTGGGCACGGACTCCGCCAGCGTGTACGCGCCGTTGGAGACCATGTTGCCGGGCTTGACGAACTCGGCGCCGTGCTCCTCGACCGACGCGCGGTGCACCGGCAGACCGGTCTGGTGGGTGAGCAGCTCGAGGAAGTAGGGCGTGGCCACCTCGAGCGTGATCTCGAGCGTGCGCGGGTCCACCGCGCGCACGCCGATCGCGTCCACCTGCGCCTCGCCCTTGTTCGCCTTCTCCGCGCCGGCGATCGGGTAGAGGATGTTGGCGTACTTGGCGCCGGTGCTCGGATCGAGGATGCGCCGCAGCGAGTAGACGAAGTCCTCGGCGGTGACCGCGTCGCCGTTCGACCAGCGCGCGTTCTCGCGCAGATGGAACGTGTAGGTACGCCCGTCGTCCGAGACCTCCCAGCGCTCGGCGACGCCGGGTATCACCTGGGCCTTCGCGTCGTGGACGACCAGCCCCTCGTAGAGGTCGCGCAGGACGTTCGACTCGTAGACCGTCGAGGTCTTGTGCTGGTCGAGGGTCTCGGGATCCGCCGTGTTGCCGCGGTGGTAGACCATCTCGGCGCTCGCGGTCGTGAGCAGGGCGCCGAGCAGGGACAGGGCGATGGCCAGGGTGCGGTTCGCGAGCTTCATGGGGCAGGTCCTCCGTCGAGGGGTGCGCGCGAGGCGGCCCGCGCCGTCTCGATGTTAGATCGCCCCGGTCGCGGGACACCAGATTTGCGTTCCCGCCCGTGCCGTGCTTGACCCCCGGGTCCGCGCGAGTACAATCCCGCCCCCTCGTCGCCGGAGGTCCGGCGCGGGGCCGCGGGCCCGGCAGCGAATCGAGCACACGAGCCAGGCACACGCAGGAGAGCCGACCAGGTGGCCATACCCCCTCGTCCACTTCGCATCCGGTAGCCCTCCGCCACGCGCTGGCGGGCGGGCCGACGTCCGTCGCCAGCGCCTCGAGCACTATCGCGGCCCCGGTCGACCGACGTCGACCGGGGCCGTTTCGTTTCCGACGATCGCCTCGAAGCGCGCTCTCGGACACAGCAGGAGGCTCGAGACATGCCCGTCAAGCAGATCATCGACACGGGCCGCGTGCCCGTGAAGATCTACACCGACGACGTCGCGCCGGGTGCCTACGAGCAGCTCGAGCGGATCGCGCGGTTGCCCTTCATCCACAGCCACGTCGCGGCCATGCCGGACGTGCACGCGGGGATCGGCGCCACGGTCGGCTCGGTGATCCCCACCCGCGGCGCGATCATCCCGGCGGCGGTCGGCGTCGACATCGGCTGCGGCATGAACGCGATGCGGCTCTCGCTCGGGGCCGGCTCGCTGCCAGACAGCCTGCGCGCGGCGCGCCTCGCGATCGAGGACGCGGTGCCGGTCGGCTTCGCGCGTCACGGCGACCCGGCGGCGCCGGCCGCGGTGCTGCGCGCCCTCGACCCGGGGATCGACCGGATCGTCGGCCGTCACCCGAAGCTCCTCGGCATGCTGAAGCGATTCGCCAGCACCTGGGCATGCCAGCTCGGGACGCTCGGCGGTGGCAACCACTTCATCGAGCTGTGTCTCGACGATGAGGGGCGCGTATGGGTGATGCTCCACTCGGGCAGCCGCGGCGTCGGCAACGCGATCGGCCGGTACTTCATCGCGCTGGCGAAGGGCGACGCCGAGCGGCTCGACGCGCGCCTGCCGCACAAGGATCTCGCCTACTTCGAGGAGGGCGCCGAGCACTTCGACGACTACGTCGAGGCCGTCGGCTGGGCCCAGGACTACGCGATGGAGAACCGGCGCCTGATGATGGATCTCGTGCTCCGGGCCCTGCGCGAGGTGCTGCCGCCTTTCGAGGTCACCGGAGAGGCGATCAACTGCCACCACAACTACGTGGCGCGCGAGCGGCACTTCGGCGCCGACGTGCTGGTCACCCGCAAGGGCGCCATTCGCGCCGGCGCGGGTGAGCTCGGGATCATCCCGGGCAGCATGGGCGCGCGCTCGTACATCGTGCGCGGCAAGGGCGAGCCCGAGTCGCTGTGCTCGTGCGCGCACGGCGCGGGCCGGCGCATGAGCCGCACGGAGGCGAAGAAGCGCTTCCGGGTGCGCGATCTCGAGGACCAGACCAGCGGCGTCGAGTGCCGGAAGGACAAGGGCGTGCTGGACGAGATCCCCGGCGCCTACAAGGACATCGACGAGGTGATGGCGAACCAGTCCGACCTCGTCGACGTGGTGCACACCCTCAAGCAGGTGGTCTGCGTGAAGGGATGACGGGACTGGCACGGGAGAGACGACATGCCGTGGCTACCGGCGGTGGCCATCTCCGCCCACGAGATGTGCAAGGACGGGAAGGAGGAGATGGCCATGAAGATGTACTACGAGACCGAGGCCTGTATCCGGGAGGAGGAGGACCGCTCCTGAGGCCGTCGCGTAACGACGCGCCGGCGCCCGGCCCTACGCCGACGCGTCGCGCAGGCGGGATGCGGCGCAGCTCGCCGCGAGCCGCGAGACGAAGTCGACCGACTCGTGGGCGTTCACCACGGCGGCGCGGATCAGGCCGTCGAAATGCCTGGTCAGTGCGCGTACGGTCTCGGTCGCGTTGAGCACGAGATACATGCCGCCCGCGTAGACCGCCGCCCGGTACGGACCGAAGATCGTATAGGGCATCGAGAAGGCCGAGCGGCCGTCGAACAGGAACAGACGGAACGTCGGGTACAGGTCGTCGAGCAGGCGCGCCATGTGCTCGAGCTGCCGGCAGCGCTCGCCCGCGTCGAGGCCGGCCCAGATCCCGCGGCCCTCGGCGAACACCTCCAGGGTCTGGCGGGGCATGCAGACCTCCATGTCCGTCTCCGGTCGCCGGGTGTAGGCGATCCGGTAGCGCGTCTCGTCGCGCTGGGCGGCGCTGTCGCGGTCGGCGGCGGCGGCCTCCCAGCCGATCACGTCGTCGGTGCGCAGCAGGTCGGGCAGCGCCGATGGCACGTAGCGGATCTTGGTCCCGACGGCCTCCGCGTGCCAGCGCGCGAGGAGGCTGTCGTCGAAGCGCTCGGTGCTCTCGGCGATCTCGAGCACGGGTCTCAGCTCACCGGTCACCCCCTCGTCCTGCGACTGGCCGAGCAGCCAGTCGAGGGAGACCTCGTGCGCCCGGGCGATGGCGAGGAGCGTCTCCGCGCGTGGCAGGCGTACGGCGCCGCTGGACAGGAGCTGCGAGAGCGCCGACCGGTCGATCCCGATCGACGCGGCGAAGGCCGAGTGATTCAGACCCGAACGGTCGAGGAGGCGGCGCAGCCGCTCGCGAAAGACACCGGAGAGATCGCGCTTGTCCATCGTCGGCCCGCCTTTAGGACTCTGATTCACCTCAAATGAGCACTTAACATATATATGTTGATAATAAACAACGATAGCAAACTTTGTGAATCACTCTCAACAGACCCTGCGCATTCCCTCATTGTCGTGAACGAGATCGCGGTGACAGATTCGGTGAATGACCCGGAAGATTCTGCCCACGATCCCGAGGGCCGCCGTCGAGTGGCCGACCGTCGCCCTGGTCCTGCTGGCCTACGGTGGCTGGCTCTGCGCGGGGCTGTGGCTGTGGCCAGCGCATCCTGCGCTGGCTCTGGCGCTGATGACGGTGCTGGGCGCGCTGCATGCCTCGCTCGTGCACGAGGCGGTGCACGGTCACCCGAGCCGCAGCGCGGCGTGCAACGAGGCTCTCGTATTCTGGCCCCTCGCCCTGGTATGGCCCTACCGGCGCTTCCGCGCGCTGCACCTCAGGCACCACCGGGACGAGCAGCTCACCGATGCCGGCGAGGACCCCGAGAGCCCCTTCCTCACCCGGGAGCGCTACGCCGCGACGCCCCCGGCGCTGCGCGCGCTGCTGGTCGCGAACAACACCCTGCTCGGACGCGTCGTACTCGGGCCCCTGCTGGCCGCGGCCGGCCTCGTCGCGGGCGATGCGCGGCGAATCGCCGACGGCGAGCCGGGGGTGCTCCGGGCCTGGGCCCTGCACGCGGTGGGGGTCGCCGCGGTGCTCGCGGTCGTGGTGCTAGGGTTCGGGATCCCGCCGTGGCTCTACGCGCTCTCGGCCTGGGCGGCCCTGGGGATCGTGTGCATCCGCAGCTTCGCCGAGCACCGCTGGGCGGAGCGGCCCGCCGAGCGCTCGATCATCGTCGAGCGTTCGCCGCTCGCGATCCTGTTCCTGAACAACAACCTGCACCTCGTGCACCACACGCACCCGGCGGCGCCCTGGTATGCGCTGCCTGCGCTGTACCGCGCGCGGCGCGAGGAGTGGGCGGCGATGAACGGTGGCTACGTCGTGCCGGGCTACGGGGCGCTCCTGCGTGCCTATGCGCTGCGACCGAGGCAGCCGGTCGTGCACCCGGCGGGGGGACGACGGGCGCGGCCCGCGCGATGAGCCGCCGCGTCGCGCGCCGCTGGCGGAGGATCGTGCGGCGCTCGATGTGACGGTCAGGTCTCGTCCTGCCCGTCGAAGAAGGCACGCAGCCTCTCGAAGCAGGACCATCAGCGCGGCATCCTCGCGCCGGGCTCAGTCACTGGGCTCACCCATCTCGACCGCGCCGACCGAGCAGTGGCCGGCTCTCCCGACCGGTGCTGTCTCCGCTCTCCCAGCCGGCGGTAATCTCGAGGACCTTCCCGGCGTGCTCAGCCGATCTCGTGGTTCCAGAAGTAGACGGGTGAGTCCTCTCGTCCATCAACGCGAGAGGCCGTCACCATCGGCCTTGCGCTTCTCGAGCTCCATCCGCAGCTTCTCGAGCTCGAGCTCTTTTCGCCGTTGCTCCAGATCCGAGGCGGCGGTTTCGCGGCGCTCGCGTCGCCACGCGAGAGCCGTGGTGGAGAGGTCGAGTCTTGGCGCACCCGCTAGACCCGGGCTTCGAGACTCAGTCGGCCAGGATGGTATACCATCCCGCGCTCGGGAGAGGGGGTGGCCAGACGACCGCTCGCGGAGCGGATCGGGGATCGACGCCGCGCGCCGGGAGCCGGTCCTGGCCGAGTTGAGCTACCTGCCGTTGACGCCCGCAGAGTGCCGCTGGTGCTTCGACCGGCTGCCGTCCCCGAGCATCCGGTGGTCGTTCACGGCGAACCGCGCGCACCTGCTGCCCGACTCGTCCATCGAGCAGTTCATCGATGCGATGCCATTCGTAGGGCTCTGCGGCGAGGTACGCCTGGCGGACAGCGCGCGGCGCCGAGCTGGTTCGGAGCAGGCCCCACGAGCCTGCCAGGAGTGGTCGAGAAGACCCGATCGAAGAGGAGGAGAACGATGTACCGGAGCATGATCTTCACAGGCGCCGTCGTCGCGCTGGCGACGACCGCCCTCGGCACCATCAACGCCGTCGCCGAGGAATTCCCGGCGAAGACCTTCGAGGTCATCACCCACGCGGGCGCGGGCGGCGGTACCGACGTCACCACCCGTATGATGATGCTGCGCACCCGGCGCGAGCTGAAGCAGGACATGGTCGTGGTCAACAAGCGCGGCGGCAACGGCGCCGCCGCGATGCAGTACTTCCAGACCCGGCCCGACGACGGCTACACCGTGCTCGCCTTCACTATCGGCCACGCGATCACGATGGCGAAGGGCAAGACGACGATGCAGCTCCAGGACATGCGTCCCCTGGCGCGCGGAACCGACGACCCGCAGCTCTTCATGGTCAACTGCAAGACCTCGCCCTACAAGAGCTCCGACGAGTTCGTGGCGGCGATGAAGGGCACCAAGCTCAAGTTCGGCACGACCAACGCCGGCGGCATCGATCACATCACCGCCTACGTGTTCGCGCAGAAGGGCGATCTGATGCAGCCGGACATCGTCCCCTTCTCGGGCGGCGGCGAGGTGGCGACGCAGCTCGTCGCGGGCTCGGTCGACGTCGGCGTGCTGAACCTCGCCGAGGCGCAGGCGCAGATCGAGGCCGGGGACATCTGCCCGATGGTGGTGCTCGGCACCGAGCGCATGAAGCCGATCCCCGACGTGAAGACCGCGAAGGAGATGGGGATCGACGCAGTCTTCTCCACCGTGCGCGGCTTCGTCACCAAGGCCTCGGTGGACGACGCGAAAGCGGCAACTGTCGAGAAGGCCATGGTCAAGGCCATGAACCACTCGGTCTATCAGTCCTTCCTGACCTCGGTCGGTCTCGACTCGAGCTCGGTGGTCGGCGCCGATCCGTGGGGCGCGCAGATCGAGAAGATGATCGAGGACATGAAGCCCGCCATCAAGGAGATGGGGTTGTAGCCCGATCCGGGTGCAGCCGGTGACGGGCTCCTCCAGCGACGGCGCGGCCCCGGACCCGGGGCCGCGCGAGGGCGCGGGCGTCGTCGCGCTCGCCGAGTGGATCGTGCCGGCGATCATCTTCGTCTTCTGCGGCGTAATCGCGTGGCTGACGACGACCTTCGACGAGGCGCCGGATATCATCGTTGGCCACGCGATGCAGCCGCGGAACTTCCCGCTGTTCCTCTGCGTCCTGATCGCGATCCTCAACGTCGTGCTGATACTGGAGATGATTCGCCAGCCCCCTGGCCCCCGCGACCGCCAGCCGCTGCAGACGCTGGCCACCGCGATCCTCGTCGCGTTGTTCTATCCGGGCGTGGTGTACGTGGACATGTTCCTCACCCTCGCCGTGATCATCTTCGCCATGTGCCTCGTGTGGGGCGAGCGGCGGCTCTGGGTCGCCGCGTTGACCGGGGTCCTGACCCCCGCGGTCATCTTCTTCTCGTTCGATCTGCTGCTCGAGGTGCGCTTCCCCCGCGGTCTGCTGACGAACATCTACTATGGGTAGCCGTGCCATGGGCCGCAGTCGATGACGGAGGCGATCCTCGGCGGCCTCTCGGTCTTCACCGATCCGTACCTGCTCTTCCTTATCCTCGCCACGACCGTCGCGGGCGTCGTCATCGGTGCGCTTCCGGGTCTTGGCGCAACGACCGGGGCGGCGCTGCTCCTGCCCTTCACCCTCACCATGGAGCCGGTCGCCGGGATCGCGGTGCTCACCACGATCTACGTGTCCGCGACCTTCGCCGGTGCGATCACCGCCATTCTCATCAACACGCCCGGGACCTCGGCCGCGGCGGCGACCTGCTTCGACGGATTCCCCCTGGCCCAGCGCGGCGAGGCGGGCCGGGCCCTCGGGGTCGCCGTGGTCTCGAGCACCATCGGCGGGATCTTCTCGGTCATCGTCCTCGCCATCGCCGCGCCGCTGATGGCGCTGGTCGCCTACGAGTTCCGTCCGCCGGAGTACTTCGCGCTCACGCTGTTCGGTCTGTCGATGCTCGCCACGATCAGCGCCGGGGGCGCGGTGAAGAACCTCATCGGGGGCCTCTTCGGCGTATGGCTCGCCACCATCGGCGCCGACCAGGTGACCTCCGTCGAGCGCTTCATGTTCGGCAACTACAATCTCTACGAGGGCATCAACTTCATCCCCGTGATGATCGGGCTCTTCGCGATGTCCGAGCTGCTGGTCCAGTCGACGCGGCTCAACCAGCTCGTGGAGACGGTGTCGATACGGGCGGTGCGCCTGCCCTCCATGGACGACTACCGGCGGATCTGGAAGACGGTGCTCCGCTCGTGCGGGATCGGGACCTTCATCGGTGTGCTGCCCGCCGAGGGAGCGACCGTCGCTTCGATGATCGGCTACTCCGAGGCCAAGCGCTGGGCGAAGAACAAGGAGGAGTTCGGCAAGGGCGCCATCGAGGGTGTCGCCGGCGCCGAGGCGGCGAACAACGCCGCGACCGGTGGCGCGATGGTCCCGACGCTGGTGCTCGGGATCCCCGGTAGCGCGACGACCGCGGTGATCCTCGTCGGCCTGACGGTCCACGGCCTGCGCCCGGGTCCTTACCTGTTCAACGAGCAGGTGGGCAAGGTCTACGCGATCTTCGGCTCGATGCTCGTCGCCAACGTGATGTTCTTCTTCCTCGGGCTGTTCTTCGCCAAGCTCTTCGCGCGGGTGACCCTGGTACCGAGGGGCATCCTCTGGCCGGTGGTCTTCGCCCTCGCGATCGTGGGCGCCTACTCGCTCAACCAGGCGATGATGGACGTCGCCCTGGTGCTGATCTTCGGCTTCCTCGGCTACTTCATGCGCCGTTACGGGTTCTCGGTGGCGCCGGTCGCGATCGGGCTCATCCTCGGCAAGATGGTCGAGACCAACCTGCAGAACTCGCTGAAGATGTTCGACGGCCAGTGGTGGCAGATCATGACCCAGCCGCTCGCCGCCACCTTTCTCGTTCTTGCGGCGCTCGGCCTCGGACTCCCGATCTACGGGGAGTGGCGCTCCGGTCGAAAGGGCCGCAGGGGCACCGAGCCGTTGACCGAGTGAGGACCGCGCCTCGGCCGGGCCCGGCGAGGTCGATGCGAGCGTAGAGCTCGCGCGGCGGCGTCGTGGCGCCGCCTTGAGCCGTCATCGACCAGTCCTTCCCAGCCGTCGCGCTGCCGGCGACGGTGCGCGGGCGGCGTGATAGGGTTCGGCTCCCGCGCCCTTGTGACGTTCCCCTGGCGCGTGTCCAGGTTTCTCGGGAGGGCTCGATGTTCGAACGCATTCTGCTCACGGGCGCGGCCGGCGGGCTCGGCTCGCTGCTACGAAAGGAGATCGCGCCGCTCACCGAGGTCCTCCGCGTCAGCGACGCCGCCGATCTCGGCGAAGCCGGCCCGAACGAGGAGGTCGTGCAGTGTGACCTGGCCGATCGCGACGCGGTGCTGGAGATGACCCGGGACGTGGACATGATCCTGCACATGGGTGGGGTGTCCGTGGAGGACACTTTCGAAGCCATCCTCCAGGCCAACATCGTCGGCTTCTACAACGTCTACGAAGGCTGCCGGAAGCATGGCGCTCGGCGGGTCATCTGGGGCAGCTCCAATCACGCCATCGGCTTCTACCCGCGCACCGAGGTGCTCGACTCGCGCGCCTCGCCGCGACCCGACAGCAACTACGGCGTGTCGAAGGCGTTCGGCGAGAACATCGCCCAGTACTACTGGGACAAGTACCGCGTCGAGACGGTGTCGGTCCGGATCGGCTCGTGCTTCCCCGAGCCGAAGGACCGACGAATGCTGACCACGTGGCTCAGCTACCGCGACTTCGTGCACCTCGTCGAGCGCTGCCTGCACGCGCCGCGGGTCGAGCACACGATCGTCTACGGCGTCTCGGACAACGACATGCGCCTGTGGGACAACCGACTCGCCTCGCACCTCGGCTACCGTCCGCGCGACAACGCCGAGGCGTTCCGCGAGGCGATTGAGGCGCGAACGCCGGAGCCGGATCGGGACGATCTCTTCGTCGCGGTGCACGGCGGCGGCTTCGCGGCCGCGGGGCACTTCGAGGACTAGCCCGCATATTGCACCAGGCATCGCAGACCTGGCTTGTCCATGCACGCCTGGGCTTGCTGTTCGCGCGAGCGATAGCGACGGCTATCGCTCGCGCTCCACAGCGGCGCCCAGACGCACCTG
>CAJIAT010000294.1_pt1 | contig 14295 bp, 9 predicted proteins | sample 9199161 | NCBI WGS metagenome assembly CAJIAT01 (sample SAMEA7708281, study PRJEB35096) | sediment metagenome | biome: marine neritic benthic zone biome [ENVO:01000025]; feature: sediment [ENVO:00002007]; material: shallow marine sediment [ENVO:03000034] sea grass bed [ENVO_01000059] ... | reverse complement strand
GGCGAGGTCGGCCGGGTCATGGCGCGCGTGGTCGCCGCACGCGACACGCTCGGCCCGTGAGCGGGGCCGGGGAGCCCTCCGAGGCGCGCGTCCCGTGGTTCGCGCGCCTCCTGCGACCCGCCTCGCTCGACGCCGTCGCCCCGGTGCGCCGGGAGCGCCTGGTGATGGCGTGCCGGATCGCGCTCCTGCTCCCGGCGATCGTCCTGATGGGCGTGCCGGCGAACGTCGCCCTCGGCGACGCGCCGATGGCCGTCGGCACCACGCTCCTCCTCGTGCTCACCGTCGCGACGCCCGTGCTCGTCGCCGCCGGGCGTTTCGACGCAGGCCGCCTCGTGCTGGTGCTCGGAGGACCGCTCGCGCTGATGGGGCCGGCCGTGCTCGCGGGGGGCGTGGTGGTGGCGAACCTCACCGCCCTACCCTACGCTGTGCTCACGATGTCGCCGATGCCGGCGCTGGTCTTCGCGCCCGAGGAGGGGCGCCTGCGCAGCGCCTGCAACGCGTACTTCGCCGTCGTGCTGCTCGGTCACGACCTGCTGCTCGCGCGCCTGTCGGAGCTTCCTGCTCCGCCGCTCAACGTGAAGCTCGCGCAGCTCGTGCTGTGGCTGATCATGGTGCTGACGCTGCACGTCGTCAGCGGTGCGCTGGCGGCGAAGACACGAGCCGACCCGGTCGACGGACCCGGAGCGGATTGACGAGACACAGCGATGGCCCGCGAGCGAGAGATCCACAAGATCGACAACTTCCTGATCCGCCTCGGCTGGATCGTGCTCGTGTTCGCCGGGATCGGCACCGCGAATGCCCTGAGCGAGGGCGGCGGCGTCGGCGGCACGCCGCTGTGGTTCCTCGTCGCGGCCGTGCTGATGCTCGTCGCCGGCTACTACGTGCGCCGTCAGGAGAACCGGGCGCTGGTCCTGTGGGGCATCCTCGAGCACGCGGTCGAGGTGCGCGTCGGCGATCTGACCTCATCGACCGGGCTCTCGCGCGAGGAGCTGCGCAAGGTGCTCGCGGTGGTCAACGCCCAGCCTGGCACTTACTACGTCTGGGACGCCGAAAACGACACCATCGTCGACGGACGCCTGCGCAAGCGCGCCGTGCAGGTCGACAAGTGCGCGTCCTGCGGCGCGACGGTCAACGCGACGCTGTCCCTCGACCTCGCCCAGGCGCCGGCGTGCACCTACTGCGGAGGGCCGGTGTCCACGGGTGCGGACATCATGCGCATGCGCGAGGAGACCCTCGACTCGATCCGCGGCCCGACGCGCAACGCGAAGCCTTTCTCGATCGGAATCTTCCTGATCCTGGTGCTGGTCTTCTGGCCGGCGGCGCTCTTCTACGCGCTGTGGAAGGGCGGCGTGCTCGACGCGATGATGGAGAAGCTCGGCCTCGAGCCCCACGGGCGCACCTGAACCCGCCGCCCGGCACGCACCCGCGTCACCGCGGGCGGCTCCGAATAGCTGTTCCGAGTCGCGAGACACTGGTGGCGACGGCCGTGACTCGATCGGCCCTCTCGCGACGCGCCGTGAACATCCATGCGGGCTCGGATAGAAATGGGGACATGTTCCTTTTCGCTGCGAAAAGGAACATGTCCCCATTTCTATGCGCACGGTCGCGAGAGGGCCGATCGAGTCACGACCTCGAGCGTGTTCCGCCACTCGGAACAGGAATTCGGATCGCGACCAGCGCCCGCGACCGCGGGTCAGCCCCGTGGAAAGCCTCCTACTCCGCCGGAGCAGCTTCGAGGCCGCCCTCGGCGCCGCCGCGCCGGCGCTCGAGCAGTGGCACGAGGATGGTGAGGATGGGCGGGATCATCACCAGCGTGAGCACCGCCGAGAGCGAGAGTCCGCCGACCACCACCGAGCCGAGCCCGCGGTAGAGCTCCGAGCCGGCGCCGGGGAAGACGACGAGGGGCAGCATGCCGAAGATGCTGGTCAGCGTCGACATGAAGATCGGTCGGATGCGGTTGCGTGTCGCCATGACGATCGCATCGACCGAATCCATGCCGTCCTCGCGCACGTGCAGCAGCGTCTGGTGCACGAGCAGGATCGCATTGTTCACCACGATTCCGATGAGGATGACGAAGCCGAGCAGCGTGAGCATGTCGAGGGGCTGGAAGGTGAAGCCGTTGAGCACCACCAGACCGAGCACACCGCCAGCGGCCGCCACTGGGACCGAGAGCATGATGACGAGGGGATAGGCGAAGCTCTCGAAGAGCACGGCCATCACGAGGTAGACGATCACCAGCGCCAGCAGGAGCTGCACCACCATCGCGTCCCAGGTCTGGGCGAGCTGATCGGCGGTCCCGGAGAGCGAGAGCTTGACTCCTGGCGGCAGGCCCTCGGCCTCGAGGGGACCGATGACGTTCTCGCGCAGCGAGTCGAGCGCGGCCTCGAGGGGGACGCCGGGGGCGGGCCGGAGCTCGAGAGTGATTGTCCGCTCCCGCTCGCGGTGGCGGATCTCGGTCGGCCCGGAAGTGAACACGACGTCGGCGAGCGTGTTCGCGGGGATGATGTGCCCCGCCGAGGTGACGACGGGCAGATTACCGATCCCCTGGGTCTCGGTGACGTGCGCCTCTGGTCCGCGCAGGGTGAGGTCGAGCCGATCGCCGCCGACGGTGACCTCGGCCACCCGCAGACCGTCGTTGAACGCGTCGACGGCCTCGCCGAGCTCACGCGCCGAGACACCGTTGTCGGCGAGGAGCAGGCGGTCGGGCATCACCCGGACCTCCGGGGCGCCGAGCTCGAGACCCGGATTGGGCCGGAACTGGTTCCCCTCCTCGGGCGGGAAGGTCTGCACCAGTCGCCCGACGGCGCGGCCCGCGACCCCGAGCACGACCTCGAGCTCCGGTCCGGACACGTCGAGATCGATCTTGCGCCCGGAGCCGATGCCGCGTCCGAAGATCGACGGCTGGTTGATGAAGCCGAAGGTCCCGGGCTCGCTGAAGACCGGATCGCGCAGGACGGGGATCATCTCGCCAGCGCGCTGTGGCTCCGTCGCGACGGCGCCGAGGAAGGTGCGCGCGCGGGTCGCGACGAAGAAGAACCGCTCCATCCTCGGCGGCTCGTCGGCGGCCGCCTTCTCGCCCGGCTCGGCTGCCCAGTACGGCCGCACGGCGGACTCGATGCCCTCGGCGATGTCCGTCATGGTCCCGAGGTTGTATCCGGGCGGCGGGATCATGATCCCGAAGACCAGATTGCGGTTGCCCTCGGGGAGGTACTCGAGCTTCGGCAGGAAGCGAACCGCACCGAAGGTCGCGACGACGATGAGCCCGAGCACCACCGCACCGGCCAGGGGCTTGTTGTTGACGACGGTGCGCGCGAAGCCGACCGCGGCCTGCACGAACACGCTCGCGAACCGATCGATGCCGGGCAGGTGCAGTCGCGTCACGGGCCGGGTCCCTCGCGCCGCGAAGATCCGACTCGACAGCGCCGGGATGACCGTGATCGACACCAGCAGCGAGAGGATCACCGCCACCGAGATCGCGACCGCGATGTCGCGGAAGAGCTGCCCCACCTCCAGGTCGAGCACCAGGATCGGGATGAACACCATCACCGTGGTGAGGGCCGACACCAGCACGGCTCCCCACACCTGGCTGGCACCGCGATAGGCAGCCTCGCGCGCCGGATAACCCTCCTCGCGCAGGCGATAGATGTTCTCGAGCACGACGATCGCCGCGTCGACCACCATGCCGACGGCGAAGGCGAGCCCGGCGAGGGAGATGACGTTGATCGAGCGACCGAGCGCCGCCATCGCCACGAAGGCACCGATCACCGAGACCGGGATCGCGATCGCGATGACGACGGTCGCGCGGATCGAGCGCAGGAACAGGAGCAGGACGAGTGTCGCCAGGCCACCGCCGATCCAGATGTTCTGGCGCACCAGATCGATCGCGGAGTTGATGTAGACCGTCTCGTCGTAGACCTGCTCGAGCGTGAGCCCCGCCCCGGGCATCGCCGACTCGTTGAGCTCGGCCACCGCCTCGCGGATCCCTTCCATGGTCTCGATCACGTTCGCGCCGGTCTGGCGCACGGCGTTGAACGCCATCGAGGGCCGGCTGAGCATGCGGATCGTGGCGGTCGGCTCCTTGTAGCCGAACTCGACCTCGGCGACATCGCCGACCGTCACGCGCGCGAGGCGCCCGCTCTGCGCATCCTCGACCGAGCGCAGCACGACGTCGCGCACAGCCTGGAGCGTGTTGAGCTCGCCCTCGGTGCGCACCACGTAGCGGCGCTTGCCCTCGTCGACGTCGCCGGCGGAGATCGACGCGTTCGCCGCTCGCAGCGCGCGCACCACGTCGCTCACCGTGAGCCGGTAGCGAGCGATGACCTGCGGGTCGACGGTGACCTGGATCTCACGCTCCGTGCCACCGAAGACGTTCACCCGGCCCACTCCAGGGACACGCTCGATCCGGTCCTTGACCACGTCCTCGACGAAGTCGCCGTACTCGTGGATGGGGCGCTCGTTGCCCTCGGCGTGATTGATGATGAACCACGCGATCGGGCTGTCCTCACTGCCGGCGGAATCCAGCGTCGGCTGGTCCGCCTCGTCGGGATAGCCGGTGACCTGATCGAGGCGGTTGGACACGAGCAGGAGCGCCTTGTCCATGTTCGTGCCGACGTCGAACTCGAGGGTCATCTCCGCGCGCCCCTGCTCGGCGCGCCCGGTGATGGTCCGCAGGCCCTCGAGGCCGGCCATCTTCTCCTCCTGGAGATTGAGGACCTCGCGCTCGACCTCCGCCGGCGCGCCTCCACCCCAGCTCGTGGTCACGGTGATCACCGGGCGATTCACGTCCGGGGCGAGCTGGATCGGGATCGTCTCGAGGGCGACGAGTCCGAAGAGGACCACCATCAGCACCGCGGAGACGACCGCGATCGGGCGCTCGATGGCGACCTTGATGAGGCTCACGACGGCGCGCCGTTCCCGACGCGGACCCTGGTGTTCGGACGCAGCCGCTCGTTGCCGCGCACGACCACCGCGTCTCCGGCCTGGAGACCGCCGAGGACCTCGAAGCGCTCACCGATCGGCTCGCCGAGGCGCACCGGCCGGATCTTCGCGGTCTCCTCCTCGACCACGAAGACGAGGCTCTGCTCGCCGCGACGCGTCACCGCGTCCTTGTGCACCGACAGCACCTCGCGCGCCGGCCCGAGCGGCACGTGCACCGTCGCGCTCTGCTCGGCGGCGAGGGTGCTCCGGGTCCCGTTGAACCGCGGCACGAAACGCACCAGGCGCGTGCGGGTGAGCCGGTTCTCCTCGGGCAGCACCGCGCGCACGCGGGCGCTGTGCTCCGAGCCGTCGTCGAGGGTGACGCGCACCTCGGCGCCGGGCCTGAGGCCGGCGATGCGGTCGTAGGGAACGTCCGCCTCGACCTCGAGCTGGGTGTCCGAGATCATGTGCACCACCGCTGCCCCGGGCTGCAGGTAGTCCCCGATCTCGACCAGGCGGCGGGTGATGACGCCGTCGTAGGGCGCCTTGATCGCGGCGCGGGCGAGCTCGAGCTCCGCCTGCCGGAGCTCGGCCTCGGCCGACGCGATCGCGCTGGCGGCCTCGCGCACCTCGGCCTGCGCGATCAGCGTCTGCTGGCGCGCGTCGTCGAAGCTCGACTTGGCCGCCGCCTGGGTCTTCTTGAGCCGCTCGAGGCGCTCGCGGTCGAGCTCGGCCAGCCCGACGCGGGCCCGGCGCGTATCGAGGCGCGCGCGCGCCTCGGCGGTGCGGTTCCTCGCCATGTCGCGGGCGACCTCGAGCATCTCCCGATCGAGCACGACGATGACCTGCCCCTCGTCGACGTGATCCCCGATCTGCACGCGCACGTCGGCGACCGCGCCACCGACGCGCGCGGCGACGCTGCCGGCGCGCCGGGCGACGATCCGGCCGATGACCGGCACGGTCTGCGACAGCGGCTCGCTGCGCACCTCGTCGACACGCACGAGCGACGCCGGCGGCGTTCCCGGGGGCTGCCCCTGGGCAAGCGCCGGGGACGCGAGAGCGAGCGCTGCCGGGAGCGCCAGGACGAGCGCCAGGGCCGAGGGCGACGGACGAGCGAACTCCATGCTGCGGGCATCCGGTTGCCGTGGGGCGCATCCTCATCGTGCGTCCCCGAGCCGCCCATTGTACCTCTTGTGCGTTGCAGCGACTCCGCGCCGCGGTGCGCGCCGACCCCGCTCTCGCCGATGGCTCGTCCCCGGAAAACCGAGGCGCCCGGGGAAGACCCGTGCGGATCGCCTGTCAGCCGAGCCGCTCCGCCAGCGCTTCGAGCACCGGCGCGCAGGGCGCGCTCACCTTGAGATCGACCTCCTCGTCGGCCCGCGTGCGACCGACGTTCACCAGGGCGACCGGGATCCCGAGCGCCCGGGCCTCGCGCACGAAGCGGTAGCCAGAGAAGACCATCAGCGAGGTGCCGACGCAGAGCAGCATCCCGGAGCCCGCGAGAAGCGCGCGCACCCGGGCCACGCGCTCGCGCGGCACCGACTCGCCGAAGAACACGACGGTCGGCTTGAGCACCCCACCGCAGCGCGGGCAGTCGGGCACGCGGAAGGCGCCATGGTCGGCGCCGCCGAGGTCGACGTCGCCGTCCGGGGCGATGACGGCCGCGCGGTGGCTCCAGCCCGGATTCAGCGCATCGAGCCGGCGCTGGTGCTCGGCGCGGGCGATGCGCACGTCGCAGCCGAGACAGGCGACCTCGGCGAGGGTCCCGTGCAGGTCCACCACGTCCCCGCTCCCCGCGCTCGCGTGCAGGCCGTCGACGTTCTGCGTGACCACCCGGTGCACCACGCCGCTCGCCTCGAGCCGGGCGAGGGCGCGGTGCGCAGGGCCCGGCTCGGCCCGGGCGAAGGGCGGCCAGCCTACGAAGCTCCGGGCCCAGTAGCGCTGGCGCGCCTCGGGCCTGTCCACGAACTCGCGGAACTGGATCGGCTGCGCGCGCTTCCAGTCGCCGCGCGTGTCACGATAGTCGGGGATCCCGGAGTCGGTGCTCACCCCCGCTCCGGTGAGCGCGAGCACCGGGCGCGCGTGGTCGGCGAGACGTGCGAGCGCATCGAAGGGCTCGGGCAGGGCGTCCATCGGCGCGCGCATCGTCCTCCCGGTCGCGGTCGCGTCCGTCATGGCTGCTGGTTATACCGCCGGCGGGGCCCGGGCCGGAACCGTTCGGACAACAGGAGTGATCGGATGGGCTTCGACGAGCCGTCCCATGCGCTCGCGAGCGCTCTCGAGGCGCTCGGCGAGTGCCACCTCGCCGTCGTCACCGGCGCCGGGGTGAGCCTCGCGAGCGGGATACCGACCTTCCGCGGCACCGATCCGGAGGCCGTGTGGCAGCGTGAGCTCACCGAGCTCGGCACCAACTGCTACTTCGAGCAAGACCCGGTCGGGAGCTGGCGCTGGTACCAGCGCAACTTCGACCACGTCCTCTCCCGCGAGCCGAACGATGCGCACCGGGCGCTCGCCGAGCTCGAGCGCTGGCACACTCGCCGCGGGGGGCGCTTCGTGCTGGTGACGCAGAACGTCGATCCGCTGCACGAGCGCGCGGGGAGCGAGGCGCTGGTCAAGGTGCACGGCAGCGCCGACCGGGTGCGCTGCACGCGGCACGGCTGCGTGCACGGCGCGCCGGGCGGCTCGATCGCGCGCGCCGCCGTCGACTTCGAGGCCTTCCAGGCGACCCCGTCGCGGGCGACGCTGCCCACCTGTCCCGCCTGCGGATCGCTCCTTCGCCAGCACGTCCTGTGGTTCGACGAGTTCTACGACGAGCACCAGGACTACCAGTGGGAGCGCGTGCTCGAGGCGGCGGCGACGATGCGCCTCGCCCTCTTCGTCGGCACCTCCTTCGCCGTCGGTGTGACCGAGCTGTTCCTGCGCCGGGGCCTCGACGCCGGCGTGCCGATGTTCGCCGTCGACCCCGGTGCGGCCGCGCCGCCGCACCCCTCGGTGCACCTGCTGCGTGTGCCGGCGGAGAGCGTGCTGCCGGCGGTCTGCGAAGTCCTCGGCGCGACCTGAGCTCGACTCAGCGTTCCAGTCCGTGCCGCGCGTGCCACTCGGCGACGGACTCGTCCGGATAGGCATCGAAGCAGCGGTCGGTGGGCCCGCGGTGGATCGCAGCCCAGGACGCCTTCGAGCCGAGCATGAGGTGCGTGCGCTCGGGCGGCACCGGCAGGTCGGTGTCGATGGCCGAGGCGAAGGGGTGCACGAGCTCGGGCCAGCGCGGGTCGTGGATCCACAGCGCGCTCGCGCAGCGCGCGCAGAAGTGCCGGCGCGCCTCGCTCTCGCTGCGCTCACCGGTCGCCGGGTCCTCGCGCAGCGCCCGGTACACCCCCAGATGCTCCTCGCCCTGGACCTCGAGGGTGGCGAAGTCACCGCCGAGATTGATGGCGTGCCCGCCGCCGCCGGCGGTCTTGCGGCAGATGGAGCAGTAGCAGACGTTGAACGGATAGGGGTGGCGCGACTCGAGCGCGAAGCGCACGGCGCCGCAGTGGCAGGAACCTTCGAGACGCATCGGGTATCTCCCTCGTCCGCTGGCGGAACCGTCGACGTTCCGCCCCATGCTACCGTGCCGCGCCGAGCGGAGCGCGGGCGAGCCGAGCGGCGCGCGAGGAGGCATTCGTGATCGGTCGAGCGGCTACCCGGGCGTCGGCCGGCCCGGTACGGGCTGCGGGGACACGCCGTGAATACGTCCATGTAGGCTCGACGGCCGCATCCCTGCGGCCGACGGTCCCCGCACCCCGCACCGGACCGGCCTTATCCGAATACCGATGCGCGAGGAGGGGCGATGGGCGAGCGACTGCGGGGCAAGCGGGTGCTGGTGACCCGGGCACAGGAGTACATGGGGCCGGCGACGGTGGCGCTCTTTCGCGCCGAGGGCGCCGAGGTCGTCGCCGACGAGCGCGATCTCCGCCCGGCGCAGGCGGCCCGCGAGGCGGTGCGGGACGCCGGCGAGCTCGACGTCCTCGTTGCCAACCTCGCCGGTCCGAACCACTACGGCACGCCGACCGCAGAGCTCACCGACGAGATCTTCGCGGAAGCCTTCGAGCTCATGGTCTACCCGCTGCACCGGCTGGTGCGCGCGGCGCTGCCGCGGATGACCGAGCGCGGGCGCGGCAAGATGGTCGTCTTCGGCAGCGCGGTGCCGCTGCGCGGCATGGCGCGCCTCGCGGCATACACCGCCGCGCGCGGCGCGCAGTCCGCCTACGTGCGCTCGGTCGGCGTGGAGGCGGCGCGGCACAACGTGCAGGTCAACCTCATCGCCCAGAACTGGGTCGAGAACCCGTCGTACTACCCGCCGGAGCTCCAGGAGAACCCGAAGTTCAAGGCCAACCTCCGCGCCCAGGTGCCCCTCGGGCGCCTCGCCACCGCCCGCGAGGACGCCGCCTTCGCGCTGTTCCTCGCCTCCGACGAGAGCGACTTCTTCGTCGGCCAGTCGATCCCCTTCAGCGGCGGCTGGAACACCTGATCCGGGGTCAGGCCGCGCGCGGCAGCTCGAAGGCCTCGGCGACGAGCTCGTAGGAGCGGACCCGCGCGGCGAAGTCGTGGGTGATCGTGAGCACCACCAGCTCGTCGGCCTGGTGCTCGCGCACCAGCCGCTCGAGGCTCGCGCGCACCTGCTCCGGGGCGCCGACGACGTTGCGCTGACGGTTGACCTCCACCCGGGCCTGCTCTGCAGGCGTGTAGCGATAGGCCTCGGCCTCCTCGACCGAGGGGAAGGGCGCGAGGCGCCCGCGATCGACCTCGAGACGCCAAAGGTCTCGGCTCTTCGCCAGGCGCAGCGCCTCGGCCTCGCTGTCGGCGCAGATCACGAAGGCGGCGACCGAGACCCGCGGCGCGGCCTGCCTCTCGCCGGCCTCGAACCGCTCCCGGTAGGCCTGCGCCACCGCCGGACCGTCGACCGGATTGATGAAGTGGGCGAAGGCGAACGCGAGGCCGATGCGCGCGGCGAGCAGGGCGCTGTCCCCGCTCGAGCCGAGCAGCCAGAGCTCCGGGATGCGCCCCGGGTCAGGCGTCACCGAGAGCCCGGTGAGCGGCTCCGTCGCCGGCCGCTCGCCGGTGAGGAAGGCCATCAGGTCGACGACCTTGGTGGGGAAGTACTGCAGGTCGACCGTCGGCGAGCCGTAGGCGAGCGCCGCCGCGGTGATCCCGTCGCTGCCCGGGGCGCGGCCGAGGCCGAGGTCGATGCGTCCGGGATGCAGGGTTTCCAGCAGCCGGAAGGTCTCGGCGACCTTGTACGGGCTGTAGTGGCTGAGCATCACGCCGCCGGAGCCGACGCGGATGGCCGACGTCGCGCTCGCGACGTGGCCGATCAGGATCTCCGGGGCGCAGCCCGCGAAGCCACTCGCACCGTGGTGCTCGGCGAGCCAGTAGCGTCGGTAGCCGAAGCGCTCCGTGGCACGGGCGAGGGCGATCGTGTCGGCGACCGCCTCCTCGACGGTGCCGCCGCTTCGCACGGGGCTCTGGTCGAGGACGACGAGGGGTAGCTCGGTATCGGACACGCCTCTCTCCGCGACGGCCATGACGGGCGACGTTCGAGTATCACCCATTTCCCGCCGGCGCTCGCGAATCGCGAGACCAGCGCGCCCGCCGCGGCGGATCAGGTGTCGCGCACCTCGCCCATCACCTTCACGTAGCAGTCCCGATAAGCGGCACGGAACAGGTCTCGATCGGGCGCCTGGAACCCGTCGTGGGCGCGGTGCTGCTCCACGAGCGCTTCGAGGCGCTTGGCGGCCGCGTCGACCTCCTCCCGCTCGCCGGCAAACGACTCGGCGAGCAGCGCCGCGTAGTCGCCGCGCGCGAGGCGCTCGAAGCGCTGTGCGCTCCGCACCCAGGGATGCTCGACGCTGAGGCCGTCGAGGGCGGCGAGCGCCACCGCGACGGGCTCGGGCATGGCGCCCCGCGCGTCATCGTCCTCGGGCCGCGCGCGCATCGCCACGTAGCGCACGAGGTTGAGGTAGCGCTTCACCGCGCGCGGAGTGTTCCGGCGCAGCACGATCCACGGGTGCCACAGGCGCAGCGCCTCGAGGAAGGCCGGCGAGTCGCGCTCGACCACGCCCCGCGGGGTGACGGTGAGCCAGCCGATGAGCGAGACCAGCAAGGCGGTGGCGCCCGCGAGGACCCAGCTCCCGACCGGGGGTTGCGCGAGCCCCGGCTCGAGGGTCGCCGCCTCCTCGCCCAGGGACGCGCCGTCGTCGAGCGGAGGTGGGCGGGTCGTATAGACCTCACGCCCAGCCCCTGGTGGGATCGGTGTGGCCGGCCCGGACGCGGCCGGTGCCTCGCGAGACCCGAGCCGCAGCACGAGCTGCGCTGGAACCGGCTCGGTCGCGAGAGTGCCGAGGGTGATGCGCCGGCGCTCGGTCCCGCCGTCCTCGCTCTGCGGCCGGGCGGCGCCCCCGGCGCCGTCGCCGAACTCGATGGCCACGTGGCCGCGGGCGCCCTCGAAGGTGACCTGGCCGAGGACCACGGCCTGCCCCGGCTCGTCCGCCGGCGCGCGCCGGCGCACGACCGGGATCTCGAGGCCGGCCCCGAGCGCGGGGTCACCGGCCGCCGGCGCGCGGATGACCAGCCGACCGGCCTCGGCGCGGATCTCGGCGGGCTTCGAGACGACGCTCACCGGCGGCGCCTGCAAGCCGACCAGCGCGCCAGCGCCGACCACGGCGGCGAGGCCGAGGGCGGGAGCGATCTCGCCGAGGGCGCGGCGCAGCCGGTGGACGCGTGCCGGGCGCGCCGCGTTCTCCTCGGGCGCGAGCAGCTTCAGGGTGCCCTCGGCGCTCGCGACGGGCACGGGGACCTCGACGTTGAGCAGCTTCTCCAGGTAGTCCCGGGCGAAGTCGCGGCGCATGCGCTTGCCATCCGAGGGACTCGCCGCCGCGTCGCTCTGGTGCACGCCCGCGTCTTCTACCGAATCCGCCGTCGATGCGTCGTCCGGGCGCGCGCGCCCTGCGGCCTCCATCGCCGCGTGGTCCCGAGGCATGCTCGCGGAGCGCACCGCTTCCCGCCGCCCATCGGTGTCGCCCGCCCGTCCCGAGCGGCGCTCCTCGCCGTCGTCCATCTCCTCGGCCAGCTCCTTGAAGGCGAGCCCCACGCAGGTCTCGACCCACCCGCGGGCCATGCCCAGGACGACGAAGCAGTCGCCGGAGGTCATCAGGAAGTTGACGGTCTCGAGCACCTCGGGGACGACGTCCCGGGAGCAGCGATCGAGGTCATCGATGAAGATGACCATGGTGTAGGGGCGCAGCGCCGAGGTGACGTCGGCGAACTCGCGGGCGAAGGTGTAGCGCGCGCCGGGGCGCTCGCGGTGCTCGGCGTTGCGGGCCGCGCCCGCCACCCCGGTCATCAGCGCCGCCGGGCTCATGCCGAAGGCGCGCAGCGCGCGCAGGGCAGCGAGCAGCGGAACGACGATCGCCGCGATGACGCCGGCGCCCTTGAGCCCGATGGCGCCGAAGAGCACTGAGACCGAGCCGACCCAGCCGTCGTCCTGGTAAGCCTTGCCGAGCCCCTCGAACAGCGCACCCGCCGCGTCGCCGTTCTTGAAGCCGTAGAGCACGGCGAAAGCGAAGGCTGCGGCGAGCAGGCCGTAGCGCATCCAGCGCTCGCGGCCACGGCGCCAGAGCAGCCGCGCACGGTAGCGCAGCCCGAGGCGCGAGAAGAGCGTCGGCACGCCCTGGGCACGGATGTGCGCGAAGAGCGAGGCCATCAGCTGCTCGCCCTTCTGGTGGTGCCATGCGTTGAACCACACCGGCCGGAATCCGCGCGCGGCGAGATCCTCGTGGAGGAGCCGCATGAGCGAGCTCTTGCCCGTGCCCCACTCGCCGGTGATCCCCATGGTGAGCGGCGGATCCGTGCCGGCGTTGCGCAGGAACCTCGACAGGCCCGCGGCGACGACGCCGAAGTCGAGCGGGTCCAGGTCCCCGGCGCGCAGCGGGCGATCGGAGGCGGCGAGGCCGGCAATCCCTGCGTCCGCCTCGCGCTCGGTGACGGGTCGCGAGCTGGCGCGGGCGAAGACGAAGGCGAGCACCGCGACGAAGACCGCACCGGCGTAGCCCCAGGGCGCCGGCCGGAGCGCGTGGCTGACCGGCGCGAAGGCACCGCCCGCAAGCGCGCGCACGATGCGCCCGTGTCCGACGAAGACGATGCTCCCGGCCTCGTCCACCGCCGCGGCGGTGAGCGAGACGGCGGTGCCGGACGGCACCGCGGCCCAGGTGCGACCGCGATCCGCGGAGGCGAGCAGGACGCCGGCGGCGCCACCGGCGAGCAGCCGGCCGTCGGGCAGGGGGAGCAGCGCGTGGAGCGTTGCATCCACGCCGGTCGATGCCACGGTCCAGCTGAGACCCCCGTCGCTCGAGATCGCCGCCGTGCCGCGGTCGCCGACCGCGACCACCTGCGCGCCGTCGGCGGTGAACGCAACGGCGCGCAGGGTGATGTCCGGGTCGATCCGCGTCACCCGCCGCCAGCTCTCGGCCCGGTCCTCGGATCGCCAGACGATGCCGCGGTCGCCGACGGCGACGACCGCGCCATCGGCGCGCGCCGCGACGCCGCGCAGCGCGTCTCCGCCGCCTGACGAGGAGCTGAAGGTCTCGCCGCCGTCCCGGCTGACCTCGATCCGACCACCCTCGCCCACCGCGACCACGTCGCGCTCGCCGACCGCGGTGACCGAGAGGAGGGCGGACTCCCTCGCCTCGAGCGGTGAGTCTGGACAGGCAGTCACGTCGACGCGGCGGTCCTCGCCTGCGCCCGAGTCGGTCGACAGGCCCCGGCCGATCGCTCTGATGCTCGAGGGGTCGACCCCCACGTCGATGAGCTGGTCTCTCACGAAGCCTGCCCGGCGCTCCGAGAGCGCCAGGTTGGACGGGACATCCCCTGTCTCGTCCGCGAATCCCTCGACCAGGATCGTGCACCCGCCGCGGCGCGCGTGCTCGGCGATCTGTGAAAGCGGTTCGAGCTGCACCGCCAGCTCTGGACTGTCGAGGTCTTGGCGATTCGACCGGAAGAGCACGGAGAGGCACCTCGCATCGGGCGGGCAAGCCTCGTTGCTCCCCGGATTCGAGGCGTCTCCGGACCCTGCGCGGCCTGCTACGCGGAGCTCGTCGGAGGGCCCATGGAGCAAGAAGATGGCGCCGCCCCCGCCCACGGCCAGGAGGCGCCCGACGCCGATCCGCGCCACCGCGTTGAGCGACTCGCCGAGCCCGGTCGCGGTCATCGACCAGGATGCGCCGCCGTCGTCGGAGCGCAGCAGGGTCCCGTCGCCTCCGACGGCGAGCGCGTTCCCAGCGCCGTCGAAGGCGACGCCGTGCAGCATCGCGCGGTCCGAGGCCGTGCGCGTGCGCCAGGGGC
>CAJIAT010000526.1_pt1 | contig 14299 bp, 14 predicted proteins | sample 9199161 | NCBI WGS metagenome assembly CAJIAT01 (sample SAMEA7708281, study PRJEB35096) | sediment metagenome | biome: marine neritic benthic zone biome [ENVO:01000025]; feature: sediment [ENVO:00002007]; material: shallow marine sediment [ENVO:03000034] sea grass bed [ENVO_01000059] ... | reverse complement strand
GGCGACGGGCCCGTGGACGAGCCGCATGGTCACCAGGTAGCAGCCGAAGACGAGGCCCGGGGGGAACAGGCTGAGGCCGGCCACGTAGAAGAAGAGCAGCGGGTGGAAGTCGCGGATGACGTACTTCTGCACCATGCGGAAGACGAACAGGCGCCACAGCAGCCAGGACAGCCGCGGGATGAGCCGGATCGGACGGATCCCGGACTCCTCGCCGATGTTGTAGATCGGGCGCACGGGCACGTCGCGCACGCGGAAGTTGTAGACGTTCAGCCGCACGAGCTGGTCGTTCGGCTGGCCGTAGCGCTTGTACATCCGGTCCCAGTCGATGGTGCCGAGCGCGTCGAGGCCGATCGCGGTGTAGCCGGACTGCGAGTCAGCCACGTGCCAGTAGCCCGATGCGATCTTCGTCAGCAGCGAGATCATCGAGTTGCCGAGATAGCGCACGCGCGGGATGACGTTCCAGGCGTCACCGGTGAACAGCCGGTTGCCCTTCGTGTAGTCGCACTCCCCGCGGGCCACGGGCCCGACGATCGCCGGGAGGTCGTCCGGGTCCATCTGCGCGTCGCCGGCCATCACCACGGTGACGTCGATGCGGTCGACGAGCGCCGCCTCGTAGCCGGTGGCGATGGCGCCGCCTACGCCCTGGTTCGACTCGTGCACGATCACGCGGATGCGCTCCGGCGCCGCTTCGGTGTAGGGCTGGACGGTCTCGAAGGTGCGGTCCGGGCTAGCGTCGTCGACCACGTAGATGCGGTCGACGAAGTCGGGCATCGTGTCGATCACCCGGCCGATGAGCTTGCGCTCGTTGTAGCAGGGGATGACCACCGCGACGCTCTTGCCCTCGTACACCCTTGCCTCCCGGGATCGCCCGGCCGTCGCCGGCTTCGCCGAGATTCAGCATAGACCACCCGGGCGGAACCGCCCGGGCGGCGGCCTGGCTTCCGGACCCGGGACGCGGGCTCAGCGAGACAGGCGGGAAACGTAGGGTCTGAGCACCTCGAGCATCGGACCATGGGCGCGCGGGCTCGCCGCGACGACGTTTCCGCTCTCCATGAAGCCGTCGGCACCGTCGACGTCGCTCACCATGCCGCCGGCCTCGCGCACCAGCAGGGCGCCGGCGGCCATGTCCCAGGGCCCGAGGCCGAACTCCCAGAAGCCGTCGAGGCGCCCGGCGGCGACGTAGGCGAGGTCGAGCGCCGCGGCGCCGGCGCGGCGGATGCCGGCGGTGCGCGGAATGAACGCCTTCATGGTGTCCATGTAGGTGTCGAGGTCCTCGAGCTGGCGGAACGGGAAGCCCGTGCCGAGCAGCGCGCCCTTGAGGCCACGGCGACCCACCCGGATGCGCTTGCCGTCGAGCTGGGCGCCGGCGCCGCGGCTCGCGGTGAACAGCTCCTGGCGAACCGGGTCGAAGACCACGCCCTGGTCGAGCACCCCGCGATGACGCAGCGCCACCGAGACGGCGAACTGGGGGAATCCACGCACGTAGTTCGTGGTGCCGTCGAGGGGGTCGATGATCCACTCGTAGTCGTCGCCGGCGTGCGCGCCCGACTCCTCACCGAGGATCGCGTGGCTCGGGTAGGCCTTGCGGATCACCTCGATGATCACCCGCTCGGACTCGCGATCGACCTCGCTCACGAAATCGTTCGCCGACTTCTCGGTGATCGTCAGCGCGTCGATCCGGTCGATGTAGCGCACTATGATGTTGCCGGCCGCACGCGCGGCGCGCACGGCGATGTTCAACATCGGATGCATTCGGTGGGACTCCGGCGGGGGCGAGCCCGCCCATTGTAGATGGGTGACGGTCGAATGGCTTCAGGGCGATGCGCTCGGGCCCGGCGCCGCGCGCCGCGCCGCAGGCGGCCGGACCCGGGCCCTCGCCGCGCAGTGGGCGCGCGGTGAAGGAGGCCGGTGCCCGGGACGAGGCGGCGCAGGACCGTCCCCTCGGTGCGCTGCGCGTGGTCCTGGTCGAGACCACCCACCCGGGCAACGTGGGCGCCGTGGCTCGGGCGATGCACACCATGGGCGTGGCGCGCCTCGCCCTCGTGCGTCCCGTCGAGTTCCGCTGCGCCGAGGCGACGGCGCGCGCCGCGGGCGCAGACGAGGTCCTCTACCGCGCGAGCGAGCACGACACCCTCGAGGCGGCGCTCGCCGGGTGCCGGTGGGTCGCAGGGACGACGGCCCGCGCGCGCCGCATCGGGGCTCCGGCGATGGACCCGCGCACCTGGGCCGGCGAGGCCGCGCGCGCAGGGCTCGCGGGGGACCTCGCGCTGGTGCTGGGGCGCGAGAGCTCGGGGCTGACGAACGCCGAGCTCGATCGCTGCCAGGCACTGGTGCACATCCCCGCCAACCCGAGCTACAGCTCCCTCAACCTCGCCGCCGCGGCGCAGGTGCTCTGCTACGAGTACCGGCAGGCCGTCGCCGGGCCCGCGGGAGGTCCCCGCGCGACGGGCGACCCGGACGATCCCGAGGCGGGCGCGGCGGAGCTCGAGGGGCTGTTCGCCCATCTGGAGCAGGCGATGACCGAGGTCGGTTACTACGACGCGGCCAACCCGAAGCTGCTGATGCGGCGCCTGCGCCGCCTGTTCACCCGCGCCCGCCCCCTGCGCTCGGAGGTCAACATCCTTCGCGGGATCCTGTCGGCGGCAACGCGCGCCGCGCGTCGCCACGGCCGTTGATCAGGCGCCCGGCGCTGGCTCCCCGTCGAGGAGCGCGGTGCCGTCCTCGAGGGTGACGCGACCGGCGGCGAACCAGCCGATCACCCGCGGGAGGAGCTCGTGCTCGGCCTCGAGCACTCGCGCCGCCAGCCGATCCGGGTCGTCGTCGGGCAGCACCGGGACCCGCGCCTGGGCGATCACCGGCCCGGCGTCGAGCTCGGCGGTGACGAAGTGCACGCTGACGCCGTGCTCCCGGTCGCCCGCCTCGAGGGCGCGGCGGTGGGTGTCGAGCCCCGGATGACGGGGCAGGAGCGAGGGGTGGATGTTGATGAGCCGGCCGGCGAATCCGTCGACGAAGGCGGCGGTGAGCACGCGCATGAATCCGGCGAGGACGACCAGGCCCGGGCGATGGGTGGCGACGCGCGCGGCGAGGGCGACGTCGAAGGCGCTCCGGTCGGCGAAGGCCCGGTGGTCGACCACCTCCGCGACCAGCCCGGCGCGCCGCGCGCGCTCGAGGGCGGGCGCCTCCGGTCGGTTGCTGATGACCGCGCGTACCGTCGCGTCGAGGGACCCGTCGGCGCAGCGGTCCAGCACCGCCTGGAGATTGGATCCCCGCCCGGAGACGAGGACGACCAGCGAGAGGGGCTCGCCGGTCACGCGTAGTGTATGGCCGGACCGCCGTCGCGACGGGTCACCCGTCCGATCACCGTGCCCGGATCGCCGGTGGCGGCGAGGGCCGTGCGCGCGGCCTCGAGGTGGTCCTGGGGCAGCACCAGCACGAAGCCGATCCCGCAGTTGAAGGTGCGCAGCAGCTCCGCATCGTCGATGCGGGCGCCGTCGGCGATCCAGCGAAATATCGGCGGGATTGCCCAGGTGTCGCGCTCGACCACGGCGGCCAGCGTCTCCGGGAGCACCCGCGGCAGGTTCTCGGTCAGGCCGCCTCCGGTCACGTGCGCCATCGCACGCACCGGCGCCGCCGCCAGGACGGCGCGCACCGCGGCCGCGTAGATCCGCGTCGGCTCGAGCAGCGTCTGCGCGAGGGAGCGTGCGCCGAGCGGCGCCGCCAGATCCGCGCCGGTCTGCGTCACGACCCGGCGCACGAGCGAGAACCCGTTGGAGTGCACGCCGCTCGAGGCGAGGCCGAGGAGTACGTCGCCGGCGGCGACGTCGCTCCCGTCGACGATGGCGTCCCGCTCCACGGCGCCCACGCAGAAGCCCGCGAGATCGTAGTCGCCCGCCGCGTACATGCCCGGCATCTCCGCGGTCTCGCCGCCGATGAGGGCCGCGCCGGCCAGCTCGCAGCCGCGTGCGATGCCCTCGATCACCGCCGCGGCGACGTCCTCGTCGAGCCGGCCGGTCGCGTAGTAGTCGAGGAAGAACAGGGGCTCGGCCCCGAGGGTGAGCACGTCGTTGGCGCACATGGCGACGAGGTCGATGCCCACGGTGTCGTGGATGCCGGTCTCGATCGCCAGGCGCAGCTTGGTGCCCACGCCGTCCGCGCCCGAGACCAGCACCGGGTGCCGGTAGCGGCCCGGGGGCAGCTCGAACAGCGCGCCGAACCCGCCGACGCCCGCGAGCACGCCCGGGCGCCGGGTGCGGGCGGCGAGCGGCTTGATCCGATCGACCAGCCGGTTCCCACGGTCGATGTCGACCCCGGCGTCGCGGTACGTCAGTGGCGTTCGGGGCGGCTCGGTCACGGGATGCGATCCTAGCCCGGATATCTCACCGATCGCACGAGCGCTCGCTTGTCCCTCGAATCTCCACGAGTCCAGGGCTCCCGGCACTCCTACTGCATTCCCGCCATCCATGGCGGTCAGTGGACGAGGTAGGACGAAGCAGGAGCCCGAGTCGAGCGGATTCGTCGAGCTTGGAAGTACCACCTGTACGTCCTGCGCATCGGCGAATCCGCTCGACTCGGGCTCCTGCTTCGTCCTACCTCGTCCATCCCTGGACTCGTGGAAATCCAAGGTCCTGCGCGATCGCCCCGCGGATCGGTGGGACATCCGGGCTGGCCCGGATGCGTCCACCGATCTCACGGGCCAGGGCCGGATGCTCCCGTGGGGACGGCGTCGTGCTTGACTGGCACCGGGCGGTTGCTTAGCGTCGCCGCGATGTGCCGCCCCCTCCGCACGCTCGCCCTGGCCCTCACCGCCGTCGCGCTCGCGACCGGGCCTGCACGCGCGGCGGAGGTGAGCGGGCTGTACCAGGCCGAGGTCGTGGTGGCCGACCGCGGCGCCGAGAACCGCAAGCGCGGCTTCGCCGAGGCGCTTCGCGTGGTCTTCGTCAAGGTATCCGGCGAGCGCGCACCCCAGACCAGCCCGGTGGTGTCGAGCGCCCTCGCGCGCGCCGACGCCTTCGTCCAGCAGTACGGCTATGCCGTCGTGCAGATCCCCGGTGCTGGCGGGGTGTCGGTGGAGCAGCTGCGCCTGAGCGCCCGCTTCGACCCGGCGGCGGTCGAGGCGGTGCTCGGCGACGCCGGGCTCCCGGTATGGGGCCGCACCCGGCCGTCGGTGGCGGCGTGGATCGCCATCGAGCGCGATGGCGGCCGCGAGCTCGTCGGTGCGGATGACCCCGGCGACCTCGCCCGATCCCTGGTCGCATCGGCGCACGGGCGCGGGATCCCGGTGGTGGTCCCGCTGCTCGACCTCGAGGACCGCGCTGCGGTGCGCCCGGCCGACGTGTGGTCGGGCTTCGGCGACACGGTGAGCGCGGCCTCGGAGCGCTACGGCGCCGAGGGCGCCCTCGCGGTGCGCCTCTACCGTGTGCTGCCGACGCTGTGGGAGGCGCGCTTCGACCTCTATATCGCCGGCGCCGGGCGCCAGTGGACGGCCCGGGCGCCGACCCCGGCGGAGCTCCTCGCCATCGGCGCGGGCGAGCTCGCCGACGCCCTGGCCAGCCGTTATGCGAGCCCCGCCTTCGCAGGCACGACGGCGGGGCTCGAGGTCGTCGTCCTCGGTGTGGTCTCGCTCGAGGACTACGCGGCGACCCTCGCCTACATCGGTGCGCTCGACGAGATCACGAGAGTCAGCGTGCGGCGCATCGAGGGCGAGCGCCTCGTGCTGGACGTGGATGCCCGCGGTGGCGCGCCGGCGCTGCGCCAGGTCGTCGCCCTCGGTCAGGTGCTCCAGGAGCAGCCGCCCACGCTCGGGGAGAGCGGAGTCGGCTTCGTGCTGCGACGCCGGCCGTGACCGATCCGGCGCCCGACGCGGCCGGGACCGGGCATCAGATCCCGCTGGCCGTCGGCCTGCACGCGGGCTACTGCTTCGCGAGCTTCGTCCCCGGGCCGAACGGCCTCGTGGTGCAGGCGCTGCGCACGCTCGCGGGCGCCGGGACAGGAGGTTGCTTCCTCTGGGGCCCTGCGGCCACGGGGAAGACCCACCTCCTCCAGGCCGCCTGCGCCGAGCGCGGCGCGGACGCGATCTACCTGTCTCTGGCCCGCATCGCCGGGAGCGGACCGCAGGTGCTCGCGGGGCTCGAGGGCATCGGGCTGGTGTGTCTCGACGAGGTCGAGGCCGTGCTCGGCGACGCGCGCTGGGATCTGGCCCTGTTCGACCTCTTCAATCGCATCGAGAGCTCCGGGGGCGCGCTCGCCGTGGCTGCGCGCCAGGGTCCCGGCGCGTTCACCGCCACGCTGCCGGACCTGCGCTCGCGGCTGGCCGCCGGTCTGGTGCTCCAGCTCAGACCGGTCGGGGACGCCGAGCGGCGCGAGGCGCTCGTACGCCGTGCGCATCTGCTCGGCTTCCCGCTGCGCGACGAGGTCTGCGACTTCCTGCTCACCCGCTGCTCGCGCGACATGCACGATCTGTTCGACGTGCTCGAGCGTCTCGACCACCACACCCTCGCCGCGAAGCGCCCGCCGACGATCCCGCTGCTCAAGGAGATCCTGGAGGCGCCTCGCTGAGCCGCGCGCCGAGCCTCGCGAGCCGCGCGCCGAGGGCGCGGCACAGCCGCGCCTCCTCGTCGGTGAGCGGGTCGAGGCCGTCGAGGCCGGAGATGTGGCTCGGACCGTAGGGCGTACCGCCGCTGCGGGTCGTGAGCAGGTCGCGCTCGGAGTAGGGCAGCCCGACCAGCACCATGCCGTGGTGGAGCAGCGGCACCATCATCGAGAGCAGGGTCGCCTCCTGACCGCCGTGCAGGCTCGAGGTCGAGGTGAAGACCCCTGCGGGCCTGCTCTCGAGCGCACCGGCGAGCCACTGCGAGCCGGTGCCCTCGAGAAAGTGCTTGAGCGGCGACGCCATCTGGCCGAAGCGGGTCGGGCTGCCGAGGGCGAGCGCGGAACATCCGGTGAGGTCGGAGATGGTCGCGTAGGGCGGGCCTTCGCCGGGGACCGGCGGCTCGACGCGCTCGGTGGTCGGCGAGACCGGCGGCACGGTGCGCAGCCGCGCCTCGGCGACGCCGCTCTCGTCGATCCCGCGCGCCACCGCTCGTGCCATCCGGGCGACGTTGCCGTGGCGCGAGTAATAGAGCACGAGAACGTAGGGCGCGTCGACTCGTGGCGCCTCGCTCACAGGAGATCGAGAACCGTCTCGGGCGGGCGCCCGAGCGCCGCGCGACCGCCGACCACCACGATTGGACGCTCGATGAGGATGGGGTTCGCCACCATCGCTGCGACGAGCGCCTCGCGCGAGTGCTTCGGGTCGCCCAGATCGAGGGCCGCGTAGGGCGCCTCCTTCGTGCGCATCAGATCGCGCGGCTCGCGGCCGAGCATCGCCAGGAGCGCTTCGAGCCGGTCCGCGGCGAGCGGCGTCTCCAGGTAGTGGACGATGTCCGGCTGCACGCCTGCGGTCTCGAGCAGCGCGAGAGCGGCCCGGGACTTGCTGCAGCGAGGGTTGTGGTAGATGGTCACCTGCATGGCGTGGGTCCCGAGGGATGGGCTCCGGGATTGTACCCAAGGCGCGTTGACAGCCTACGGGGCCGGTGATACACCCTCGATGCCTTTTTCGGGCGCGCCACGCGCCGGAGCAGTCACCATCAGCCCCACTCGTCGACAGCAACGCCCAGGGCGCGCCCACGGTCCGGGCCGGTGAGCCGCCCGCGACCGACCCGACGTCTGCTCGTCGGCCTCGCCCTGGTGTGCGCCATCGCGCTCGGCGCATGCGCGAGGGCCCCGACGCAGGAGATGAGCGACGCGCGCCAGGCGCTCGGGGCCGCACGCGAGGCCGGCGCCGAGCGAACCGCGCCGGCTGCCTACCAGCTCGCGCTCTCGCACCTCGACGCGGCGACGACCTCGCTGCAGAACGGCGCCTACACGAGCGCTCGCGAGGAGGCGGTGGCCGCCCACGGCGCCGCGCTCGACGCGCGCCGGGTCGCCGAGGCCATCGCGCGCGCCGAGAGCGCCCTGGAGGGCGCCGCGGCGGGCGTTGCCCGGGACGATGCGGATCGCCTGCTCTCCTCGGCGCTCGCGGCTGCGGCCCGGGGCGAGTCGGACCGCGCGATCGACCTTGCCGAGCGCGCGGCCAGGCGAGCGTCGGTCGCCAACTGACCCGGGTGCCGGCGCTCGCCGGCGCGTCGGGATACGACGGAGCGCAACGTGTCGCAACGCCTATGCCGCCGCTACCGGATCCGCGGCCGGGTACAGGGCGTCTTCTTCCGAGGTGCGACCCGCGCCGAGGCTCTCGCCCTCGGCGTGGACGGCCACGCCATCAATCTCGCCGATGGCAGCGTCGAGGTCCTCGCCTGCGGCCCGGCCGAGGCGCTCGCGGCGCTCGGGCGCTGGCTCGAGCGCGGGCCGCCGCACGCGCGGGTCGATGCGATCGAGTCCGCCCGGAGCGAGACGGTCCCGCCGCCGGGATTCACCACCGGGTGAGCGCTCGCCGGCCGTTCCCGGGGGGGCGTCTGGAGGGTCCGCCGATTCGCAGGGCGAAGGCGGTCGGCGCTACGGATACCACCGCGTGCGCAGCGCACGGAAGACCCGATCCGGGTACCAGGTCTTGCCGACGCTGCCGTTGTAGCGCGCGAGCGCCCGCGAGAGATGGCCCTTCTCGCGGTCGAGGTAGTAGCGCAGGATGGTGCAGCCGAAGCGCAGGTTGGTGCGGATGTTGAGGAGGTTGTCGCCGGGGCGGCCGATCTCGTCCAGCCAGAAGGGCATCACCTGCATCAGCCCGAGGGCGCCGGCCACCGAGACCGCGAAGCGGTCGAAGTTGCTCTCGACCTGAATCACCGACAGCACGATCTGCGGCTCCAGGTTCGCGCGCCGCGCCTCCTGGTGCGCGGTGCGCAGGATGGTGAGCCGCTCGAGCGGGTCCTCGACGGTCCTGGCGAGTCGCCCCGACATGTCGAGGAGCCAGACCTCCGCGTCGAAGCGGTCCTCGAAGCTTTCCGCGGCCTCCACGGCCTCGATGAGCAGGGCCCGCAGCTCCTCGTCAGGGCGCTCCGTGGTCGCGGCATCGGACGCCGCAGACCAGGCGAGCGTGGCCGCCAGCGCCAGCGCAGCGGGAAATCGCGGCGCGCCGCTCCGCGCCGCCGGGCGCGGCGGGCACGGTCCCGAGCCCGATCTGCGCTCGGCCCCGGTGCTCGCGCTCGCTTCTCGACGCATGATCGGGCTAGGCGCCGATGTCGCTTCGCACCCGCGCCGACACCTCGTCCACGATCGCGTCGAGCGGCACCTCCTCGCTCGTCTCGTCGCGGCGGTGGCGAAGCTCGCACAGGCCCGAGTCGAGCCCGCGCTCGCCGAGCACGATCCGGTAGGGGATTCCGAGCAGCTCGTAGTCGGCGAACATCACGCCCGGGCGTACCTGGCGATCGTCGAGCAGCACCTCGAGCCCGGCGTCCTGGAGCTCGGCGTACAGCGCATTCACCGCGTCGCGCAGTCGGTGGGACTTGTGCATGTTCATCGGGAGCAGCGCGACCTGGAACGGCGCGATCGCGGTCGGCCAGACGATGCCGCGCTCGTCATGGTTCTGCTCGATCGCCGCGGCGACCACGCGCGTCACGCCGATGCCGTAGCAGCCCATGAACAGATCGACGGCCTTCCCCGACTCGTCCAGGACGACGGCATTCATCGCCTCGCTGTACTCGGTGCCGAGCTGGAAGATGTGCCCTACCTCGATGCCGCGGGCGATCGCGAGCGTCCCCGAGCCGTCGGGACTCGGATCGCCGTCGACGGCGCTGCGCAGATCCGTCACCCGTGGCTCGGGCAGGTCACGGCCCCAGTTGACCCCGGCCAGGTGTCGGCCCGCCTCGTTGGCGCCGCACACGAAGTCGGCCATCGCGGCGGCGCCATGGTCGACGACGAGCTCGACGTCGGCGCCGACGGGGCCGAGGGAGCCGGGCTCGCAGCCGAGGGTCTCGACGATGCGCTCGGGGCTCGCGAGCGCGACGGGGGTGGCAACCGCGTCGAGCGCGGCGGCCTTGATCAGGTTGACCTCGTGATCCCCGCGCACGGCGAGCATCACCGGCGCGCCGGACGCTCCCTCGACGACGAGGGTCTTCAGGCAGCGCTCGGGCGCCAGGTCGAGAAAGGCGGCGAGATCCGCGATGGTGTGCCGGTCCGGGGTGTCCACCGGGCGCATCTCCTCGCGAGGCTCGGGGCGCGCGGCCGCGGGTGCCGGGCAGGGGACCAGCTCGACGTTCGCCGCGTAGTCGCCACCCGTGGAGAAGGCGATCGCGTCCTCGCCGGAGTCCGCGAGGACGTGGAACTCGTGCGAGCGGCTGCCGCCGATGGCGCCCGAGTCCGCCTCGACCACGCGGAAGTCGAGCCCGGTGCGGGTGAAGATCCGCGAGTAGGCCTCGTACATCGCGTCGTAGACCGCCCGGTGCGTCTCGGCGTCGAGGTCGAAGGAGTAGGCGTCCTTCATGATGAACTCGCGCGCGCGCATCACTCCGAAGCGGGGTCGGACCTCGTCTCGGAACTTGATCTGGATCTGATACAGGTTGAGCGGGAGCTGCTTGTAGCTGCGGATCTCGCGTCGCGCGAGGTCGGTGATCACCTCCTCGTGCGTCGGGCCGACGCAGAAGTCGCGCTCGTGCCGGTCGACGAGGCGCAGCAGCTCGGGACCGTACTTCTCCCAGCGCCCGGATTCGCGCCAGAGCTCGGCGGGCTGGACCGCGGGCATCAGCACCTCGAGCCCGCCGGCCCGGTCCATCTCCTCGCGCACGATCCGCTCGACCTTGCGCAGGGCGCGCATGCCCGTCGGTAGCCAGGTATAGAGCCCCGAGGCGAGCGGTCGGATCATTCCGGCGCGGAGCATCAGCCGGTGGCTGACGATCTCCGCATCGGCGGGGGTCTCCTTGACGGTGGCCAACAGGGTCTGCGTCACCCGCATCTAGGCGCTCCTCGGGCTGGTCGGGCCGCGCGCTGGCGTTCTAGCCGCGAGGCCGGCGCGTGGACACTGGTGCGGTATCCCGCAGATATAGTGGCGTTTCTCGCCGGCTCCCGACGCGCCTGGCTGCGTTGCACCTCGTGGCGACAGCGACGGCTATCCCTCCTCGGCGCGCGCTGCCAGACACGCCGGATAGCCAACCGAAAACGCCACTATATCTGCGGGACACCACACGAGATTAGGTGTTCCGAAATAGGCTACTCGCCGCGGGCGGCAGTGATCGATATCTTCCGTCGCTTCTCGGGGCCCCCAGCCGCGCCGACTCCGCCGACGCTGCTCGATCCGCGCCGGCCCCTGGACTCGTATCCTTCCCGCTTATCCGTATCCCCGCGCGATCATCGCACGGATCGGCGAGCCACGCGGGCCAGGCGCGCCCATGCACCGGATGACCGGCGGCGGGGCGTTGGGAGCAAGGGAGGGAGGGCGGCGGTGCCGCCGCCTGGCGCGTCAGTCGCAGTACTTGTCGATGTTCTGCTGCGCGCGGTCGGTACGCGCCTTGACCTGCTCCTCGTCGAGGAAGTACTCGCCCCGGTCGCCCTTGTCGAGGACCCGGGCGTTGGTCGACAGGATGCGCAGGTTCTCGCGGGCGATCTCGCAGTTCTTCTGGATGCGCTCGTCGCGCTCGCGCGAGGCGGTCGCGTGGGACTGCTCGAGGCCGCGCGATACGCGCTGCGCCTCGGTCGCGTCGTTCAGCGCCTCGAGACGATCCCGCGCCTCCTCGTTGCTCACCGACGGGCTGCGCACCTGCAGCTCCTCGGCCTCGGCATCCGGCGGCTTGCGCTCGGAGTAGGTGACGTTGCCTTCAGCGTCGACCCACTTGTAGAGCTTGGCCGCGGCCGGCGTCGCGCAGGCGAACGCCAGCAGGACAGCCCAGGTGAGCTTGATGGGCGAGGTGCGCATCGGCCCGTCCTCCGTTCCCGGCCGGCGAGGCCCTCGCCGGCACGTGGCTCTCATCGGCCGCACCGCGCGGCCACCGGGGAAAATAGTAGACGCTCCTGGCGGAGCCGAACGTCGAGCAGTTCACGTCGTGGGACTCCGCCAAGGGCCGCCTTGACCGACCTTCCGGGAGTGCAGTACGTTGTCCGGTTCGCGAGCAGCATGGTCAAACGCCGCCGGCCCGGCCCGGAGGCACACGGGCGGAGAGCCGCCGCGGGGGACAGTCGTGGAGCTCTCAGGAGCACAAATCATCCTTCAATTCCTGAAGGACGAGGGCGTCGAGTACATCTTCGGCTACCCGGGCGGCGCCGTGCTGCACATCTATGACGCCATCCACGCCCAGGACGACGTCAAGCACATCCTGGTCCGCCACGAGCAGGGCGCGACGCACATGGCCGACGGCTACGCACGCTCGACGGGCAAGCCGGGGGTGGTGCTCGTGACCTCGGGGCCCGGCGCGACCAACGCCGTCACCGGGATCGCGACCGCCTACATGGACTCGATACCGATGGTGGTGATCACCGGCCAGGTGCCGCGTGCGGCAATCGGCAGCGACGCCTTCCAGGAGGTGGACAGCGTGGGGGTGACGCGCCCCTGTGTGAAGCACAACTTCCTCGTCAAGGACGTGACCGAGATCGCGGTGACCCTGAAGAAGGCGTTCTACATCGCGACCTCGGGGCGCCCGGGCCCGGTGGTGGTGGACATCCCGAAGGACGTCACCGCGCCCGACGTGCGGATCCCATACGTCTTCCCCCGCGAGATCTCGATGCGCTCGTACAACCCCGTGACGCGGGGGCACACGGGCCAGATGCGCAAGGCGGTCGACCTCATCCTCACCGCGCGCCGGCCGATGATCTACAGCGGCGGGGGCGTGGTCCTCGACGACGCTGCCGAGGAGCTCACGGGCTTCGCCCGCAGCCTCGGCTATCCGGTCACCAACACCCTGATGGGTCTCGGCGGATATCCCGGCGACGACCGCCAGTTCGTCGGCATGCTCGGCATGCACGGGACCTACGAGGCGAACATGGCGATGCACGACTGCGACGTGCTGATCGCCATCGGTGCGCGCTTCGACGACCGCGTCGTCGGCGAGGTGGAGAGCTTCTGCCCGAAGGCGAAGATCATCCACATCGACATCGACCCGGCGTCGATCTCGAAGACCGTGAAGGTGCACGTGCCAATCGTCGGCTCCGTGCGCCAGGTGCTCGCCGACATGCGCCAGATGATCGCCGAGAGCAACCGGCAGCCCGATCGCGAGGCGCTCGACGCCTGGTGGAAGCAGATCGGCGAGTGGCAGGGCGTGGACTGTCTCCAGTACGTGCGCGACTCGGGGCGGATCAAGCCCCAGCACGTCATCGAGAAGCTCTACGAGATCACCGGCGGCGACGCCTTCGTGACCTCGGACGTGGGGCAGCACCAGATGTGGGCGGCTCAGTTCTATCCCTTCGCCAGGCCCAGGCGCTGGATCAACTCGGGCGGGCTCGGGACCATGGGCTTCGGCCTTCCGGCGGCGCTCGGCGTGAAGTTCGCCCACCCGGATGCGGACGTTGCGTGCATCACCGGCGAAGGCTCCATCGTGATGTGCATCCAGGAGCTCTCGACGGCAAAGCAGTACGACCTGCCGGTCAAGGTCATCAACCTGAACAACGGCTACCTCGGCATGGTGCGCCAGTGGCAGGAGTTCATGTACGAGAGCAGGGAGTCGCACTCCTACCTGCACTCGCTGCCGGACTTCGCCAAGCTCACCGAGAGCTTCGGCCACGTCGGGATGAGCATCGACGAGCCCGGGGACGTCGAGGGCGCGCTGCGCGAGGCCTTCGCCCTGAAGGACCGGCTCGTCTTCATGGACTTCCATACCGATCCGGCCGAGAACGTCTACCCCATGATGATGGCCGGCAAGCCGCACAACGAGATGCTGCTGTCGAACCTGTGCCGGGACCGGGAACTGGCCTGATGCGTCACCTGATATCGGTCCTGCTCGAGAACGAGCCGGGCGCGCTCTCGCGCGTGGCAGGACTGTTCTCTGCCCGCAACTACAACATCGAGTCCCTCACCGTGGCGCCGACGGAGGACGAGACCGTTTCGAGAATGACCGTCGTCACGAGCGGCTCGGAGGACATCATCGAGCAGATCACCAAGCAGCTGAACAAGCTCGTCGACGTGGTCAAGGTCCTCGATCTCACCGAGGGCGCCCACGTCGAGCGGGAGATGATGCTCATCAAGGTACGCGCCGCGGGCGGCGCGCGCGAGGAGGTGAAGCGGCTCTCGGACATCTTCCGCGGGCGCGTGCTCGACGTGACGGCGTCGACCTACATCGTCGAGCTCACCGGCAACGGCTCGAAGCTCGACGCGTTCCTGGGCGCGCTGGACGAGAGGAGCATCCTCGAG
>CAJIAT010000118.1_pt1 | contig 14300 bp, 14 predicted proteins | sample 9199161 | NCBI WGS metagenome assembly CAJIAT01 (sample SAMEA7708281, study PRJEB35096) | sediment metagenome | biome: marine neritic benthic zone biome [ENVO:01000025]; feature: sediment [ENVO:00002007]; material: shallow marine sediment [ENVO:03000034] sea grass bed [ENVO_01000059] ... | reverse complement strand
GCGTCGAGACGATCCTTGGCGGCGAGATCGAGCGCGACCTCGTCGCGGCCGCCGAGCAGGTCCGCGCGGGCGAGCGCCCGAGAACCGAGGGCGCGCTCATTCGCCGCACCGGCGTCGAGATGCTCGAGCCGGTGCGCGACGGGCTGCCCGCGCTCGAGCGCTACGCGCGGCTGCTCCTTCCGGGTGGTGGCGAGCGTCGCATGGCGTTCACCGAGGCGAGCCGCGGCTGCAAGCACCTTTGCCGCCACTGCCCGGTGGTGCCCGTGTACGAGGGACGCTTCCGCGCGGTGCCGCGCGACGTGGTCCTCGCCGACATTCGCGCGCAGGTCGGGCAGGGTGCCGAGCACGTCTCCTTCGGCGACCCGGACTTCCTCAACGGACCGACCCACGCGCTGCGCGTCGCCGAGGCGCTGCACGCCGAGCACCCCACCCTGACGTTCGACGCGACGGTCAAGGTCGAGCACCTCGTGCGCCACGCCGAGCTCCTGCCGCGCCTCGCGGCGGCGGGCTGCGCGATGATCGTCTCCGCCTTCGAATCCGTCGACGCCCACGTCCTCGAGCGCCTGGCCAAGGGCCACACGCGCGAGGACATGGATCGCGCGCTCGAGCTGCTCGCCGGCGCAGGGATTGCCGTCTCGCCGACCTTCGTGCCGTTCACGCCGTGGACCACGCTGGAAGGCTATCGAGAGCTGCTCGCCTGGGTGGCGGCGCGCAGGCTCGTCGCGAGCGTGCCGCCGGTGCAGCTCGCGCTGCGCCTGCTGATCCCCGGGCGCTCGCACCTGTTGCACCTCGAGGAGATCCGCGCCCTCGCCGGTCCCTTCGATCCGGCGGCCCTCGGCCACCGGTGGTCTCACCCGGACCCGCGGGTGGACCGGCTGCAGGTCCAGATCCAGACGATCGCAGAGGACGCGGAAGCGGCGGGAACGCAGCGCCGCGAGACCTTCGAGGCAATCTGGCGAGCTGCCCACGCAGCGCTCGGCGAGCCGGTCAGCAAGCTGCCGGACGATCTCGGCGCCCCGGTGCCCCACCACAGCGAGGGCTGGTACTGCTGCGCCGAGCCGACGGCGCGGCAGCTCGCGCCCGCGAGCACGACGGGGATCTGAGGGGCGGCTCCTCGGCCTCGCGCCCGCTCGCCGCTCGCGTGCATTCGGGCTGTGCGATTTCACACCGCCGCGCCGGCGGGCGCGATCAACCATTCGCCCATCGACCTCTACCAAAAGTCATCGGGAAGCCGTACGTTGCTTCCGAATCGTCGCTTCGGAATCGTCAAGGGAGGACACCATGGCACTCTACGCATTCGACGGCACCTGGCAGAAGGACGAGGACGAAGCTGCGTTCGACGGCACGAACGTGGCCCGCTTCCGCGACGTGTACGAGGGCGAGGTCTTCTACTACCTCGGCATCGGCACCAGGGGCGGCAAGATCCTGCGGGCCGTCGCCGGTGCGACCGGGCTCGGCGGCGAGCTGCGGGTGGAGGAGGCGAAGGACGATCTCGACGCGCGCATCGAAGCTGGTGACACCACCGTCGACATCGTCGGGTTCAGCCGTGGAGCGGCGCTCGCGGTCGACTTCGCCAACGAGATCGAGAAGCAGGTCCGCGGCGGAAGAGCTCGGGTCCGCTTCCTCGGTCTGTTCGACACGGTGCACTCGTTCGGCGTGGCCGGAGTCGACTTCAACCTCTTTCACGATCCGGACGTGCCGGACTACGTGGAGCACTGCTTCCACGCCCTCGCGCTCGACGAGCGCCGACAGACCTTCCCGCCGACGCGAGCACCCACCGGCTACGAGGTGTGGTTCCGTGGCGTGCACTCCGACATCGGTGGCGGCAACGACAACGCGGGCCTCAACAACATCGCCCTGCGGTGGATGCTCCACAAGGCCATCCTGGCGGGGCTCCCGATCAAGGCGGGAATCGTCGACACCCTGGAGACCGACCCGGAGGCGGCGATCCAGCCGGCGGGCTTCGACCCGGTGAAGGACCCGTTCCGGGTGCTGCAGGCCGGGGACCGAATCCACTACTCGGTCTCGAGCAGAGCCGAGGGCGAGCACAGCAATCCGCCGGAGTCGATGCCGCGCGAGTCGGAGCAGGACGAGCGCGAGGCGCTGTCGCCGGCCTAGCCGGCGAGGCTCGGCTCACAGCTTGCGCACGGCCCGCTCGTAGATCGCCCTCGTCTCCGGCGATGGCTCGGCGCCGGTCTCCGCGCGCAGCACCCGGGCGCAGCGCTCGTAGGCCTCGACCGCCTCGGCGGGGCGATCGAGGGCGCACAGCGCGAGCATCAGCCTGCGGTACAGGCTCTCGCTGAGCGGCTCGACCTCGAGGGCCCGCTCGACCAGCTCGGGCACGCGCCCAGGCGCGCCGAGCCCTTCCCACAGCCGCGCGAGATCGGCGAGCGCGCGCAGGAACCGATTGCGCAGGCGCTCGCGTGGACCGGCGTCGCGGGCGCTCTCGATCTCACCGTCCATGAAGGGCCCCCGATAGATCGAGAGCAGGCGGCCCTCGAGGGTCTCCACGGGGACGTCGCCGACGCCATCGGTGACCGCCGCGTGGAGCTCGGCGCCGATCCGCTCGAGCTCGCGCACGTCGACCATCACCAGCCGCGCATCGAGACTCAGCCGACCGTTGCGCAAGGTGACCGCGCCGTCCTCGCCGAGCATCTTGCGCAGTCGGAACAGGTTGGTCGTGAGCGAGCGGTGGGCGTAGTCACTGTCGATGCGCGGCCACAGCGACTCGGCGAGCGCGCCCTCGGGAACGCTCTCGGGACCGAGCGCTACGATGGCGCGGAGCAGCTCCATGGGACGCTGCTGGATCTTCGTCGACTCCTCCAGCGGCTGGCCGTCCTTGAACACGCGGAACTCGCCGAAGCTGCGGATGGCGATCGGCCACGGCCACGCCTCGGACATGCCCGAGCGCCCGTGCGGGGCGAGGCCGCGCTCGCGCACGAGCTTGCGCACGTAGTCCGGCTCTATCCCTTCGGCGAGGGCGCGCTCGCACAGCGGTGCCATGATCTCGGGGCGCCAGCCGAGGAAGTGCCGGAAGCCGTGCTCGCGCCCGACGCCCATCGCGTAGCGCAGGGCGTTCAGCCCCGAGCGCGCGCGGCCGTGATCGAGGGCAAGGTGCGCGTAGCCGAGGAGCGACGTGAACTCGAGCAGGCGGTTGTCGATCCCGCGCGCGAGCGTGCGCACCCGACGCAGCTCCGCGGCCGCCCGGGTCTCGTCACCGCACTCGACGCACACCGGTGCGAGCGCGAGTCGACACAGGATCTCGTAGAAGGGACAGCCGCACTCGACCGAGAGGCGCAGCGCCGTTCGCAGCTCCTGGTAGGCTTCCAGCGACTCGCCGACGAGGGTCGCGAGCCAACCGGCGCAGTAGTGGTAGATCGCCAGATCGAGTCGCCGCGCGGTGTCCCGGTGCTGGTGCATGCGTGCGAGGAACTCGCGCGCCGTGTCGACGTCGCCGACTGCGAGCGCACCGGCGACGCCGTTCGACAGGATGTGGAAGGTCCAGAGTGTCACGCCGTTCGCCGCGGCGAGCTCGAAGCCTTCGTAGACCGTGGCGACACAGCGCTCGTCCGCGGTCAGCATGTAGTACATGGACTCGACGTCCTTCAGGACGGCGAGGGTCACGGGAGGTGCACCGGGAAGCTCGGATAGGCGGCGCAGCTCGTCGACGTAGTGTCGCGCCTTGGAGAACTGCCCGGTGTAGTTCAGGTTGATCGCGAGCAGGAGCTGGGCGGTCATGCGCGCGTTGACGTCCTCGATCGCATCGAGGCGCTGATAGGTGCGCTGCGCCCAGGTGGCGATCTCCGGATGCCAGGGCTGGCGGAACACGAGCGCCATGAACAGGCTCGCCGAGAAGCGCGCGTTCGCGTTAGCGTCCCACGGCTCACCGTGCGCGGCGACGAGGCGACCCGCCTCCTCGATCCATCCGTCGAGCAGCGCGAGGTCGTCGAGCTCGTAGATGATCGCGTCCATCGCGCCTGCGCAGGCCAGCCAGGGGCCTCGCGCGTCGGCCGAGCCGAAGCCCCGATACGCCCGCGCGTATAGCAGCCGCGCCTCGCGGGGGGTTTCGTGGAAGCGGCAGGTCGCGAGCCAGTAGAGCCGCCAGGGCTCGTCGTCGAGCAGCGCCTCGGGGAGCAGCTCGAGAGCGCCGCGCAGCGTCTCCACCCGCCCGTCGGCGATCAGCTCGGAGGCGGCCTCGCCGAGCAGGGCGGCGAGCGCCTTCAGGTCGCGGGCCTCGCCGAGGAGCGCGAGCGCCGCGTCGACGCGCCCGGCCCGGCGCAGCAGCTCCGCCGAGCGCCGGCGCAGCTCGCGGCGCTCCGCCGCGTCGAGCTCCACCGCCGCGCGGGCAGCGAGGAACTCGCGAAGGAGCGGGTGGTAGCGGTAGGAGAAGTCGCCGCCCACGGCCTGCTGCGAGACCAGGCGGTAGCCGCGGTTCAGGCCTGCGAGCATCTCCCCTGCTCGTGCCTCGCCGGTGAGCTCGGCGGCCATCTCACCGGTGAAGCCCGGGAGCGTCGCGGTGCGCAGCAGCAGCGCGCGCATGTCCTGGTCGAAGGTCTCGAAGACCTCGCCGGCGAGATAGTCGAAGAGCACCTGCGGCGCCTCCGGGTCGGCGATCTCCGCTGCCCCCGGCGCCTCGGCGAGCATCAGCACCAGTCCCGCCGCCCAGCCCTGGGTGCGCGCGAAGAGGCGGGCGAGCGTCGCATCGTCGCGCTCGCCGGAGGCGGCGGCGACGATCGCATCGGACTCCTCCCGGGTGAGCCGGAGATCGGTCCAGCCGACGAGCGCCATGGCGCGGTTGGCGCGCAGCCTCGCCATGGACGCGGGCGGCTCACCGCGGCTCAGCACCACCACGCAGGCGCCCGCCGGCAGCTCGCTCACCGCGTGCACGATCACCTCGTCCAGGCCCGCACGCGTGGGCAGCTCGTGATGGTCGTCGAGCACCAGCACGAAGGGCGGCTCGAGGTCTGCATAGAGGCGCTGGAAGAAGCGGCGCGAGAAGCCCGCGACGTCCTTCCGGTACTCGGCGGTGAAGCGCTCGAGCGCCCCGTCGCCGGCGGGCTCGGCGGCCATGCCCATGTAATAGAAGAACGAGCCGACGTCGGCGTCGCCGGCGTCGATCTGGTACCAGCGCGACTCGAGCCCGCGCGACTCGAGATAGCTCGCGACGAGCGTGGTCTTGCCGCAGCCCGGGGGGCCGGAGATCCACACGAGCGGGGCCCGGCGGCGCTCGTCGAGCAGCGCGAACAGGCGCTCGCGCGAGGTGGCCTCGGCGAGGCGGGGTCGCGCGGTCTTTGCCAGAGAGGCCCCCGAGCGCTCGCGCGGGCCGGGGGGCTCGCCGTCTGTGGGTCGGCGTTTCCCGGCCAACGTCACGTGCTCCTGATGGTCGTCGAGCGCAGCGGATGATAGCCTGCGCGGCGGTCCGGGACGGCGCGCGCACGCCAGGGCCGCGACCGTGGTCACGCACGCCGCGCCGGCCCGGACCGCCCCCGTGAGGTACCCTCCCTGCCTAGTTTCGTGACGGAGTTCCTGGCGAACATGGCACGTGTCGAGATGTACAGCTCGCGCTGGTGCCCGTACTGCAGCGCCGCACACCGGCTGCTCGACGCGAAGGGGATCGAGTACGAGGTCTACGGCGTCGACGGCGATCGCGAGCGCAGGCGCGAGATGGAGCAGCGCTCCGGGCGCTACACCGTGCCCCAGATTCTCATCGACGACCGGCCCGTCGGGGGTTTCGACGACATCGCAGCCCTGGAAGCGGCCGGACGCCTCGACCCGCTCCTGCTCACCGGCGAGGACTCGGCCGGTTGAGCGACGACGCGCGCGCCGCCGACGCCACCCAGCGGGTCGACAAGTGGCTCTGGGTGGCGCGCTTCTTCAAGACCCGCTCGAGCGCGGCGGCGGCGGTGAGCGGGGGCAAGGTCCACGTCGACGGCGAGCGGGTGAAGCCGGCGAGACGCGTCGGCGCCGGCGCGCGGCTCGAGATCCGACGCGACGAGATCGCCTGGGACGTGATCGTCGTCGACGTCGCCTCGCGGCGCCTTCCGGCCCGCGAGGCCGTTGCCCTATACCAGGAGACGGAGGAGAGCGTGGCGCGCCGCGAGGCCGAGGCCAGGCGCCGCCGCGAGCGTGCGGCGATGCGCGCCCCGGGCCTCGGGCGCCCCACGAAGCGCGACCGGCGCGATCTCGATCGGCTGCGCGGGTCGAGCGACGGCTGAGCAAATGGGGGGACACTGAATGGGGACAGGTTCCTTTTTGCCATGCAAAAAGGAACCTGCATTCAGTGTCCCCCTATTTGCTCAGCCGACCATGTACGTGGCCGTTCCGCTCGCGATCAGATCACCCTCGTCGTTGTGCAGCTCCGAGCGCGTCACCGCGATGCGATTGCCCGAGCGCAGGAGCTGCGCCGTGGCGATGAAGTACTCTCCGGAGCCCGGGCGCAGGAAATCGACGCGCATGTCGATCGTGCCCATTCGCGAGAAGCGCTCCAGCGCCTCATCGGTCTGCAGGTCGCCGAGCCGCTTGACCACCGAGATGAACGCGACCAGACCACCGGTGACGTCGAGCGCGGCCGCGGTGACGCCGCCGTGCAGGATGCCGCGCTCGTAGTTGCCGACGAGCTCGTCGCGCATCATGAAGCGGATGCTCGCCCGCTCGGACTCGATGGACTCGACGTGCAACCCGAGCACGCGGTTGAAGGGAATGCGCTCGGCGAAGACCTCCTCGGCGAGGGCGTAGATGCCGGGACGGTCCCGCGCCCCTCGCTTCGGCCAGCCGCCGTCGACGGGCTCAGGCACGAGCCGGGCCCGCCGGGGCGATCATCGCAGCGTCGCGCGCGAGGGGCTCAGACACCGTCGATCAGCACCTTGAAGTTCACCGCGGCGAGCAGCCCGATGAACACGATCAGGCTCGCGGCGAGCAGCACGCAGCCGCCCAGGACGAGAACGGACATCGGCTGGCGAGGCGTGCGGCTGAAGACGATGTCGCGATTCACCCAGGTGAGCAGACCCACGAGCGCCGGAATGGACAGGAAGAACAGCAGCCCGACGACGAAGTGCAGTCCCACGGTCACCTCGACGGCGACGAGCACGAGACACCCGGCCCAGAAGGCCGTGGCCACGCCGACGTTCCGGCGCCACACGTGTCCGATGGCGGTGAGGTGCATGGTCCGCTCGTGCCGGTCGATGGTTCGCCAGTGGGCTCCTTCTCGACGTGTTGTCCTTGGCCAAGGCCCTGGACAGGGTAGTTCAACGCTCGGGCCCCGGGCAACGACAGCCCTCGCGCTTGAATCTCGCCCGGGGGCACCTATGATGGCAGGCTGCACCCGGGCACCGGCGGCGCCTGCTACGCCCGGCGCGGATGCCTGGGAAGCGGGTCCGAGGAGCCATGGCCGAGACCGATGCGAGGGCGCTGACGCCGCAGCAGGCGCACGAGCTGCTGCAGGGCGATCCGCGCGCGGTGCTGGTCGACATCCGCTCGACCATGGAGTACCTGTTCGTCGGCCACCCGGTCGGGGCGATCCACGTTGCCTGGATCGACGAGCCCGACTGGACGGTGAATCCGCACTTCGTGACCGACGTGCGCAAGCTGATGCTCGGCGGTGCGACTGCCCACGGCGACATCGCTGGGGCGCCGGTGGTCCTCGTGTGCCGCAGCGGCAAGCGCTCCATCGATGCGGCCAAGGTGCTCATCGATGCGGGCTTCAGCGCGGTCAACTACGTCGACGAGGGGTTCGAGGGCGACCTCGACGAGAACCGCCATCGCGGCACTCTCGGCGGCTGGCGCCACCGGGGGCTTCCCTGGGAGCAGTGCTGAGCGCTCGCAGACCCACGGCGAGGACGGTGCCGAGCGCGCGACCGGTGTGCCGGCGGGCACGCCCCGGATGAGACCTCTCCAGACCCTGATTCGCCCCTTCGTCGCGATCTGCCTGTTCCGCATCGGACCGCAGGACCTGCCCGCGTCCCCGGTTCTGCTCGGCATCGCGCTCGCGGCCCACGCGCTCTCCGGGATGGTGGCCACCGGCTTCACGCTCGACCCGCTGCCGGCTCTCGGCGCCGGCCTCATGGGCACGACGCTTCTGAGCGTGCTCACCGCCTCGCTCCTCGCCGTCGTGGGGCTGCGCAGCCGAACGGTGCAGACGCTCACGGCGCTCGCCGGGGCGGACGCGATCATCACCTTCCTCACGGCGCCGGTGCTGCTCTACGCGCACGGCTCGGCGGGACGACCGACGCCGCTGGCAGGCGTGCTGATCCTCGGCAGCATCGTGTGGAGCATCTCGGTCTATGGCCACGTGCTGCGCAACACGCTCGCGACGCACATGGCGGTGGGCGTTGCCATCGCGGTGGTGTTCACGATGATCGGCCTCGGGCTGTTCAATCAGTTCTTCGTGCCCGGCTGATGGAGCTTCGCTGATGCACCTGCACGTCCTCGGGATCTGCGGCACGTTCATGGCGGGGCTCGCGAGCCTCGCGCGCGACCTCGGCCACACCGTGAGCGGCGCGGACGCCAACGCCTACCCGCCCATGAGCGATCTCCTCGCCGCGGCCGGCATCGACATCATCCGGGGCTACCACCCCGGCGGGATCCCGGCGCACACGGACGTCGTCGTGATCGGCAATGCGCTCTCACGCGGCAACGAGAGCGTCGAGCACGTGCTCGATGCGGGTCTGCCCTATACCTCAGGCCCCGAGTGGCTCGCCCGCAACCTGCTCGGCGAGCGCCGCGTCCTCGCCGTCGCCGGCACCCACGGCAAGACGACCACCTCGAGCATGCTCGCGCGCGTGCTCGAGCGCGCCGGACTCCAGCCGGGTTTCCTGGTCGGCGGCGTTCCCCTGGACTTCGGCACCTCGGCGCGCGCCGGCCACGACGGCGGCTGGTTCGTCATGGAGGCGGACGAGTACGACACCGCCTTCTTCGACAAACGGTCGAAGTTCGTGCACTACGGTCCCGAAGGGCTCGCGATCACCGGTCTCGAGTACGACCACGCCGACATCTTTCCGGACCTCGCCGCCATCGAGCGCCAGTTCCACCACCTCCTGCGCACCGTGCCCGGCAGCGGCCGGATCGTGCGCGCCGCCACGGACGAATCGATCGACCGGGTCATCGAGGCTGGCTGCTGGACGCCGGTCTGCGCGTTCTCGAGCGCGCCGGCCGAGGGCGTGCGCTGGGCGCTGAGCCTGCGCTCACCCGATGCGAGCGCGTTCACGGTTCTCCGCGACGGCGAGGCCGCAGGCACCGTCGAGTGGGATCTGATCGGCGAGCACAACGCTCGCAATGCCCTCGCAGCGATCGCGCTTGCCGACGAGTGCGGGGCCGTGGACGCCAGCGCCGCCTGCGCGCACATCTCGGGCTTCGGCGGCGTGCGACGCCGTCTCGAGGTGCGCGGCAGGGTGCACGGGGTCACGGTGTACGACGACTTCGCGCACCACCCGACCGCGGTGCGCGCCACCATCGCGGCGCTGCGCGCCCATGTCGGCAAGGGCGAGCGCATCCTCGCCGCACTCGACCCTGCCTCGAACAGCATGCGTCTCGGCATCCACCGCGACACCCTCGCCGGGGCCCTCGCCGGCGCCGACGCGGCGTGGGTGCGCGCACACTCGGACGCGCGCTGGGACATGGCGGCGCTGGAGCGCACGGACCACGTGCACCTCGCGCAGGACGAGGCGGGCATCATCGCCGCCGTCGTCGCCGAGGCCCGGGAGGGCGATCACGTGCTGCTGATGAGCAACGGCGCCTTCGGCGGCATCCACGGGCGGATGCTCGAGGCGCTCGATGCGCGCCGGGGGGCGCACGGATGAGCGCGCCGCGCGAAGTCGCGCTCGCGATCACCGGCGCGTCCGGCGGGCCCTACGCGCTGCGACTGCTCGAGGAGCTGCTCGGCGCAGGGATCGGCGTGCACCTGATGATATCCGCGGCGGGGCGTATGGTGCTCGCCACCGAGACAGGGGTGAACCTCCCGGCGCGGCCCGCCGAGACCGCGGCCCGTCTCGCCGAGCGCTACGGCGCGCGCGAGGGGCTGCTGCGCGCCTACGCCGAGGGCGACTGGACCGCGCCGGTCGCGAGCGGCTCCAATCCCCCGGACGCGATGGTCGTGTGCCCGTGCACCATGGGCACGCTCGCCGCGATCGCCGGGGGCTTCGGCCGCAACCTCATGGACCGCGCGGCGGACGTGGCGCTCAAGGAGGGGCGCAAGCTCATCATCGTCCCGCGCGAGACGCCGTACTCGGCGATCCATCTGGAGAACATGCTCAAGCTCGCCCGCGCCGGCGCGGTGATCCTGCCGCCGAATCCCGGCTTCTATCACGAGCCGGCGTCGGTCGACGATCTCGTCGACTTCGTCGTCGCCCGGATTCTCGACCACCTCGGCGTCGACAACGATCTCATCGCCCGCTGGGGCGCGGCGCCCGAGGCGTAGACGAGGTCAGCCGGTCTCGCGCCGCATGATCGCGCGCTGCAGCCGATCGAGCCCGCGGTGGCTGAGCAGCCGACGGGCGGTGGCAAGCATCCAGGTCGGCTTCGTCACGTAGTAGCGGGGCTGCGGACGCGCGTGCTCGACCGCGTGGACGATGCAGCGAACCACCGCCTCCGGCGGCAGCGTGAAGGGATCCTCGTCGCTCGACTCGAGCCGCTCGCGCACGGTGCGATACACGTCGCGGTGGGCGCTGGCCTCGGCATCCACGTTGCGCTCGAAGGCGACTCGAGCGTTCTCCCGGAAGCGGCTCGTGATCGGACCCGGCTCGACGATGCTCACGTGGATCCCGGTGCCGTGCAGCTCCACGCGCAGCGTGTCCGAGAGCCCCTCCAGGGCGAACTTCGAGGCGTTGTAGGCGCCGCGATAGGCGAGCGCGACGAGACCGAGCACGGAGCTCACCTGCACGATGCGTCCGAAGCCGCTGGCGCGCATCGACGGGATGATCGCGTTGGTCAGCTCGTGCCACCCGAACACGTTGGTCTCGAACTGTGCCCGGAGCACCTCGCGCGAGAGGTCCTCGACCGCGCCGGGCTGGCCGTAGGCGCCGTTGTTGACGAGCACGTCGATGCGCCCGCCGCTACGCCGCAGCGCCTCGGCGGCGCAGGCCTGGACCGACGCGGAATCGGCCAGATCGAGGGCAATCGGCTCGAAGCCCCCGGTGGCGAGGCGTTCCAGATCGGCCTCGGTGCGCGCGGTCGGGAAGACACGGTAGCCGCGCGCGCGGAGACCTTCCGCGGCCGCGAGCCCGATCCCGCTCGAGCACCCGGTGACGAGCGCCGATCGGCTCACCCCGCTCCCGCGCCCGCTCACGCGCCAATCACCGTCACGGTGATCCGGCGCCGGTGCGGGCGCACGCGATGCTCCCAGAGGTAGACCCCCTGCCAGGTGCCGAGGTCGCAGCGCCCGTCGCGCACGGGGATCCCGAGCTCGCCGTGCGTGAGGACGCTGCGCACGTGCGCCGGCATGTCGTCACTGCCCTCGGCGACGTGCTCGAAGAGCGGATCGCCGTCCGGCACGAGGCGGCTCATGAACGCCTCGAGATCCCGGCGCACATCCGGGTCGGCGTTCTCGCACAGCATCAGCGAGGCGCTCGTGTGGTGCACGAAGATCTGGCAAAGACCCGTCTCGACGCCCGAGTCGCGCACCCGGCGCTGGATCTCGGCGGTCAGATCGTGGGTGGCGCGACCGCGCGTGGCGACCTCGAATCCGTCCTGGTAGAGCGTCGGCGCCGTCACCTGCGACGACCGGTCCGCGCTCGAGCGTTGCGAGCCCGGCTCACAGCAGCCCCACCACCTTCCACCACACCGAGCCGACGCCGACCCAGATGACGATGTTGACGACGCTGGTCGTGAAACCCACCCCCCACCAGGCGCCCATGGAAACGTAGCCGGTCCCGTAGAGCACCGTCGCCGGCCCGTTCGCGTAGTGCGTGAGCGTCGAGAACAGGTTGCGCGAGACGAAGAAGGCCGCGGCGATGAGCCAGATCGTGCCGCTCGAGAAGCCGCTGAGGGCCTTGCCGAGCGGTAGGGTCCCGGTGATCACGGTCAGCGTGATGGCGATGATGGCCAACGCTCCCATGGGCAGTGGCTTGGCGATGAAGCCCGCGACGGTAGGGACGAAGATCGCGAGCAGATGCCAGGCGCTCGGGTCCACGCCCTCGGAGGCCGGCACGAGCCAGATGGCAAGGCCGATCGCCACCGTGATGACGAGCGGCCAGAGCGCCGCCGGCGCGAGCGCGCCCCGCGATTCCCCCGCGGACCGGTCCTCGTCCTGCTCGGCCATACCTCCTCCCTGACGGTATCGTTCAACCGGAGCGCGTCCCGGCCGGCGCATGGAGTGTACGCGGGTGATGTCGAACATGATTCCCTGGCCCGCGCATGGCGCACCGGTGCGCAGCGCACCGCCGGGCGTAGCGACATGAGCGAGCCCACGGCGCCGCCGCCCCGGGGGCGTCTCGCGCTCGTGCTCGGAGCGAGCGGCTACGTCGGCACCCGCCTCGTGCCGCGCCTGGTCGATGCCGGATGGCAGGTGCGCGCCGCCGCGCGTTCGCGCGAGACCCTCGTCGCCCACGAGTGGCAAGGCGTCGAGCTGGTGGAGGCGGACGCCCTCGTGCCAGCCTCCCTCGACGCGGTGCTCGACGGCGTGGACGTCGCCTACTACCTCGTGCACTCGATGGCGGCCGGGCGCGACTTCGGCCGCCTCGACCTCGAGGCGGCCGGCAACTTCGCGCGCGCGGCAGCGCGCGCGGGCGTCACCCGGATCGTCTACCTCGGCGGCCTGGTGCCGCGCGACGCCCGCTCCGAGCACCTCACCTCGCGGGCCAGCACAGGGGCACGCCTGCGCGAGGGGAAGGTGCCTGTGACCGAGATCCGCGCCGGGATCATCGTCGGCGCCGGCTCGGCGGCCTTCGAGGTCATCCGCGATCTCGTGAACAACCTGCCCGTGATGGTGACGCCGCGCTGGGTGCACTCGCGCTCCCCGCCGATCGCCCTCGACGATCTGCTCGAGTACCTGGTCGCGATCCCGGAGGTCGAAGCCGCCGCGGGTCGCGTCCTCGACGCCGCGGGCCCGGAGATGCTGAGCTACGCCTCGCTCATCCGCATCTACGGCGAGTGCGTCGGCAAGCGCCCGATCGTCATCCCCGTGCCGGTGCTCACGCCCACCCTCTCCGCCTGGTGGCTGGTTCTCGTCACCAGCGTGCCGACCGCCATCGCCCGGGCGCTCATCGCGGGGCTGTCCCACGACATCGACGCGGACCCGACCGAGCTCGCGCGCCTCGTGCCGCGGCGCCTGGCGGGCTTTCGCGAGGCCGTCGAGCGGGCCCTCGCCGCCGAGCGCCAGCGAGCGCTGACCACGCGCTGGACCGAGGGCCACATGCGCTACCGGCGTTTCTCGGCGAGCAATGCCTACTACGCCAAGCGCCTCGGAGCGAGCGCCCCCAGCGCCGCCCCGCCGGATGCGGCGTGGCGGGTGACGGCGCGGATCGGCGGGCGCGAGGGCTACTTCTTCGCCAACGGGCTGTGGCGGGCGCGGGCACTGCTCGACGCGCTCGTCGGCGGACCGGGACCACGCACCGGGAGGCGCGATCCCGAGCGGCTCGCGCTCGGCGACAGGGTCGACGGCTGGCGGGTGCTCGAGATCGAGGCCTGCAGGCGCCTGGTCCTGCAGCCCGCCATGCGCGCGCCCGGCGCCGGGGCCCTGGAGATCGCTCTGGAGCCGGACGACGCGGGCGGCACGCGGGTGCGCGTGGGCGCGCTCTGGCACCCGCGCGGCCTGTGGGGGCTCGCCTACTGGTATGCCCTCGCGCCGGTGCACCGCTTCGTGTTCGCGGGCATGGCGCGAGCCATCGCGCGCCGCGCCGAGCTTCAGGCGGCCGAGCCGGGAGCGCGATCGGGGCCGGACCCGAGCATCCGACCGTAGCCCTCGCGGTAGCTGGGGAAGCGCAGCCGGTATCCCGAGGCGAGCAGGCGATCGTTGCGGCAGCGCTTGCTCGCGCGCGGCGCCCCCGGCGCCTCGCGCTCGGGCGCGGGCAGACCGAGCCGCCCGGCGATCCAGTCCATCACCTCGCACTGCGGCGCCGGCGCGCCGTCGACGGCGAGGAAGCACGGCGCAGGCCGCTCGAGCGCGAGCAGGTGGGCGAGGACGCCGGCGCAATCCTCGCGGTGTATGCGATTGGTGTACAGCGGCGGCTCGGCGACACAGCGTGCGCCCGCGCGCACACGCTCGACGAGCCAGGTACGGCCCTCGCCGTAGATCCCGCCGAAGCGCACCGACACCGCGACCTCGCCGAGGCGCGCCGCGAGGCGCTCCGCCTCGAGCATGCGCAGCCCCG
>CAJIAT010000606.1_pt1 | contig 14349 bp, 12 predicted proteins | sample 9199161 | NCBI WGS metagenome assembly CAJIAT01 (sample SAMEA7708281, study PRJEB35096) | sediment metagenome | biome: marine neritic benthic zone biome [ENVO:01000025]; feature: sediment [ENVO:00002007]; material: shallow marine sediment [ENVO:03000034] sea grass bed [ENVO_01000059] ... | reverse complement strand
GCTCGGATTATACGCACCGGCCTCCGGCCATGATAACCAGCGATTCGCGAGTCAGCGCCCCCCACTGATGTTCAAACGCCTGCGCGGTCTGTTCTCGAACGACCTGTCCATCGATCTCGGCACCGCCAACACGCTCATCTTCGCGCGTGGCAAAGGGATCGTCCTCAACGAGCCGTCGGTGGTCGCCATCCGCGCAGAGCGCGGTGCGGGATCGGCGAAGAGCATCGCCGCCGTCGGCGAAGCCGCGAAGAGCATGCTCGGACGAACGCCTGGCAACATCCAGGCGATCCGCCCGCTGAAGGACGGTGTCATCGCCGACTTCACGGTGACGGAGAAGATGCTGCAGCACTTCATCCACAAGGCTCACGAGAACACCCTGCTGCGGCCGAGTCCGAGGGTGCTGGTCTGCGTGCCCTGCGGCTCGACCCAGGTCGAGCGCCGGGCCATCCGCGAGTCGGCGGCCGGCGCCGGGGCGCGGGAGGTCTACCTCATCGAGGAGCCGATGGCGGCGGCGATCGGCGCCGGGCTCCCGGTCAGCGAGGCGAGCGGCTCGATGGTCGTCGACATCGGCGGTGGCACCACCGAGGTCGCCGTCATCTCCCTGAACGGCATCGTCTACTCCGAGTCGGTGCGCACCGGGGGCGATCGCTTCGACGAGGCGATCATCAACTACGTGCGCCGCAACTACGGCACGCTGATCGGCGAGGCCACGGCCGAGCGCATCAAGCACCAGATCGGCTCGGCGTACCCGGGCAACGAGATCGCCGACATCGAGGTTCGTGGCCGCAACCTCGCCGAAGGGATCCCGCGCAGCTTCGTGCTCAACAGCAACGAGATCCTCGAGTCCCTCCAGGAGCCGCTCTCGAACATCGTCGGCGCGGTGAAGCAGGCGCTCGAGCAGACCCCGCCGGAGCTCGGTGCCGACGTGGCCGAGCGTGGCATGGTGCTCACGGGAGGCGGCGCCCTGCTCCAGGATCTCGACCGGCTGCTCATGGAGGAGACCGGAATCCCGGTGATCATCGCCGACGATCCGCTGACCTGCGTCGCCCGCGGCGGCGGGCGGGCGCTCGAGATGGTCGACGAGAAGGGCGTCGACGTATTCGCCAGCGAGTGACCGTGTTCGCGGAAATGGACCGCGCAGTGCAGTCATGCTCGCGCGCGAGTAGAGCCTCCCAGCAACGGGGATCCTAGACATCAGACCCGGCAGCCGCCTGTTCGAACGGGGTCACTCGGCGCTGGTGCGTCTGGTGGTGGCGGCGGTCGCCTCCGTGGTGCTCATGACCCTCGATCACCGAGGGCCCCAGCTCGAGGTCGTGCGCGGCGCGCTGGGCACGCTCATCTACCCGATCCAGGTCCTCGTCGACGTGCCGATCCGGGCGGGTCACTGGCTCGCCGAGAACCTCACCTCCCGGGGCCAGCTTCTCGAGCAGAACGCCAGGCTGCGCCGCGACCAGCTCGTGCTGAGCTCGCGGCTGGAGAAGTACGAGGAGCTCGAGGCGGAGAATCACCGGCTGCGCAACCTCCTTGAGTCCTCGGAGAAGGTCGGGGAGCGCGTGCTCATCGCCGAGCTCATGTCCGTGGACATGGACCCCTTCAGCCGCAGGATCGTCCTCAACAAGGGCAGTCGCGAAGGTGTTCGTGAGGGTCAGTCGCTGATCGACTCCCGGGGCGTGATGGGCCAGATCGTCCACGTCGGCCCGTTCACCAGCAACGCCCTGCTCATCACCGACCCGAGTCACGCGCTCCCGGTGCAGGTGAACCGCAACGGTCTGCGTGCGGTGGCCATCGGGACCGGGCCGCTGAACCGGCTCCGGCTCTCCCACGTGACCAACGACGCCGACATCGAGGAGGGCGACACCCTCGTCACCTCCGGGCTCGGCGGGCGCTTCCCGCGCGGCTACCCGGTCGGCACCGTAGTGCGGGTCGAGCGCGACCAGGGTCGTCCCTTCGCGAGCATCGTCGTCGAGCCGAGCGCGGAGCTCGAGCGCAATCGCGAGGTGCTCCTGGTGTGGTCCGACCGCACGCCTGAGCCCGCCGAGGACTCGATCGCCCACACCGGCGCCAGGGTTCCGAGGCGGGAGAGGTGACCGACCACGACGCCAACGCCTACCGGAGCGTGTGGGTCATCGGCCTGAGCTTCGTCGTGGCCTTCATGCTCACGGCGTTGCCGATGCCGACCTGGGCGTCCCTGTGGCGTCCGGGCTGGGTCGTACTCGCGCTCATCTACTGGTGCATGGCCGTCCCCGGGCGCGCCGGCGTGGTGCTCGGGTTCGTCCTCGGACTGCTGCTCGACGTCCTGTCCGGGACCCTCCTCGGACAGCACGCGCTCGCGCTCAGCCTCGTCGCCTTCGTGACGCTGCGCTTTCACCGGCGGGTGCGTGTTCTGCCACTGTGGCAGCAGGCGATCAGCGTGTTCAGCCTGGTCTTCGCTTACCAGCTGGTCGTGCTGTGGATCAACGGCATCCAGGGCATGCCCGTGAGCCCGTCGGCGTTCTGGGCGTCGCCGCTCGTCAGCACCTTGCTCTGGCCCTGGGTCTTCATCATGCTGCGCGACGCGCGCCGCAAGTACAACGTCATCTGAGAAGATGCTCGAGGTGTGGGCCGAGCCAGGCTCGGCCCCCGTTCGCCGATGTTGCCAGGACTGACGATCAAGGACAGCGCCTGGGAGACCCAGCTCTTCCGCTCGCGGCTGCTCGTCTCCTTCGCCTTCGTGGTGCTCACCACGCTCGTCCTCGTCGCGCGGATGGCCGAGCTCCAGCTGCTCGACTACCAGCAATACAAGACCCAGTCGGACGACAATCGCGTCAAGATCGTCGCGGTGCCCCCCACCCGGGGGCTGGTCTTCGACCGTTCCGGCGTCATCCTCGCCCAGAACACGCCGACCTACAGCCTGGAGGTCGTGCCCGAGCGCGCCGGCGACATCGATGCGCTCGTCGAGGAGCTGTCGGTGCTCGTGGAGATCCGCGAGGCGGACCTGGCGCGATTCCGGAAGCTGCTCTCGAGCAAGCGCCGCTTCGACAGCATCCCGCTGCGTCTGCGCCTCGACGAGCGCGAGGTCGCCCGTTTCGCCGTCAACGCACACCGGTTCCCGGGCGTCGACGTGCGCGCGCGGCTCACGCGCAACTATCCGCACGGCCCGCTCGGCGCGCACCTCGTCGGCTACGTGGCACGGATCAACGAGGCGGAGCTGGAGCGGATCGATCCGATCAACTACCGCGGCACGGATCGTATCGGCAAGACGGGCATCGAGCAGGCCTTCGAGGAGGTGCTCCACGGGACCGTCGGCTTCCAGCACGTGGAGACCAATGCCAGGGGCCGGACCCTGCGCGTGCTCGAGCGCGCTGACCCCAAGCCCGGCGAGAACCTCTATCTGACCATCGATGCATCGCTCCAGCGGGTCGCCGAGCAGGCCCTCGGCGAGGACAAGGGCGCGATCGTCGCGATCGAGCCCGCGACGGGAGCGGTGCTCGCCTTCGCCAGCATGCCGACCTTCGACCTCAACGAGTTCGTCGACGGCATCGACGCCAAGAGCTACCACGCGCTGCTCCGGTCGCCGGACCGTCCGCTGTTCAATCGCGCGCTCAACGGCCGCTACCCGCCGGGCTCGACGGTGAAGCCGTTCTTCGGCCTCGCGGGGCTCGAGGAGGGCGCCGAGCACCCGCAGCGCGGGTCCTGGTGCCCGGGTTTCTTCCGTCTGCCCGGGAAGCGCCATCGCTACCGCGACTGGAAGCGCGGCGGCCACGGCCGGGTGGACCTGACCCGCTCGATCGTCGAGTCCTGCGACGTCTTCTACTACGAGCTCGCCCTCGAGCTCGGCATCGACCGCATGCACCGCTTCATGACCCGCTTCGGATTCGGGCGCAAGACCGGGATCGATCTCCACGGCGAGTCCTCGGGCCTCATGCCGTCGCGCCAGTGGAAGCGTGGTGCCCGCGGGCAGCCCTGGTATCCCGGGGAGACCCTCATCACCGGCATCGGCCAGGGCTTCATGCTGTCGACGCCCCTGCAGCTCGCCTCGGCGACGGCGACCCTGGCGATGCGCGGGGTTCGACTGCGGCCACAGGTGGTGCTGAGGCGCGAGTCCGTCGAGACCGGTGAGGTGCACGAGCTCGAGCGCAAGACGCTCGACGCGATCGAGCCGCGCGAGGCCGAGCACTGGGACCAGGTGATCGCTGCGATGGTGGAGGTCGTCCACGGCAAGCGCGGCACCGCGCGGCGCGTCGGCAAGGGACTGACCTACCGGATGGCGGGAAAGACCGGCACCGCTCAGGTCTTCACGCTCGGCCAGGAAGAGAAGTACGACGAGGACAAGATCGCGAAGAAGCTGCGCGATCACGGCCTGTTCGTCGCCTTCGCGCCGGCCGATCGCCCGCAGATCGCAGTCGCCGTGCTGGTCGAGAACGCGGGCAGCGGCAGCCGCTCGGCGGCGCCTCTCGCCCGAACGGTTCTAGACCACTACCTCAAGGGCGTGCTCGAGGATGAAGACAAGCCGCTGCTGACCGCGCGCGCGCAGGTCACGGAGCGTCCGGCGGACAACGACACGTGGTGATCGGCGGCCTGCGCGTGATGGCCGAGGAGGACCGCTCCTTCGCGGGGCGGCTCCACGTCGACGTCCCACTGCTCATCGGCCTGTTCACCCTTGCCGCCATAGGCATGGTCGTGCTCTACAGCGCCGGCGGCGAGAGCATGCAGCTCGTCACCCGCCAGGCGATCCGGCTCGGCATCGCCTTCGCGGTCATGATCGTCGTGGCCCAGGTGGGGCCGCGCTTCCTGTTTCACTGGGCGCCGTGGATGTACGGCGTCGGACTGGCGCTGCTCGTGGCGGTGCTGGCGGTCGGTGACATCCAGCAGGGCGCACAGCGCTGGCTGCGCGTCAGCGGGGTGAACTTCCAGCCCTCGGAGATGGCCAAGCTGACCGTGCCGCTGATGGTGGCCTACTATCTGGCCGAGCGGCAGCTCCCGCCGAGGCTCCTCGCCATCGTGATCGGCGGGCTCCTGGCCCTCGTGCCGACGCTGCTGATCGCCAAGCAGCCCGATCTCGGCACCGCGCTACTGATCGGGGCCTCGGGCGCCTTCGTGCTGTTCCTCTCGGGCATGAGCTGGCGTCTCATCGTCGTGGTCATCGCCCTCGGCGCAGCCTGTGCGCCGGTGCTCTGGTATCTCATGCACGACTACCAGCGCCAGCGGGTGCTCACGTTCCTCGATCCAGAGCAGGATCCCCTCGGCGCGGGATATCACATCATCCAGTCCAAGATCGCCATCGGCTCCGGAGGCGGCTACGGCAAGGGGTGGCTGAACGGCACGCAGTCTCAGCTGGAATTCCTCCCCGAACGTACGACCGACTTCGTGTTCGCCGTCCTCAGCGAGGAGTTCGGCTTCATGGGCGTCCTCGTGCTGCTGACGGTCTACATGCTGGTCGTGTTCCGTGGTCTGCATATCGCCCAGCACGCCCAGGACGCCTTCGGCCGGATGCTCGCCGGCAGCATCACGCTCACCTTCTTCGTCTACGTGATCGTCAACATCGGCATGGTCAGCGGGCTCCTGCCGGTGGTGGGGCTCCCATTGCCTCTCGTAAGCTATGGGGGCACGTCGCTGGTGACGGTCATGGCAGGTTTCGGTGTGCTCATGTCCATCCACACCCATCGGCGCCTGCTGTCGCAATGAGGGGGTTATGAGCATGAAGAGGTTCGCCTCGCGCCGCGTCGTCCTCGCGTTCGCCGTCGCGCTGCCGCTCGGGCTCGCCGCCTCGCCGGGAGCGCGGGCGCAGGAGTTCGACTTCGAGCGCGACTTCGCCGCCTTCGCCGAGCAGGTCGTCTCGCGGCACGGCCTCGACGCGGCCCGGGTGCGCGCGGTGCTCGCCGATGCGCGCTACCTCGAGCGCGTGATCGAGGCGATGCGACGCCCCGCAGAGCGCAAGCCCTGGCACGAGTACCGCAGGATCTTCCTCACGGAGTCGCGCATCGAAGGGGGAATTGTATTCTGGCGAGACCACGCGAAGACCCTCGAGCGGGCCTACCAGGTCTACGGCGTGCCGCCCCAGGTCGTCACCGCCATCATCGGCGTCGAGACGCTGTACGGGCAGCGAGCCGGGAACATCCGCGTCCTCGACGCCCTCGCGACGCTGGGTTTCCGCTATCCGAGAAGGGCGAAGTTCTTCTCCCGAGAGCTCGAGGAGTTCCTCGTCCTCGCCGAGGAGGAGGGTCTCGACCCGCTGGGCGTCGAGGGCTCCTACGCCGGTGCGATGGGGATCCCGCAGTTCATCCCGAGCAGCTACCGGGCCTACGCCGTCGACTTCGACGGCGACGGCGTGCGCGACCTCGTCGGCAATCCCGTAGACGCCATCGGCAGCGTTGCCAGCTATCTCGCACGCCACGGCTGGCAGCGCGACGCGCCGATAGCCACCCGGGCGAGCGGCGCGGCGCCCGTCCTCGAGAGATATCTGGAGACGGGGCTCAAGCCCAAGGTGAGCGCCGGCGAGCTCATCGAGGCCGGTGTGACCTTCGACGACGACGGGCTCGGTGAGCGGCCGGTGGCGCTCCTCGAGTACGACGTGGGCGCCGGTGACGTGGAGCAGTGGGCCGGTCTGGACAACTTCTACGCGATCACCCGGTACAATCGCAGCAAGCTCTACGCGATGGCCGTGTACCAGCTCTCCGAGGAGATCCGCGTCGGTCGTGCGGGCGGCGGCTGACTTGCCCACGGGCTCGCGTGCGGCGCTCGGTGTGGCGGCCGCCTGCCTGCTGACCGCGGCGTGCTCGCGTGCGCCGCACAGTGCCGTGTCCGCGGTCGAGCCCGTCGACTCGGCGCCGTCCTCGGTGCCGGTGGACATCTCCTCGATCCCCGACGCCGTGCCGCGGCGCGAGCCGCGCAGCCGCTATGGCAACCCCACCAGCTACGAGGTCCATGGCAAGCGCTACCGCGTGCTGGCGCGCGCCGACGGCTACGTCGAGCGCGGCATCGCGTCCTGGTACGGGACGAAGTTCCACGGGCGGCGAACCTCGAGCGGCGAGCCCTACGACATGTTCGCGATGACCGCGGCGCACCGCTCGCTGCCGCTGCCGACCTACGTCGCCGTCACCAACCTCGAGAACGGCCGCCGGGTCGTGCTGAAGGTGAACGACAGAGGGCCATTCCGCCACAACCGGATCATCGACCTGTCCTACGCGGCCGCCGTGAAGCTCGGGATCTCCGAGGTCGGCACCGGGCTCGTCGAGGTGCGTGCGCTCGACCCGGATGGTCCGCCGCCGCCGGTCCCGAACGCTGCCGGGGCCCCGGTCTCGCTGTACCTGCAGGTCGGTGCCTTCGCTGCCCGGGCGAACGCCTTGCGCCTGGCCGCGTCCCTCGAGCAACGGGTGAACGTTCCCGTGCGTCTGTCGACGACCGTCTCCGGGGGGCGGACCCTGCACCGGGTGCGTCTCGGTCCCCTCGCAGACGTCGAGGGCGCGGATGCGCTGGGCGAGCAGCTCGCCGAGCTCACCGGAGACACGCCGAGGGTCGTCGTCGAGTAGGCTAGCCCGGATATCTCACCGATTTCACAGGCGCTCGCTTGTTCCTTGAATCCATGGCCAATCCGGCGAGCTTGGAAGTACGACCTGTACATCCGGCGCTCGCCGAATCGGCCATGAATCCAAGGTCCTGCGCGATCATCGCGCGAATCGGTGAGATATCCGGGCTAGGGCGGCGCCGCCGCCATGGCGCGAGCCGCCGCGCGCGGTGCAACGGTGTAGAATTCGCCCGGACCGGCCATTGCGCAGCCCGGCGAACGTCGATCTCTTGCAGTAGGATCGCCCCCGCGCAGCGCGGGTCCGCAGCGCCCACGCGAGCCGAACCAGCAGACCCGAGGAGTCGCCCAGTCGCATGCTTCCGCTGACGCGCATCGCCGCCCTGCTCGTGCTGGTCCTCGGTACGCGCCTGGCCGGCGCCGCAACCGTCGTGCCCGCGGCGCCCGCCGTGGAGGCGAGATCCCACTTCCTGGTCGACTTCGACAGCGGCCGGGTGCTCGTGGAGGAGAACGCCGACGAGCGTCTCGAGCCGGCCAGCCTCACCAAGATGATGACCACCTACGTGGTGTTCGCCGAGCTCGCCCAGGGCAAGTTCACCCTCGCCGACGAGGTGGTCGTCAGCGAGAAGGCTTGGCGCATGGGTGGCTCGCGAACGTTCGTCGAGGTCGGCAGCAGGGTGACGGTCGAGGCCTTGCTGAAGGGCGTGATCATCCAGTCGGGCAACGACGCCAGCGTCGCGCTCGCCGAGCACGTGGCCGGCGACGAGTCGGCCTTCGCCGACCTCATGAACCGCTACGCGGCGAAGCTCGGCATGAGGGACTCGAACTTCACCAACTCCTCGGGCCTGCCGCACGAGGACCACTACTCGACGGCGCGGGACATGGCGGCGATCGCGGCAGCGCTGATTCGCGACTTCCCGGACCACTACAAGTGGCACGCGATCAAGGAGTTCGCGTACAACGGCATCTCGCAGCCGAACCGCAACCGCCTCCTGTGGCGCGACGACAGCGTGGACGGGCTGAAGACCGGCTACACGAAGGCTGCTGGCTATTGCCTCGTCGCCTCTGCCAGGCGTGAGGGCATGCGACTGATCTCGGTGGTGATGGGTGCGAAGGACGCGAAGGCGCGCGCACGCTACGCCCAGGCCCTGCTGCGCTACGGGTTTCGCTTCTTCGAGACGCACCGCCTCTACGGCGCCGGCGAGCCGGTGCGCGAGGTGCGCATCTGGCAGGGCGAGTCCGAGACGCTTCGCCTCGGCGTGGTCGACGACGTGTACGTCACGGTCCAGCGCGGTCAGTACGACAAGCTCGACGCGCAAATGGAGCTGCCGGCGCAGATCCGCGCGCCCGTCGGGCGGGGCGCCGCCCAGGGGCAGCTCACCGTCGAGCTCGCCGGAGAGCGGGTCGTCTCCCGCCAGCTCGTGGCGCTCGACGAGGTGGCAAAGGGCAATCTGTGGCGCCAGCTCAGCGATCGGGTGCTCCTGCTCTTCGAGTGAGCGCCTCGCGCGCCGCAGCGCCGGTGCTCGTCGCGCGCGCGCTCGGCGAGGAGCCCTACGCCGATGTCTGGGAGCGCATGCGCGTCTACACCGAGTCGCGCGTCGCCGGCAGCGCGGATGAGCTCTGGCTCGTCGCGCATCCGGCGGTCTTCACGCTCGGCCAGGCAGGACGCCGCGAGCACGTGCTCGAACCGGGAGACATCCCGCTCATCGACAGCGACCGGGGCGGCCAGGTGACCTACCACGGCCCCGGGCAGGTCGTCCTGTACACGCTGCTGGATCTGCGTCGGGCGGGACTCGCCGTGCGACGCCTCGTCGAGGTCCTCGAGCAGGCGGTGATCGATCTCCTCGCAGATGGCGGCCTCGTCGGCGCCCGGCGCGATGGCGCACCGGGTGTCTACGTCGGCGGCGCGAAGATCGCCGCCCTCGGCCTGAGGGTCCGTCGCGGCTGCAGCTACCATGGCATCGCGCTCAACGTCGCGATGGACCTCGCGCCGTTCCGGCGCATCGATCCCTGCGGCTATCGTGGTCTGCAGGTGACCCAGCTCGCGGATCTCGGTGTCCCGTGGTCGGTGCGCGAGGCCGGGGGACGGCTGGTCGCGCATCTCGCGGCCCGGCTCGGCCGGGAGGTCGAGTGGTGCTCGGCGAGCGCGGGCCGCGGCCAGCGGTGATCGCCTTCATCGCCGCGCGTCTGCTCAGCGCCGCCGTGGTCGTGCTCGGCGTCGCCTGTCTGGTCTTCGCGCTCATCCACCTCGTGCCCGGCGACCCCGTCGAGGTCATGCTCGGTGAGAGCGCCCGGCCTGCGGACCGCGAGGCACTTCGGGCCGCCCTCGGTCTGGACCGCCCCGTGGCGGCGCAGCTCGGCGCCTATCTCGGCGATCTCGCGCGGCTCGATCTCGGAGAGTCGTTGCACTCGCGGCGACCCATCGCAGAGCTGCTCGCCGAGCGGATCCCGGCGACGGTGGAGCTCGCAGTCGCGGCGCTACTGGTCGCGCTCCTCCTGGCGCTGCCCCTCGGCGTGCTCGCCGCGGCGCGGCGCGGGGGAGGATGGGACACCGGCGCCATGACCTTTGCGATGATCGGCGTCTCGGTGCCGAACTTCGTGATGGGACCGGTGCTGATCCTGGTCTTCGCTTTCTGGCTCGGCTGGCTCCCGGTCAGCGGTAGGGAAGGCGCGTCGTCGCTGGTGCTCCCCGCGCTCACCCTCGGCACCGCGCTCGCGTCCGTGCTCTCGCGCATGGTCCGCGCGTCGCTCCTCGAGGTTCTCGGCGACGACTACATCCGCACGGCGCGAGCGAAGGGACTCGGAGAGATCTCGGTGATCGTGCGTCATGCGCTCCCCAACGCGGCGCTTCCCGTGGTGACGGTGCTCGGCCTGCAGCTGGGCACGCTGCTCGGCGGCGCCGTGATCACCGAGATGGTGTTCTCCTGGCCAGGGGTAGGGCAGCTCACCGTCGAGGCGATCCAGCGGCGCGACTACCCGGTGCTGCAGGCCTGCGTGCTCGTGATCAGCCTCGCCTACGTGGTGGTGAACACGGCAACCGACCTCGTCTATGGCTGGATCGATCCGCGGATCCGCATCGGGGGAGCGGGCGGTTGACCCGCGCCGCGCCCCTGCTGGTGCTCGCCGCCTGGACCGCCCTGGCGCTTCTCGGCCCGTGGCTGCCGCTCGAGCCGAATCGCGTCGACCTCCCGCGAGTGCTCGCGGGGCCCGGCGCGCAAGGATGGCTCGGCTTCGACGAGCTCGGGCGCCCGCTCCTCGACCGGTTGGTGGCCGGCGCGCGCACCTCCTGCGTGGTGTCGCTGAGCGTCGTCGCCCTCTCGCTCGCCCTCGGCACGCTCATCGGCGCGTCGAGCGCCTGGATCGGCGGCTTCCTCGACCATGCGGTGGTGCGCATCGTCGACGTGTTCCTCGCCTTCCCGGGGATCCTTCTCGCCATCGCGCTGGCCGGCATCCTCGGCCCCGGGATCGACAACGTGGTCATCGCCCTGGCGGCCGTCGGATGGGTGGGCTTCGCCCGTCTCTCGCGCGCCCAGGTGCTCAGCGTCAAGGAGCGCGAGCACGTGCGCGCCGCCATCGCGCTCGGGGCAGGTTTCGGTCGCATCCTGCGGCTGCACCTGCTGCCGGTCATCGCGGCGCCGCTGATCGTCGAGGCGACCTTCGCGATCGCCGGCGTCATCATCGCCGAGGCAGGCCTGTCCTTCCTCGGGCTGGGCGTCCAGCCCCCGGAGGCGTCGTGGGGGACGATCATCCGCGAGGGGACGCGCTACATGCTCGTCGCGCCGCACCTGGTGCTGGCACCGGCGCTGGTGATCGCCGCGGTGGTGCTCAGCGTGAACCTGCTCGGAGATCGGCTCAGGGACTGGGTGACGTGCGAACCCGGGAGCGGGAGTAGGCGTCCTCAGGCCCGGCGCGTCGCGACGAGCTCGAACTCGCTCGATAGCGCGGCGAGCAGGCGTGCTATCCGATCCTCGCCGCTCCCCGGGCGCGGCGGGAAGAGCGCGACGTCGAAGCCCTTGGAGCGCAGCGAGCCGGCGAGCCGGAGCGGATTGAGCAGCCGCTCCTCGGCGATGCCGTTCGCCGGGTCGCGGTAGGCGAACGGGGGGCGGGGCGGCTTCGGGACCGGCTCGCCGGCGAAGGCTCGTGCGAAGTCCCGGCACTGGTCCAGCGTCATGCCCCGGGTCGCCCAGGCGCAGTACTCGCGCGCGATCGTCCCTCCGCGTCCGGCACGCGCCAGCGCCTCGTCGATCGCGGAGCGCCGGGTGGCGAGGAAGCCGCTCGCGTTGTCGCGATTGCCGAGCAGCTCGGCCCGCCACCACTCGGCGCGCACGCCGAGCTGGCGCACCGGGGAGAGCGCGTTGTTGTCATCGGCGAGGTAGAGCTTTCCCCCCGGAGCGATCGCGTCACGGCACAGGCCCAGGAACTCCTCGTCCGCGTCCAGGTGGGACAGGAAGTACGAGCAGATCACCAGATCGAACGGGCCGCACTCGCGCATCGACCGCTGGTAGGGCTCGCACGCCGCGTGCAGGGTCTCGAGGCCGGCCCGGGCTGCGAGAGCGCTCGTGTCGGCGACGCGATCGGCGCGCAGGTCCACCGCGATTACCTCGCGTGCTCCAGCGAGGGCGGCGAGCAGCGCGTTGAAGCCGAAGCCTGCGCCGACGTCCAGGACCCGGGCGTCGCGCAGGCACCGATCCCCGACCAGCCGCACCAGCCGGCGACGACGGCGCTCGAGGCGCTTCGCGAGCGCCGGACCGTCGGGGCCGAACCAGTGCCGGTACTTGTCCAGGAACAGCGTGGTCAGTCCAGCCTCGTGGCACGGGGCAGCTCGGAAGAGCGCTTCGAGCCGCGCCAGCGCGTCCGGGTGGCGCCATGCTTCGGTGGAGTCGTTCGGGGGCATCGGAGGTGCTCGCGGGCGCGGCGAATGCTACAGCAGCCCGCACGAGCCCACCAGGGCCCTTCGAGTCGGGGCGAGTCGTCGGTCGGTTCCAGGTCCGCGGCGTGATCAGTGCTTCGTCACGAGGCGGACGCCGCGGCCGGTCACCAGACCAGGCCGGCTACTCGATGATGAAGTTGGTGAAGTAGAGCCCTTCGAGCGTATGGCCTGTGCCCATCTCGGAGGCGATCACGCCGTTGAGCGCCTCGAGGGCCTCCCCCTGGAGCTCGCGCTGGGCGTCGGGACTGCGGATGTCCGGGTAGGACTGGTCGCCGAGCAGCAGAAGCACCTGGTGACGCAGCGCCGGCAGGTGGTGCTTCGCCCCTGCGAGGGTCGCCGCGTCGCGGCTCATGACCTGGATGGTGGCGAGCAGCACGCGCGGCTCCCCGGTGCTCCTCAGGTTCACGATGAAGTCGGGGTGCAGCTTCAGGTAGCCGGCCTCGGCTGGCTCCTCCTCGGGGTCCTCGCTCGCAGCCGCGGCGCGGGTCGGCGTGGCGGCGAGCGCCACCACCACGATTAGCAGGAGCAGTCCGAGCAGGCGTCCGGTTGCGAGCATGCGTCGACTCCGAGCGTCGCGTCCGTCCTCGGACGCCTCACTCGGGGTAGCGGCCACCGCGCGTGCGCCTTGAGCCCGCGGACACACCAGCTCTCGCCGACATGCTCGCGACGAGAACTGGTGCATATCCGGGTTAGCCCGGATATTGCGCCAATTTCACCAATCCTCGCTTGTTCCTCGAATTCACACGGGTCCAGGGCAGGGAGTGCTCCCGGCACTCCCACTGCATTCCCGCCATCCATGGCGGTCAGTGGGCGAGGTAGGACGAAGCACGAGCCCGAGTCGAGGGCCTCTTCGGAGCTTGGAAATACGGTCAGTATTCCTAGCGCTCCAAAGAAGCCCTGTGAATCCAAGGCCCTGCGCGATCCCTTCGCGAATTGGTGCAATATCCGGGCTAGGGGGTGCATGATTCGGCGCGCGGTGATGTCCGGAGCGTGGAGAATGAGCCTGGGGCCGGTGATGGTCGACCTGGCGGGGCATGCCCCGACGGCGGCGGAGCTCGAGTTGCTGCGCGAGCCGGCGGTGGCAGGCGTGGTCCTGTTCAGTCGCAACTTCGCCGATCCGGAGCAGCTCGCGGCGCTCGTCGCCGATGTGCACGCCGTGCGCGATCCGCCCCTGCTGGTCGCTGTCGACCACGAGGGCGGGCGGGTCCAGCGGTTTCGCACCGGGTTCACGGCCCTGCCGGCTGCAGCCCGCTATGGCGAGGCCTACGATCGCGACCGGGACGACGGGCGCGCCCTCGCCGAGCTCGGCGGCTGGCTGATGGCCGCGGAGCTCCGCGCGGTTGGCGTGGACTTCAGCTTCGCGCCGGTGCTCGACCTCGCGCTCGAGAGAAGCAGCGTGATCGGGGACCGGGGCTTCCACCGGGCCCCCGAGGCGGCAGCGGATCTGGCCCGGGCGTTCTGGCGAGGCATGCGCGCCGCGGGCATGGCCGGCGTGGGCAAGCACTTCCCGGGGCACGGGCACGTGGCCGAGGACTCGCACCTCACCCTGCCGAGCGACCCACGCGACCTCGAGACCCTGCGCCTGGCGGATCTGCTGGTCTTCGAGCGCCTGGTCCACGCGGGGATCCAGGCGCTGATGCCCGCCCACGTGGCCTACCCTGCGATCGATGCGGCGCCGGCGGGGTTCTCGCGCCGCTGGCTCTCCGGCGTGCTGCGCGAGTCCCTCGGCTTTCAGGGCGCGGTGTTCAGCGACGACCTGGCAATGGTGGGGGCCGAGCGCGGGTCGGGCTTCGTCGACCGTGCCGATGCGGCGCTCGAGGCCGGCTGCGACGTGGTCCTCGTGTGCAACCGGCCCGAAGAGGCCGCAGCCGTGGTCGCCCAGATAGGAGCGCGGCCGGACCCGGTGCGCGGTGCCCGC
>CAJIAT010000516.1_pt1 | contig 14583 bp, 14 predicted proteins | sample 9199161 | NCBI WGS metagenome assembly CAJIAT01 (sample SAMEA7708281, study PRJEB35096) | sediment metagenome | biome: marine neritic benthic zone biome [ENVO:01000025]; feature: sediment [ENVO:00002007]; material: shallow marine sediment [ENVO:03000034] sea grass bed [ENVO_01000059] ... | reverse complement strand
GGGCGCGATCCGTGCACGGCAGAGCGTTGCGTGCCGCGAGCCCGGGGAACAGCGCCTCGAGCGCGGCGCCGGTCTGCGGCCGCGCCAGCGCCGCGCGCAGGCGCACGGGCTCGCAGGCCGCGGGCACGCCGCCGGCCACCTCGAGATAGACTTCGGCGCTGTCCCGATCGGCGAACGAGACCTGCGCGAGCCCCTCGACGCAGCGCCGGAGGAAGTCGACGTTGCGCTCGGGCGCGAGCTTCTCCGCTGCCGGGTAGACCGCCGCCGGGGCGGTCGCGTCCACGTCGATCTTTCGGAAGCGATCGACGTCGAGCATCGATGGGACGTCGAGGACGGTCAGGCAGGCGTTCTCGCCGAAGGCGATGGTCCGCGGGCGTTCCCCCCTCGACACCGAGTTGTCCAGGAACTCGTAGCGCACGGTCTTGTCCTCGCGCAGCGCCCAGGTGAAGAACAGGTCCGGCATGCCGGTGAACGCCTCGACGTTGTGGTAGAGGAGGTCGTCGACCGTCTTGTAGCGACCCACGCGCAGTCCACGCTCCCAGGCGCGCTCGACGGTCTCGTGGGGCGGCGTCACCATGAAGAACAGGAAGATCTCGCTGCCGAAGCGGGTGAGCAGGTTGCTCCCCTGCTCCTCGGACTGCGGCGCGAAGCTGTCGAAGCGGAATCGATCGATGAGCAGGTGCGACATCGCGCCCCGACGCGCCTTCTCCGCCATGTATCGGTCGAGCTTCTGATCCACGATGCGAAGCTCCTCGCCGGTCAGCATGCCCGCGTAGCGATAGGCCGGTCCGAGCGAGTCGTAGTCGAGCAGGTACTTGCGGAAGATGTCCGGGCTCACGAGCGCGAAGTCGGCCCAGTCGACGCCGATGCGGGCGGCGAGGGCACGCTGGAGCGGACGCATCGTGCTCTTGCCCGAGGCGGATGCGCCCTTGGTGTTCATCACCACGGGGCGATGCTGCGCCGGGAGCCTGCGATAGCCCTCGGCTTCGATTGCCGTCTCGATGAGCGGTGCGATCGCCTCGCCGAGTGCCTCGCCGCCGAGGTCGTTGCAGACCCGATCGGCAACCAGCCGCACCAGCAGCGCGCGGTCTCCGAGCACGCGGGCGTGGCGCGCACGCACGGCGCCGACGATCGCGACGAGCGACTCGGCGAGGGCCCGCTCGCGACGGTCGCCGTCCCGGGCGAGACGGCGCCAGCGCTCGAGCGCGCGCTCCTCGATGGCCTGCGGCTCCTCTCGACTGTCCGGCCGGCGGGTGCGCCGCAGCCCGAGGCGGGCCGCCAGGCCCGTCGGCGCCTGCGGGAGCGGTGGGGGGTCGAGCTCGGCCAGGGCCTCGCGGGCCGCATCCTCGATCTCGCGGCGCAGCGCCGCGTGGCGTTGCACCAGCTCCGGCAGGTGCGGCGCCAGGTGGCGCTCGGAGATGCGCCCGGCGATGGACCGCAGGCTCACCCCGAGATCCTCCGAGTCCGGGCCGTCGGGGACGGAGATGTCCGCGGCGACGCGCACGAGCAGCTCGTGGGTCACGAGGCGCGCGGGGGTGAAGGCGACGAGCTCGGCCGGTTGCAGCCCGGTGAAGTCCGCGAGGTCCAGGACCTCGGTGAGATCGGCGAGGGCGTTCTCGGGCCGGTACAGCGTGGCGAGCGGCAGCACCTCGCGTGGCACCGGCGAGCGCAGTCCCGGATTCCACGGTCCGAGGGCCTCGCCGTCCTCCCGGGCGCTGTCCGACGTCGAGCCCATGACGTGCAGGATACACGGCGCCGGCGTCCGGGCGTGGGCCTCGGCAGCGGGCGCGCGAAGCGTTACCCTCGCGCTCGGCGCCGGCGTGTCGAGGCCGGGGCCGCCCCACACCCGCCGAGGCGCCCGGAGAGGCGCGGAGGTCCCGGCCTTGCTCGTCCTGCTGATCGACGGCCTCAATCTCGTGCGGCGCGTCTATGCGGCCGTGCCCGGAGAGGAGGGCTCTCCGGAGCACGTGGAGGGCGTGCTCGAGGCCTGCACGCGCTCCCTGGTCCGCGCCCTCGCCGCGCACCGTCCGACCCACGCGCTGTGCGCGCTGGAGGGCGCCGGACCGAGCTGGCGCCACGCCGTGCATCCGCAGTACAAGGCGAAGCGCCCTCCGATGCCGCCGGTGCTCGCCGCGATCCTGGCCGAGGTCGAGACGGCCTTCGCCGCCCGCGGCGTGCGCACCGTCAGCGTCCCCGGCTACGAGGCGGACGACGTGCTCGCGAGCGTCGCGGTGCGCGTGGCCGGGCGCGGCGGACACACGCTGGTGCTCTCGACCGACCGCAGCATGCTGACGCTGCTGCGTCCGGGGATCCGGGTCTTCAACCACTTCGAGGATCGCGAGCTCGACGCGGCCTACGTCGAGGAGCGTTTCGGCGTCGCCGCTCATCGGCTCGCCACCGCCCTGGCGCTGATCGGTGACGCGGGGCAGGGGATCCCGGGGGTACGGTCGGTCGGGGCGAAGACCGCGGCCCGGCTGGTCCGCGATCACGGCGACCTCGAGACGATTCTCGCAGCCGCTCCGACGATCGGTGGCCGTCTCGGCGAGGCGCTGCGCGATGGCGCCGAGGACGCGCGCCTGTCGCTGCGCCTGGCCGCTCTCGACACGTCGGTGGAGGTGGGCCTGAACCTCTCCGCCTGTCGCCTGGGCGAGAGCGTGCAGGGGAGCGGGCGCGGCGCGCGCGGTGGCGCGCGTTCGCTATGATCGTGCGGCGAGGCTGCAAGATCGTGCGGCGAGGCCGCCGGGCCAGGGAACGAGGAGGAGTGCAGTGACCAGCGTCGTATTGACCGTTATCGGTCGGGACCGTCCCGGACTGGTGGATGCGCTGTCCCGGATCGTCGCCGAGCACGGCGGCAACTGGGAGGAGTCGCGGATGTCGCACCTCGCCGACCAGTTCGCGGGGATCGTCCGCGTGCGGATCGCGGACGAGGCAGTCGATGCGCTGGTCGAGGCGCTACGCGCGCTGGACGACCAGGGCCTGCTACAGGTGACCGCGGAGCGCGCGGCGCGCGAGGACGAGGCGCCGTCGCGGCGCCTGACCCTCGAGGTGACGGGACAGGATCACCCCGGGATCGTCCACGATCTCTCCCACGCCCTCGCCGGCCTCGACGTCGGCATCGAGGAGATGCGCAGCGAGACGCGCAGCGCGTCGATGTCCGGGGAGCGGCTGTTCCACGCGACCATCGCCCTGTCCCTGCCCGCGGGCGTCGAGCTCGACGCGCTGCGCGAGACGCTGGAGGCGCTCGCGAACGAGATCATGGTCGACGTCGAGCTCGGCCCGGACGCCTGAAGGCCGATCGAGTCGGCAGGGGCGGCGCCCTCGGCGGTCGAAGGGCGGCACGCGGCCGTGCAGCCTCAGCGGAGGATCTCGTCGAGCTCGTCGTAGCCGGGCGGGCGCGCCGCGATCGGGCGACCGGAGCGCAGCACCGTGCGCCCCGACTCGGGCCGCGAGAGCGCCTCGGAGTAGCGCCGGCCGGCGAGGATCACCAGATCCGCGGGCGCGCCTCGCGCGAGGCGCGCGGCCCCGGCGGCGCCCATGATCTCCGCTGGCGTTCGGGTCACGGCATCGATCCAGCCCTCGATCGGGTGGTCCAGGTGCGCGATCCGAACCGCCTCGCGGAACACCTCGACCATGTCGAGATCGCCATAGGCATAGAAGGGATCGCGCGTGTTGTCGCTGCCGAAGGCGACCGGGACGCCTCGCGCACGGAGCTCGTGCACCAGCGTGACGCCGCGCCAGCGGGGGGTGCGCCCCGCCACCCGGTCCTGCAGGTACAGGTTGCACATCGGCAGGCTCACCACGGCGATGCCCGCCTCGGCGACGAGGGCGAGCGTGCGCTCGGCCTCGTCCTCGGACTGCGCCGCGAGGGAGCAGCAGTGCCCGGCGAGGATCGGCTCGCGGAATCCGCGGCGCAGGGCGGTCTCGGCGATGAGCCGAAGCGAGCAGGCCGCCGGGTCGCCGGTCTCGTCGGCGTGGAAGTCCAGGGCGAGGCGGCGCGCCTGCGCGCTCTCGAAGACCCGCTCCAGCAGCTCGGGCAGGTCCGGCGTCATGTAGGTGACCGCACCGAGGATGCCGCCATGGTCGGCGACGCGGTCCGCGAGTGCGGCGAATGCGTCGGCGTCGCGCACCGACTCGATGCCCACGAGAGACACGCCCTGGAGCTCGACCCGTCCCGCCCAGGCCTCGCGCAGCTCGGCGAACACGGGCCAGGTCACCGCGTCCTGAGGCGCAATGGAATCGAGATGGGTGCGCAGCGCGCGCGTGCCGTGCGCGTAGGCGGCGCGCAGCCCGAACTCCATTCGTGCGCGCACGTCCGCGGCGCTCCACGATGCCAGGCGGTCGGACTCGACGGCGTCGAGCGCGCCGAGGAAGCTGCCGTCGCGATTGGGGGTGCGCGGCCAGATGTGCCCCTTGTCGAGATGGGTGTGCAGATCGACGAAGCATGGCAGCACCAGCGCGCCGTCCAGATCCACGGCGGCGAGCCCTGGCTCGGGCGCCGTCCTCGCCGGGCTCACCGCCGCGATGCGCGCCCCGTCGACGAGCAGGTCCACCGGGCACAGGCCCTCCGCGTCCGGCTCTGCGGGCGTGTCCTCCAGGAGCGACGCCGGCGCGCGAGCGTCGCGCAGGACATAGCGGGCCTGCGCCGGCAGCGAGAGGGCGAGTCCTCCCCGTGCGTCCTTCACCGCTCGCGCTTGACCGCGCTCTCGTGCCACTTGCGCAGGAGCAGATGCTGCAGCAGCGTGAGCGCGGCGAAGATCAGGATGCCGGTGAAGGAGATGAGCACCACCGCGGCGAACATGCGCGGGATGTTCAGCCGATAGCCTGCCTCGAGAATGCGGAACGCGAGGCCCGAGCCCGTCCCGGCGGTGCCGGCGGTGAACTCGGCGACCACGGCGCCGATGAGGGCGAGCCCGCCGGCGATGCGCAGCCCGCCGAGGAAGTAGGGCATGGCCGCCGGCAGCCGGAGCAGGCGCAGCATCTGCCAGCGCGAGGCGCCGTAGAGCGCGAACAGATCCTGCAGGTTGTGATCGGCGCTGTTCAGCCCGAGCGTGGTGTTGGACAGGATCGGGAAGAAGGCGACGATCCACGCGCAGATGAGCAGCGCTGCGACCGTCGAGTCGACGTAGATGAAGATGAGCGGTGCGATCGCGATGATCGGCGTCACCTGGAGGATCACCGCGAAGGGGAACAGGCTCAGCTCCACCCACTTCGACTGGGCGAACAGCACCGCGAGGCCGACGCCCCCGAGCACCGCGATCGTGAGCGCGCCGAAGGTGATCTGCAGGGTGTTGACGAGCGACTCGGAGAGCACCGGCCAGTCTGCGACGAGGGTCCCGAGCACCCGCGTCGGGGCCGGCAGGATGTAGGGCGGGATCTCGTTCACCCGCACCACCGCCTCCCAGGCGCCGAAGGCGAGGACCAGCACCGCGCACGGCAGGAGATAGTTGGCGAGGCGGGGGATGCCGCTCACCGTCAGGCGGCCCGGGCCCGCATGGCGGCGTGCAGCGCCTCGGAGGCCCCGCGGCAGTGCGCCGCGTAGTCGGCGGAGGTTCGGAACCGCTCCTCGCGCGGGTAGGGCTCGGCGACCGCGAGCTCGGCGTGGAGCCGTCCAGGACGGGCCGCGAGCACCGCGATGCGGTTGGAGAGGAAGACCGACTCGAACACGCTGTGGGTGACGAAGACGATGGTGCAGCCGAGCTTCGCCCACAGCTCGAGGAGGTCGTCGTTGAGCCGGAAGCGGGTGATCTCGTCGAGGGCGGCGAAGGGCTCGTCCATCAGCAGCAGCGTCGGGTGGGTCACCAGCGCACGAGCGATCGACACGCGCATCTTCATGCCGCCGGAGAGCTCGCGCGGGTAGGCGCGCTCGACGCCCTCGAGGTGCACCAGCGACAGCGCCTCGTGCACCTCGCCGCGCGCCTCTCGCCGCGGGACGCCCTTCAGCCGCAGCGGCAGGTAGACGTTGTCGAAGACCGTGGCCCAGGGCATGAGGGTCGGCTCCTGGAACACGAAGCTGAGCTCTCCCTCGGGGCGCGCGCCGTCGCCGCCGTGCCACTCGATGACACCCGCGCTCGGTCGCGCGAGGCCGGCGATCATGCGCAGCGCCGTCGACTTGCCGCAGCCGGACGGCCCGAGCAGGCTCAGGAAGTCTCCACGGCCGACGTCGAGGGACAGGCCCTCGACGGCGACCGTGCCGTTGTCGAATCGCTTGTCTACGCCGCGAAGCCGAAGCAGCGGTGCCGTCACTGCACGCCGAGCGACTTCTTCACGTCGAGCCCCACGCCCGAGTTGACGAACTCGAGCGTGTAAGCGGATTTGTAGTCGAGACCGCCCTTGGCCACGCCGGCCTTGACCATCTTGTCGTAGAAGCTCTTGTGGCGTGCGTCGGTCATGGCGCCGATCCCGAGCTTGTCCGTGTCGCCGGAGTCGACGATGCCGAACTTCTTCAGTGCGTCGATGGAGAAGGCGAGCTGCGCGTCGCTCATGTCCGGGTTGTGCTTCTTGATCAGGGCGTTCGCCGCGGTATTGTCACCGTAGAGGTACGTGTACCAACCCTTTGCCGAGGCGTCGACGAAGCAGCGAACCACCTCGGGCTTGCCCGAGATGAGATCGGCGCGCGTCTCCACGGTCGTCGAGTAGGTGTCGAAGCCGTAGTCGGCGAGCAGGAATACGTTGGGCTCGAAGCCGCCCTTGGTGGAGATCGCGAACGGCTCGGAGGTCACGTAGCCCTGCTGACCCACGCGCTTGTCGGCGAGGAAGGGCGCGGGGTTGAAGGTGTACGGTCGGCGCTGACCGGCCTGGAAGCCGTGCTCGCTCATCATCCACTGGTAGAAGCTCTGGAAGCCGTTGTCGCCGATGAGCAGGTTGATGCCCTTCAGGCTCTCCCAGGTGTCGAGGCCCTGACCCGGGTGGGTCATGATGACCTGAGGTTCCTTCTGGAAGTGGGCCGCGACCACCTTGATGGGGATCTGCTGCTCCACGGCGGAGAACGCCTGGAGCATGTTGCCGCCCATGTGGAAGTCGATCTTGCCGGCCACGAGCAGCGCCCGGTTGTTGACCTGGGGTCCGCCCGGGAGGATCTCCACCTCCAGCCCGCAGGCGGCGAAGGAGCCGTCTGCCACGGCCTGGTAGTAACCCCCGTGCTCGGCCTGTGCGAGCCAGTTGGTCCCGAACTTCACCTTCTCCAGCGCGCCGGCGCTCGGCGCGCCGGCCAGCGCGAGCGCGGCGCAGGCGAACGAGGCGAGTGTGGTCGTACGGACGCTGCGGGTCATGTCGAAGCTCCTCGGTTCTCGTCGATGGCCCCCCAGGCCTCACCGGAAGGTTACCCTCGTTGGCGTCCAGAGGGACATGTCTCGTTGCCGGGTGAGCACGGCTCAGGGCCCGCGGGCGCGGTCCGAGGGCGGGCGCAGGGCGTCGAGGGGGTAGCGCGAGACCTCCTCGACGAGGCGAGCGAGCCCCCTCGCGGCGTGCTCGACGATCGCCTCGCCGAGGGCCGTGCTCGCAGCGCTCGCGTTCCCGGCGACCCCTGCGGGGTGCAGGTCCTGCGCCTGCCAGCCGGCGCTGACCCCGCCCACCAGGCGCAGCCGCTCGTAGTCCGCCTCGACGTCGGGCAGCACCGAGCGGAAGTCGCGGGCGTGCTCCATGCGCACCAGATCGGGGCGCAGGTGCAGCACCATCGAGGTCTCGACCTGGCCGCCGTGGATGCCGTGGCGCAGCTCATCGTCCGGAACCAGCCCCGCGGGCAGGCCCAGGTGCCACCAGCTCGCGCTCACCGCCAGCATCGCGTGGCGCACGCGCAGCTCGCGGGCGACGATCTCCATCACCTGGGGCTGGCCGCCGTGGGCGTTGAGCATGAGCAGGCGGCGCAGCCCTGCCCGGTGCACGCTCTCGCCGATCTCGGTCCACAGGGCGAGGAGGGTGCGCGCCTCGAGGCTCAGGGTGCCCGGGTAGGCGAGGTGCTCGTTGGACTTGCCCACGGCCTGGGTCGGCAGGACCAGCACCGGCACCGTCGGGTCGGTGCGCTCGGCTCCCAGCCGTGCCAGCGCCTCGGCGATCAGCGCGTCGGTCGATACCGGGAGATGGGGTCCGTGCTGCTCGATGGCGCCGAGCGGCAGCAGCGCGACGGTCCGGTCGGCATCGAGACCGTCGAACTCGGTCGTGGTCAGGTCTTGCCAGTACCTCACGGGTGCCACTAACGTCTTCCACGAGGCGGCCGCGACGGCGGCAGGGTAGCGTCCCATGCTCCGAGATCACACCCCCGGGGAGATCCGCGCGCCCTTCGCGCGCTACAGCCACGGTATCGAGGTCGCGCCGGGCGCCCGGCTGCTGTTCTGCTCGGGCCAGCTCGGCATCGGGCCAGACGACGTCGTTCCGCCCGATGCGCGCGCGCAGGCGGACCTGTGCTTCGAGAACATCGGCGCCGTGCTCGCCGCTGCCGGCATGGATTTCGGCGATCTGGTGCGCGTCAACGGCTTCGTGACCGACCGCGCGCACCTCGCCGCGTACATGGCCGCGCGCGATCGCCACGTCGGGTCCCCCCCGCCCGCCTCGACGCTGATGATCGTCTCGGGATTCGCGCGGCCGGAGTTCCTGGTGGAGGTCGAGGCGATCGCGGCACGCCGCGACTGAGCACGAGGCGCCGACGCACGGGTCGGGCGCGACGGGAATCGGAACGCGAGACGGACCGTCACGGGAGGAGCGGGGTGGAGCGCAAGCCACACGACATCGAAGGCCTGGTCGGCGATCTCGCCGGCCTCGAGCTGATCCGGGACGAGGCCATCCTGCGCCAGCGCAGCCGGGACTTCTACTGGTACAGCCCCGTGCTCAAGCGCCAGCTCGACGGCGTGTGCGCCGACCTCGTGGTCGAGCCGCGCGACGAGGCCGAGGTGATGGCCACCCTCGCCGCCTGCCACGCGCGCGCGATCCCGACCACGGTGCGTGCTGGTGGCACCGGCAACTACGGGCAGGCGATGCCCCTCGCCGGCGGCGTGGTGCTCGACGTCTCGCGCATGAACGCCGTGCGCTGGATCCGTCCCGGCGCGATTCGCGCCGATGCGGGGATCAGGCTCCAGCACCTCGAGCGCGCCACCGTCGCCGACTCCGCCCAGGAGCTGCGGTTCTTCCCCTCCACCCGCAAGCTCGGCACCCTCGGCGGCTTCGTCGCGGGGGGCTCGTCCGGGGTGGGCTCGGTGACCTGGGGAATACTTGGCGAGCCGGGCAACGTGCTCGGGCTGCGCGTGGTCACCATGGAGGCCGAGCCGCGCGCCATCGAGCTGCGCGGACCCGAACTCGCGAAGGTCACCCACGCCTACGGCACCAACGGCGTGATCACAGAGGTCGAGATGCCGCTCGCGCCTGCCTACCTCTGGCGCGAGCACATCGTCGCCTTCGACGACTTCATGGATTCGGTGCGCTACGCCGACGCGCTCAGCACCGCCTCCGGCGTGCTCAAGAAGCTCGTGACCCCGATCCCGGCGCCGGTGCCCCAGCGCTACTTCAGGCCCATGCGCCAGCTGCTCGGCGACCACGAGCACATCGTCGTGGTGATGGTCGCCGAGCACTCCGAGGAGGCGTTCCGCACGCTGACCGAGCAGGCGGGCGGGCGCCTCGCCTTCGATCGCGAGCGCTTCGATGGCCACATGCCCCCACTCTACGAGTTCACCTGGAATCACACGACGCTCCAGGCGCTCAAGATCGATTCGGACATCACCTATCTGCAGTCGCTGTTCCCACCGGGGCGCCACGTCGAGCTGGTCCAGCAGATGCACGAGCACTTCGGCGACGAGGTCGCCACGCACCTGGAGTTCGTGCGCTTCGGTGGCGAGGTCGCCTGCTTCGGCCTGCAGCTCGTACGCTTCTCCACCGAGGCGAGGCTCGCCGAGATCATCGCTTATCACGAGGCGCACGGAGTGCCGGTGTTCAACCCCCACGCCTACACCATCGAGGAAGGTGGGATGAAGGAGGTGGATCATCTGCAGCTCGACTTCAAGCGCGAGGCGGACCCGGAAGGGCTGCTCAACCCGGGGAAGATGATCGCGTGGGAGAGGCCGGACTACGACGGCCGCGCGGCGGTGCGTCTGTTCTGACGTGCGATCCTCACGCGAGCCGGTGAGACATGCGCCCGAGGCGCCGACGCACACGGGCCAGGAAAGCGGCGCGGCTGTCGAGGGTGGACTTGTCCATCAGATAGTGCCCGAGCCACACCTTCCTGCAGCGCGGGTGACACAGGGCACCGATGCCGCGGGTCAGCGTGGTGCGGCCCGGGTCGTGCATCACCTTCATCCACCACCAGGGCGCGCCGTAGGTGCTGATCCCCACCAGGCACCGGATGTGCTGCATCTTCGGGCGGATCGGTCGGCGCCCGGGGTGGATCTCGAAGGTGACGTAGGGCACCCACACCCGATCGAGCCAGCCCTTGAGCATGGCCGGCAGGCCGTACCACCAGGTCGGGTAGACGAAGGCGAGCCCCTCGGCCCAGTGCAGGTCCTCGACGTGGGACTCGATACCCGCCGTGTTCGCGTCGAGGGTATGGTAGGCGAGTCGCTGATCGCGGCTGAGCACCGGCTCGAAGCCCTCGGCGTAGAGATCGCGGTCGCGCACCTCGTGACCGCCATCGCGCAGCGCCGAGAGCGTGGTCTCGTGCAGCGCGGCACCGAAGCTCTCCGCCACCGGATGGCAGTAGACGACGAGAAAACGCATGGCTGATGTCCCCGAGCCGCGCGCCGGTGTGACCTCGCAGCCGTCCCGGGCGCGCGCCGGGACGGAGGATACCCGTATCGGGCGATTCCGGCCCGCGTCGAGGACGGCGCTGCCCATGGTGCTCGCCGGCCTGCTCGCCGGACTGCTCGCAGCCGGGTCCGCCGCGACGGTCGGTGCGCAGGATCTCGAGCCTGCCAGCGAGTTCCATTTCACCCGTGGGATCTACTCGGGGCCGGGCGACGCCGATGCCTGGGGACCGCGCTGGGCGATCGACTACCCCGAGGCCGACCGGCACTTCCTCATCGCCCTTCGCCGGCTCACGAGCGTCGACGCCTTTCCCGACGAGCACGCGCTCGATCTCTCCGACCCGTCGCTGGCCCGCTTCCCGTTCGTGTACGTCCTGGAGGTGGGCGCGATGGCGCTCGACGATGAGGAGGCGGCGGCGCTCAGACGCTACCTGCTCGCCGGCGGGTTCCTGGTCGTGGACGACTTCTGGGGCACCTGGGCCTGGGAGAACTTCGCCGCCCAGATGGCACGGGTCTTCCCGGACCGCTCGATCGAGGAGATCCCCCTCGACCACCCGGTCTTCCACGCCTTCTATGACATCGACGCGCTCGTGCAGGTGCCGAACGTCTACCAGGCGGGGACCGATCGCACCCACGAGTACGACGGCCGGGTCCCCCATGCGCGCGGGATATTCGACGATGCCGGACGGCTGATGGTGCTGGTCAACTGGAACACCGATCTCGGCGACGCCTGGGAGTGGGCGGACAACCCCGACTACCCGCTGCGCTACTCCACCTATGCGTACGAGCTCGGGATCAACTTCGTCATCTACGCGATGTCGCACTGAGACGGCGCGTCGCGATGACCGCCTGTGCTGCACCTCCCTGCGCGGACCGATGGCCTCCTGACCGGCATTCCCGAGACTCACGGGAGTGGACCCGAGGCTGCCCGGCTTCGGGCTCGGGCGCGAGCGCGAGCGCATCGGCGATTGCGCTCCTGGCGTCGCGCGGTATGATCAGGGGAACGGGTCCGCCCGGGCCCGACACGGAGGTTTCAGATGCGCAACTTCCTCACCGCACTGTCCGTGAGCTTCGTGCTCGGCGCCGCGCCGGCCGCCTTCGCGGGTGAGCTCGACGTGGACGCCAAGGACGGAGGCGGGGGCTGCTCGTACGGCCACGAGTCGGTGAAGAACGACTTCGAGACCCCGCCGCCTGCTGCATCCGCAGTCAAGCCCAAGCCGCAGGGCTGAGGCGCGCAACGACTGACGGCTGGCCGCTCCGCCCGACCGGGCGGAGCGGACGTGAGAACCCCACCTCAGAAAACCACCGCGGGGGCCCTCGCCGGGCCCGAGCCAAAGACGGGCTAGCCCGTGACCGCGCGCCGGGAGCGCTCCTCCTCTAGCTCGATCACGACGTTGTCCGCCTCGCTGAGCGTCCGGTTGTATTCCTCGCGTACGTCTGCGATCCGCTGCTTGACCGCCTGGGAGAGCTCGTCGTCCCGATAGCGGTCGAGAGCGAGGTACTCGCGGCTGGCGCGCCATCGCCGGTAGCCGAGGCCGGCCGCGACCAGCGCCGCCACCAGCGCCAAGGCCATGATCGGGCTCTTCGCCAGCCACGACGGCAACATCGCCTCGAGGGCCCCGAGGTCGGCGCGGGAGGCCGGGGCCGGGCTCTGCGCGGCGGAACCCCCCCCTCCAGGCGCAGCCGGCGCCGCGGCGTCGGAGCGGGGCGCGCGCGTCGGCTGGGCGGTGGGCTCGGCTGCGGCGGGCAGCGTTGCTGCGGCGGCCGCCTGCATCGGGGAGATGCCGGCGGCGGCCGATTGCACCGGCCTTGCGCGGGTCTCGATGGAGGCCACCGCGTCGGCGAGATCGGCCTGGCGCTGGTCCAGCTCGTCCTGGCGCGCCAGGAGCTGCTGGATGCGCGCGTTGGCCCGATCCAGGCGCGCCGCAAGCGACTCGCGCCGGGCCTCCTCGACGGCGATTGCCTCCCGCGTGGCGGCGATCCGGGCGCGCAGATCGCTCACCCCGGAGGCATTGGCCGCGGCGGCGTTGCGACTTGCTGCGCCGGCCGTCTCCTCCGAGGCCGAAGCAGCCGCGGAGCGGTCGGCGACCGGTGGCGCGCTCGCGGCCGGTGCCGCAGCGAGGGCGGGCGGGCTCGCGCTCGGGAGCGCCTGCATGCCTGCGAGCGCTTCGGGAGACAGCGGGACCGCGAGCATCGCGCCGGCGAGCAAACGCTCCGGCCGGCCACCGGGGAACGCGCGCGGATTGGCTGCGAGGATGGCGTTCGCGAGTCTGCGCCGGTCGACGCCGCGCTCGGCGGCGACCCGCGTGCTGATCGCATAGAGGGTGTCACCCGGGAGCACCGGTCCGATGACGACGCCCTGCTCCGGGGCCTGCACCGAGCCGAAGGCGGGGATCATCGCCGAGCGGACGGCGGGCGGCCGCGTGCGCTCGGGCACCGGAGCGGCCGGGGCGGGCGGCGCGATTGCGCGCGTCTGCCTCGGCGCCCGCTCGACCGCGGGCGGCGTCAGCGCCGCCGGCGGGTCGACGAGCAGGGTGTACTCGCGGTCGGCGTTCGTCGAGGAGGACAGCAGGCGCAGACGCAGGACCACCACCGGCTCGCGGTGGCCGCCTCGGGTGCGCAGACGTACGCGAACCGGGATGCCCTCGGCCTCCTCGACCAGGATGCGCAGCCCGCGAACGCCGAGCGGCCTCTCATCGGGCGACACGGTCACGCTGACGTCGTCCGGTCGCTCACCGGCTCCGGCGACGATCGGGATCTCCACCTCGAGGGGCTCGCCGAGCTGGCTCAGGACCCGCGCCTCGCCGAGGCCGATGGCCCAGGCGCCCGCGCTGCCGGCGAGCAGGAGCACTCCGAGCCCGGCGCCAGCGAGGCGCGGGTTCGTACCGCGATCGCCAGGGGCGACAGCGGAATGATTCGTTCTCACGGGAGTCACGGGAAGTCCTCGAGCCGGACGCATCGCGCCGATTATGCCGAGACCTCCGCGAGGGGTCGGGGCGCGGATCACACTATCCGGCATCCAGGTTACGAGAGTTTGCTCACTAAAAACTCGAATTAACAGCTTTATCATTTTGATATTCCGAAGTTATTCGGTACAATCTCGAGCGGAGTATGAGCTTCGAGGAGCCGGGCCATGTGGAGCAAGCTGCGAGGCGCACGAGCTGCGGCGCCGGGCGGGACGCCATGGTGGCACGTGCTCGGTTTCGAGGCGGGCCCGCCGCCGTCCCTCGGCGTCGCCGAGACCCGCTTTCGCAAGCTCGCCGCCGCGGCGCATCCAGACCGGGGCGGCAGCGTCGATGCGATGCAGCGTCTCAACCGGGCACGCGCCGAGGCACGCAGGGCGCTCGCGGTTCGAGACCGCAGGGAACGCGTCGCGGCGAAGGCCTGAGTCCCGCTCAACGCTCTCAGCGCGTCCACCGCACCCCGCCACCCTGCCGCTCGTTGCTCGCGAACACATCGCTCGGCGCCGGCGGTGTTCCCGCCGGCGGTCTTCCATCCCCTGACATCGGTGTCCTGCCACCGGTCCTCTGCTATCGGTCAGCGGGCGTCGAAACCTTAAGTGCTCCGGCGCGAGCAACTTCACCATCTGGGAGCGGCGATCCATCCCGCCTGGCTGCGTTGCTCGTCGGTTGCGTAGAGCAACTACGCGCTCTCCTCGCGCCTCGCCAGTCGGGCGCGCGCCCCAGATGGCAAAGCTATTGACGCCAGAGCCCTAAGGGCTCTGGTCAGAATAACTTCACCACCTGGACCGCCGACCCATCCCGACTGTCTGCGTTGCTCGTCGGTTGAAGGGAGTGACCATTCGCCCTCCTCGCGCCTTGCCAGCCGGGCGTCTCGACGCCCCAGATGGCGAACTTATTCT
>CAJIAT010000468.1_pt1 | contig 14685 bp, 13 predicted proteins | sample 9199161 | NCBI WGS metagenome assembly CAJIAT01 (sample SAMEA7708281, study PRJEB35096) | sediment metagenome | biome: marine neritic benthic zone biome [ENVO:01000025]; feature: sediment [ENVO:00002007]; material: shallow marine sediment [ENVO:03000034] sea grass bed [ENVO_01000059] ... | reverse complement strand
ATCGGGCGCCTCGGCTTCGAGCTGCGCGGGCCGAAGCCCGCGAGCCCCTCGCCCGGCTAGCCCGCATATTGCACCAGTTCTCGTCGCGAGGGCGCCGACGAGTCCATGGATGGACGAGGTAGGGCGAAGCAGGAAGCCCGAGCCGAGCGAGTACGGCCTGGAAATGCAGGTGGATCGGCGCCCGCAGCAGAGAATTGGTGCAATATCCGGGCTAGGCGACGACCCGCGCCGCGCGCTCAGCCGAAGGCGGGCATCACCTCGTCGACGAAGCGCGACAGCGACACGCGCTTGTCCTCGGTGCTCATTCCCGAGTCGATCCAGAACGCGTACTCGTCGTAGCCGAGATCCTCGTAGCGCTTCAGACGATCGATCACCTCGCGGGCGGTGCCGACGGCGAGGTGCTCGCGCATCTGGTCCGGCGCAAACATCTCGGTCCCCGCGATCTCCTCCTCGGTGAGCGGCTCGATGAGCCCCTGGCGCACCGGTCGCTCGTTGCGGAACCAGGCGCCGAAATAGCAGTAGAAGCGGCTGAGCTTGCGCGCCGCCCGCTCCGTCTCGGCGTCGGAGCCGGAGACGTAGGCGTGCTGCAGGAGCATGATCTTCGGCCGCTTCTCCGGCGTGAAGCGCCGGCAGGCCGCGTCGAAGCGCTCCATCAGGCCGGCGATCTCCTCGTCGCCCTTCCACAGCGGCGTCACCTGCACGTGGAAGCCGTGCTCGACTGCGAACGCGTGGCTGTTCGGGTCCCGCGCGGCGATCCAGATCGGTGGCCCGCCCGGCTGGAGCGGCTTCGGTGAGGAGGTGGACGACGGGAACTGGTAGAACTCCCCGTCGTGCGCGTAGTCGCCGGCCCAGAGCCGGCGCAGCGTGGGCGCGACCTCGCGCAGGCGCTGGCCCGCCTGCCAGGCGTCGAGCCCGGGGATCAACCGCTCGTACTCGTACTCGTAGGCCCCGCGCGCGATACCGATCTCCAGGCGACCGCCGGAGACGATGTCGGTCATCGCCGCCTCGCCGGCGAGCTTGATCGGGTGCCAGAAGGGCGCGATCACGGTGCCCGTGCCGAGGCGCACGTTGCGCGTGCGCCGGGCGAGATCGGCGATGGTGACGAACGGGTTCGGGGCGATGGTGAAGTCCATGCCGTGGTGCTCCCCCGTCCAGATCGCATGCATGCCGGCCTCGTCGGCCAGGGTGCACAGCGAGATGAACTCCTCGTACAGCTCGGCGTGGGGCACCGACGGATCGATCCGCTCCATGTGCGCGAAGAGCGAGAACTTCATGCTCGCGCCCGCTCGGCGAGCAGCTGCACGTCTCCGCGGGTCTCGTCGCCGACGTACAGCCCGAAGCTCCCGAGCTCGCGCTCGGCGAGATAGCGCCCGACCATCGTGCGCTCCGCGGGCGAGGCGAAGGGCTCGAGCACGAGCTCGGCGGCCGGCACGAAGCGGCCGAGGCCACCCGCGCTCGCGCCCGGGGCGCTCGCGCCTGGTGCACTGGCGCGATAGAACGTGTAGCTGTCGCCGGTGGTCGTGTCGTCGAAGATCGAGAACACCGGTCCGACGCTCGCCGCCACGCCGGCGTCGGCCAGGAGCGCGCGGATCGCCTCGTGCGCCCCCGCGCGGTCCGGGACCGGGATCCTCGGCAGCGCGTAGCCGGCCGCCGTCCGCTCGACGAGCACGTCGCCGGCGCGCTCGACGATCGCGCCGGCGTACCTGCGCACGCCGCGGCGCTCCGGCGTCTCGGCGCGGCGCTCGAGACCGAGGCTGAAGTAGCCGCCTCTCCAGTAGCCGAGCCCCGCCTTCGGGAACGTCGCGAAGGACTCGATCTCCCCGACCAGGATCAGGTGGTCGCCGGCGTCGGTGCGCTGGTGGGTCCGGCAGGAGAAGTGCGCCGCCGCGCCGTCGATGAGCGGGCAGCCCCAGCGGTCGGCGTGCCAGGCGGCCTCGGCGAAGCGGTCGCCCGTCGAGGCCGCGAACACGTTCGAGATCGCCTGCTGATCCTCGGCGAGGATGCTCACCGCGAAGCGCTCGCAGGTCGCGAACACCGCGAAGCTCGACAGGCTGCGCGCCGGACACACCAGGAGCAGCGGCGGCTCCATCGACACCGAGGTGTAGGAGTTCGCGGTGAAGCCGACCCGCGCGCCGCCCTCGCCGGCGGCCGTGACGACCGTGACGCCGGTGAGAAAGGTGCCGAAGGCAGCACGGAGCGCCCGCGGATCCACGTCCGCCATCGCAAACCTCCGCGTCTCGGACGTTGTCGTCTCGGACCTCGTCGTCTCGGACCTCGCCATCTCAGACCTCCGTCCCGTCGCGGGCGACCGGCGCCGACCCGGCGCTCCCCACGAGCTCGCGCAGCATCGCACTGATCGCGTCCGGGTGCGTCATCGGCACCATGTGCCCCGCCCCCTCGAGCGTCACTGCCCGACCTGTCGGCGCGAGCTCCGCCATGCGCCGCGACATCCCGGGCGTGGAGTTCGCATCGCGCGAGCCCGTCACGAACAGGGCCGGGACCCGGAGCTCCGCGAGACCGCCCTCTGGAGGGCCGTCCGCCTCGGCGAACGCCCGGTACGCCGCCGAGTAGCCCACACGGTCCGAACCGAGCAGCCACCGGCGACACGCTGCGGCCGCGTCGGCGTCGGCCCCCGACGGGCTCGCGCCGAACCAGCGCGCGACCGGAGCGGCGACCACGTCGGGCGGCGCATCGGCCAGGGACGCGGCCCGCTCGCGCACCGCCCGGCGCGCATCGTCGGTGCGCCGGTACACCGCGCTGAGCGCCGCGACCGCGCAGCAGCGCTGCGGATGGCGGATCGCGAGGTCGAGCGCGATCAGCGCACCCATCGAGTGTCCTGCGACGCACGCCGGTCCGCCGATCTCCGCCGCGAGGAGATCGGCGACGCGATCCGTGTAGTCCTCGACCGACGGCTCGGCCAGCGGCAGGCACTCGCTCTCGCCCAGACCCGGCAGGTCCGGCGCGAGGACCGAGCACTCGGACCCGAGCGCGTCGATCTGCGCGAGCCAGCTCTCGGCGCGCAGCCCCACGCCGTGCAGCAGGACCAGCGCCGGGCCCTCGCCGCGGCGATGGAAGGCGACGCCACCCACGGACCGCGCTCGCGGGAGGGGATCCCAGCTCGTGGCCCGGGAGCGCGGCAGAGCGTTCATCGTCGTGGCCGTCTCCCGGCCCCTGCCTTCGCGCCTGGAGCTCCGTGCACAGGCGAGGGACCTCGTATCTCGGCGCGCGGCCTCCGGCTGCAGCCCCGGCGCGCAGGATCGGCCCGCGGGCGCGTATTGACAATCGAAGAATTCGCCGCCAAAGGTATTAGTAACATTAATGCTTTGATTGAGGCTCGTGACCCGCACCCTGCCCCCGCTCACCTGGTTTCGCGCCTTCGAGTCCGCGGCGCGGCACCTGAGCTTCACCGCCGCCGCCGGGGAGCTGTCCCTGACCCAGTCGGCGATCAGCCAGCACGTGCGAGCGCTCGAGCAGCGGCTCGGGGACCGGCTGTTCGTTCGCAAGGCCCGTGGTGTCGCGCTCACCGACGCCGGTCGCAGGCTGCTGCCGTTCGTCTCCAGCGCCATCGGCGAGCTCGCCGCGGCGACGGAGCTGTTCGGCCCGGAGCGCCGCGCCGGCGTGCTCTCGGTGTCGACGAGGGACAGCTTCGCGCAGGCCGTCCTGGCGCCGGGCCTGCCCCGCTTCGTCGCGGCGAACCCGGACGTGCGGATCCGGTTCATCAGCACGCTGTGGCCGGACGACGAGGCGACCTCGCGGGCCGATCTCGAGATCCGGCTCGGCACCCGGGATCTCGTCGGCAGCGACGCGAGGCGTCTGCTCGCGGACCGCCTGCTTCCCGTGTGCGCACCCGGGCTGGTCGCGGGCCGCGCCACGGTCTCGAAGATTTACCGGCTGCCGCTCATCCAGGCGGTCGGCTCGTCCGACACCTGGGAGAGCTGGGCGCGCAGCGTGCACGCCGCTGCCCCGCCGCCGGCCTCACAGCTCGTCGACTCCTACGGCCTCGCGCTCGAGCTCGCGCGCCAGGGCTCGGGGGTGGCGCTGGTCAGCCAGCTCCTCGCGGCGACGAGCCTGCGCCAGGGAACCCTGCGTGCCATCGCCCGCAGCGCCCCCGCGAGGGAGTCCTTCTATCTGCTGCGCAGCTCCCGGCGTGACGACGGGCTCGCCGAACGGTTCGAGCGCTGGCTGCGCGAGGAGATCGCGAGCCTCGAGGACCCGCCCCGAGGACAGCTCCGCTGACCGGTGGGCCAGGATGCGCTCCCATTCAGGGCGCGCGGGGCGCGAAGGGAACGGTCTCGACCTCCCCACCCGCGACGACGATCGCCGACGACTCCCCGACCGCCTCCCAGTACCCGGGCACGTCCGTGATCGGCTCCGAGACCACCACCCGCGCGTCGTCCGGAACGCTCGCCAGCCGATCGTCGAGCGCGCGCAGATCGTCGACGTCGCGGCTGACGTGGAGCGTGCGGCTGGTGCCGACGCTGGAGTAGCGCACGCCGAGCAGGCGCTCGCCGTCGCAGAGCCCGAGGGTCATCTGCAGCGGATGCTCGACGCCGGCCTCGCGCCCGACGCGCTCGACCTGCCAGGCCATGCGCTCGAGCGCGGGCAGCGGCTCGCCGTCGGCGAGGCCGAAGCCGAGGGCGAGCGCGAACATCAGCTCGCTGTCCGTGGTCCCCTCGATGACGCCGAAGAACGCTGGATCGACGGCGAGCAGGAGCGCACGGCGCACCTGCGCGTACGCCTCTATCGCGCCGTTGTGCACCAGCAGCCAGCGCCCGTGGCGGAAGGGATGGCAGTTGCTGCGCTGGACCGGGGTGCCGGTGGTCGCGCGCACGTGGGCGAGGAACTGGCGGGCGCTCACCTGGGCGGCGAGCTCGCGCAGGTTCGCGTCGTTCCACGCGGGGCGCACGTCCCGGTACACGCCCGGCTCCTCCCGGTCGCCGTACCAGCCGAGCCCGAAGCCGTCGCCGTTGGTCGTGCTCGGTCCGGTGCGCGCCGCCAGGCTCTGGTCGATGAGCGAGTGCTCGGGCTCGAAGAGCAGGCGCTCGACGCGGATCGCGCCGCCCGAGTAGCCGAGCCAGCGGCACATCAGCCGAGAGCCATTAGAGGAAGTCGGCGCGCCGCTCGCGCGCGTAGTCGGCGAAGGACGTCGGCGGGCGGCCGAGGACGCGCTCGACGTCCGGGCTCAGCCGGCTCGCCCCGCCGGCCTTGCTCATCGCGTAGAGCTCCATGATCACCTCCGTGAGCCAGGGCGGCAGGCCAGCGCCCAGCATCGCGCGGCGCGCGTCCGCCTCGGGCACGTCGACGTAGCGGACCGGGCGCCCCGTGGCGGCCCCGAGCGCCTCCGCGACCCCTGCGTTGGCGAGCCCCTCGGGCCCGGTCAGCTCGTAGATGCGCCCGGCGTGCCCCGGGGCGAGGAGCGCCCGCTCGGCGACGGCGGCGACGTCGCGGGCGTCGACGACGCTGACCGCGCCCTCTCCCTGGGGCATGTGGAACACGCCGTCGGCGCGGATCTCGTGGCCGCAGTAGGTTGCGTAGTTCTGCATGAAGCTGTTGGGCCTGAGGACGGTCCACTCGACCTCGCTCGCGCGGCAGGCTTCCTCGACCGCCTCCTCGACGGCGCGGTGCACGCGGCCGAGGGTGTTCGGCGCGGCGTCGCCCGCCCCGAAGGCGGACAGGCGCACGATGCGACGAACGCCCGCGGCGAGCGCCGCCTCGACGAGGCGGGCGCCGATCTCCGGCATCGCCTCCTCGAGGGGGGTGAGCAGGAACAGCGCGTCGCAGCCCGCGAGGGCCTCGCCGACAGCCGGCGCGTCGTGGAGATCCCGATCGACGGGCTCGAGGCGCGGACCCGGGAGGATGCGTGCGCTCGCCGAGCGTGCGATCGCCCGCACCGTGACGTCGCGACCGGCGAGGCGGGCGCAGAGCGCGCCGCCGACGAGCCCGGTGGCGCCGGTCACCGCGATCCGACCTGGTGCGTCCCCCGCCCCGTCCCGTCCATCGCTCATGAGCTCGACTCTACATCGGGCGTGCCGCGGCCGTATCTCGTAGGATGCGGATCGCCGCCGGGCCGTGGGGAGGGGCGGTTTTGTTGCAACGCAACAAAGAATCCGTATACTTCCTCGATGCCCTGCGCAGGTGCGTGTCCGTGCGCCGTGCCAGGGCCGCTCGCGAGCTGCCGACAGGGGCACGCGCACGGCCGACCCGGCGGCGGAATCCGGCGCCGGCCAGACGAGGACGGTGCAGGCGGTCGGGAGAGACTGCCGCACCCGGCCAACCAGACACAGAGGGTAGAGAATCATGAGTGAGGTGGTGATCGCCGCGGCGGCACGTACGCCGGTCGGAGCATTCAACGGCGGGCTGAGCACGGTGCCCGCGTCCTATCTCGGTGAGGTGGCGATCCGCGAGGCGCTGAGCCGCGCCGGGATCTCCGCCGACGACGTCTCGGAGGTCGTCCTCGGCCAGATCCTCACCGCCGGCACCGGTCAGAACCCGGCCCGCCAGGCCGCGGTCGCCGCCGGTGTCCCGGTCGAGCGCACCGCCTACCAGATCAACCAGCTCTGCGGCTCCGGACTGCGCTCGGTGGCCCTCGGCTCCCAGGCCATCAAGCTCGGGGACGCCTCGATCGTGGTCGCCGGCGGCCAGGAGAGCATGAGCCAGGCGCCGCACTGCGTGCACCTGCGCAACGGCACGAAGATGGGCTCGACCGAGATGATCGACACGATGCTCAGGGACGGCCTGATGGACGCCTTCAACGGCTACCACATGGGCAACACCGCCGAGAACGTCGCGGAGAAGTGGCAGATCACCCGCGAGCAGCAGGACGAGTTCGCCGCTTCCTCGCAGCAGAAGGCGGAGGCCGCACAGAAGGCCGGCAAGTTCAGCGACGAGATCGTTCCGGTCACCATCAAGACCCGCAAGGGCGAGGTGGTGGTCGACGCGGACGAGCACCCGAAGCACGGCGTCACCGCCGAGGCGCTGACCAAGCTGCGCCCGGCCTTCGCCAAGGAAGGGACCGTGACCGCGGGCAACGCCTCCGGGATCAACGACGGTGCCGCCGCCATCGTCCTGATGAGCGGCGAGGAGGCAGCCAAGCGCGGCATCGAGCCGCTCGCGCGCATCGTCTCCTGGGCGACCGTGGGCGTCGACCCGTCGATCATGGGCACAGGTCCGATCCCGGCGAGCCGCGCAGCGCTCGAGCGTGCCGGCTGGACCGTCGACGACCTCGACCTCATCGAGGCGAACGAGGCCTTCGCCGCGCAGGCCTGCGCGGTCAACAAGGATCTCGGCTGGGACACCGAGAAGGTCAACGTGAACGGCGGCGCCATCGCCCTCGGCCACCCGGTCGGCGCCTCCGGCGCCCGGGTGCTGACCACGCTGCTCTACGAGATGAAGCGGCGCGACGCGAAGAAGGGCCTCGCCACGCTGTGCATCGGCGGCGGCATGGGCATCGCCATGTGCGTCGAGCGCGACTGACGCATATCGCGAGACCGGATATCTCACCGGTTCGCGGGATGATCGCGAAGGACCTTGGATTCGGGGCGGATACGGCGAGCGCTCGCCGTACAGGTCGTACTTCCAAGTTCGCCGAATTCGCCCTGGATTCAAGGGACAAGCGAGCGCCCGTGAATCGGTGGGCTATCCGGGCTAGACCGGGGGTCGCCGCGCGCAGCCGCGGCGACTCCCCACAACAAACCACCAAAGACAGCAAACCACCAGGGGGTAAGAGACGATGGCACACGTGGCACTGGTCACCGGGGGCACCCGAGGGATCGGCGAGGCGATCTCCGTGGCGCTCGCCGAGGCGGGACACAAGGTCGCGGCCAACTACGGCGGCAACGACGAGGCCGCGCAGCGCTTCACCGAGAAGACCGGGATCCCGGCCTACAAGTTCGACGTGTCGGACTTCGCCGCGGTCCAGGCCGGCGTCGCCCAGATCGAGCAGGATTTCGGCGGCAACATCGAAATCCTCGTGAACAACGCGGGGATCACCCGGGACGGGACCTTGCACCGCATGGACTTCGACCGCTGGAACGAGGTGCTCCAGACCAACCTCTCCTCGTGCTTCAACTGCTGCCGCTGCGTCATCGAGCGCATGCGCGAGGGCGGCTTCGGGCGCATCATCAACATCGGGTCGGTCAACGGCCAGGCGGGCCAGTACGGGCAGGTGAACTATGCCGCGGCGAAGTCCGGCATCCACGGCTTCACCAAGGCGCTCGCCCTCGAGGGCGCCGCGAAGAACGTCACCGTGAACGCGATCGCGCCCGGCTACGTCGACACGGAGATGGTGCGCGCGGTACCGGAGAAGGTGCTCGAGAAGATCATCGCCACCATCCCGGTGGGCCGTCTCGGCACCGTCGAGGACATCGCCCGGACCGTGATGTTCCTGGTCGACGATCAGGCCGGCTTCATCACCGGCTCGACCCTGAGCATCAACGGCGGGCAGCACATGTACTGACGGGTAGCGACGCGCCCCGGTCCACGACCTCGGTCGGTGACCAGACGCTGAGCCCTGAGCTCCCTCCCCCACCGGGGGAGGGCCGGGGTGCGGGGGTGGGACGCGACATGCGGCGCGAAGTCGACGCGGTCGATGCGTTCTGCGACTGTCTTGCCTAACTCCCGTCGGCGACGCCCTGGCGACGGGCGACGGCGCGCTCGCGGGCAAAGGCCCGGCGCCGGCGCCAGGCCGGCAGCACGATGAGCCCGACCCCCACGACGAGGAGCGCGAGGGTCCCCGGGCGCTCCCACATGAACGACACCCCGTCGGTGATGTTCACGGCGCGGGCGAAGTTGTTCTCCATCATCCCGCCGAGGATGAAGCCGATCAGCAGTGGCGCGAGCGGATAGTCTGCAAAGCGCATGATGGTCGCGAACACCCCGAGCCCGACGAGGATCAGCAGCTCCGTCGCGTTGTTCTGGCCGATGTAGGAGCCCATCAGCGTGAAGAACAGGATGAAGGGGATGAGGTAGTTCCGCGGAACCGCGAGAACCTTCGCGATGTACGGGATCAGCGGCAGGTTCAGGATCAGCAGGACCAGGTTGCCGAGGTACATCGAGACGATCACCGACCAGAAGATCTCCGGACGGTCGATCATCAGTCGCGGCCCCGGGGCGACGTTCAGCGCGATCAGCGCGCCGAGGAGGATCGCCGTGGTGCCCGAGCCGGGGATCCCGAGGGTGAGCAGCGGCACGAAGGAGCCGGTGCACGCCGCGTTGTTGGCGGTCTCCGGCGCCGCGAGGCCCTTGATCGAGCCCTTGCCGAACTCGTCCTGCTCCTCGCCCTTGGCGATGTTGCGCTCGACGGCGTAGCCGAGGAAGGAGGCGATGGTCGCGCCGGCGCCGGGCATGACTCCGATGAGGAAGCCCTGGATCGACTGGCGGGCGACCACCGGCGCGATCTTCTTCGCCTCCTCGCGCGTGATCATCAGGCCGGTGATCTCGCCGCCGCCGGTCTCCTTGCCGCGCTCGCTGCGGCTCGGGTCGAGGACCATGTGGAACGCCTCGGGCAGCGCGAACATCGCCATCGCCAGGGTGATGAAGCTGAAGCCCGACTGCAGGTCCTGGATGCCCATGGTGAAGCGCGGGGCGTTGAACAGCGCGGACTCGCCGACCGTCGCCATCATCAGCCCCACCACGGTCATCAGCAGCGCCTTGGCGACCTTGCCGGTGCCGGCGAACGCGGCGATGGCCGACAGCCCCACCACCATCAGCGCGAAGTACTCCGCGGAGTGGAACAGGAGCGCGAAGCTCGCGAGCGTCGGCGCCAGGCCGAACAGCAGGACGGCGCCGACCGTGCCCCCGGCGAACGAGCAGATCGCCGCGACCGCGAGCGCCTTGCCTGCCATGCCCTTGCGCGCCATCGGATAGCCGTCGAACGAGGTGGCGACCGTGCCGGCCACCCCCGGCGCGTTGATCAGGATCGACGAGGTCGAGCCGCCGAAGATGGCGCCGTAGTACACGCCAGCGAGCATGATCAGGGCGGCGGAAGGGTCGCCGAGGCTGATCGCGACCGGGATCATGATGGCGATGATCGACATCGGCCCGAGACCGGGCAGCATGCCGATGAAGGTGCCGATGATGCAGCCGAGGACCACCATCAGGAGGTTCTTGAACGAGAGGGCCGTCGTGAGGCCGAGCAGGATGCCGTCGATCATGAGCGCGTCTCCCTGCCGCGAGCGCGGCGCACGAGGCTCACGTCCCGACCCCGACGAAGGCGGGCCAGGGTCGGAGGAAGATCCCGAGCGTCTCCTGCACCAGGTACCAGATGCCCACCGCGGCGACCAGCGCGATCGGCACGAGCACGTGGAACTTGCGCTCGCCTAGCACCACGGAGCTGCCGACGATGAACAGCGTGGTCGCGGCCAGGAACCCGATGGGCCTGAGCAGCACCGCGTAGAGCACCATCGCCGCCACGAGTCCGAACGCCTGGCCGAGCTTGAAGCCACGCACGCTCTCCATGCTGAGCTCGCCCAGCTCCTCGCCCTCGCCTTGCGGTCGTGGCGCGACGAGGATGAACAGGGAGATCAGCGCCGCGATGACGCACAGCGCCTTCGGCATCGTGTTCGGCAGGAACGGCATGTTCCGCTCGAACGGCAGCAGCGGATAGTCGAATGCAGCGTATCCGTAGACGACGGACAAGAGCAGGAAGAACAGGGCGATCCAGCGGTCGAGCGCCATCGGTCAGCCTCCCCCCGGCACCGAGCGGTCCGAGGCGGGCGCGGCGACGGATGCGCCGCGCCCGCGCATCGCACGCAAGCGGCCGCGGGACGCGGCGCGCGCCCCGCGGGCCAGGATCGATCAGAGGAAGCCGAGCTTCTTCATGAGCGTCGAGATCACCTGCTCCTGCTCCTCGAGGAACTTGGTGAACTCGTCGCCGGGGTTGTAGATGTTGACCCATCCGTTGCGGGCACGCACCGCCTCCCACTCCGGCGTGTCGTACATCTTGCCGAGGGCGTCGATGTACATCTGGCGCCTGTCCGCGGGCAGCCCCGGGGCGGCGAAGAAGCCGCGCCAGTTGACGAACTCCGCGTCGTAGCCCTGCTCCTTGAGCGTCGGCGCGTCCGCGAACGCCGGCACGCGCTCGGCCGAGGTCACCCCGATGATCCGCGCCTCGCCCGCCTTGGCCATCTCGACGGCCTCGGAGAAGCCCGTCGACAGGGCCTGGATCTCCCCGGAGAGCAGCGCCGCCATGGCCTTGCCGCCGGCGTCGTAGGGGATGTACTTCACCTTCGTCGGGTCCTTGCCGGCGGCCTCCATCGCCAGCGCGGCGACGAGGTGATCCATGCCGCCGGGGACCGAGCCGCCGCCGATGGCGACCTTGCGCGGGTTCTTGTCGTAGGCCGCGACGAGATCCTTGAACGACTGCAGCTCGCTGTCCTTGGAGACGACGAAGGCCGCGTAGTCGCCGATGGTCCCGGCGACCATGGTCAGGTCGCGGAAGTTCTGCGGGAAGCGCTTGGTGAGCGAGCGGATGACGATCGGCGTCGAGTTCACCATCAGCGTGCCCTGGTTCGAGGCCGCGTTCTCGATGATGTAGCCGATGGCCTTGCCGCCACCGCCGCCGGACATGTTCTCGTAGGTGGCCTTGCCGACGATGCCGGACTTGGTCAGTGCCTCTCCGGTGCCGCGGGCGGTACCGTCCCAGCCGCCCCCTGCGCCGCCGGGGATCAGGAAGTGGACCGAGTCGATGTCCGCGGCCGCCGCCGGGCCGGCGCCGAGCGCGAGGGCGAGCGGCAGGGCGAGCACGCTGCGCCGGGAGATCTGGGTGAGTGGCATGTGAGCTTCTCCTCATTGCTTGCGCCGCCGGGTGCGCGAGCGGTCCGGCGGTCTGGTGATTGTCGTCCGGCGCGTGCCGCACGCAGCTTCGCCGGCGCCCGGGTCGCCGGGCGCGCCAACGTTATCAGATCGCGACCGGGGAGGGACGCGAGAGGCATTCGCCGGGCGAACGAGGAGTGGAAAGCGCGGCCGTGGAAACGCGGGATGTCGGAGCCGACGCCGCGCGAGACGACGAGGGCGCCCGGTGGGCGCCCTCGGGGGGTGCTGCTCGGTGCCGGCTCCGGTGGCCGGCTCAGTAGAGCCGGCTCAGGCGGCCTTCCTCACCGTGCGGCGCGTGGTCTTCGGCTTCGGCGCGGCGGCCTCGGCGCCGGCCTTGACGGTCTTCAGCCCGTCCTCGAGCCAGGTGGCGAGCTCGTCGCGGGCCTGGCTCTGGATGTCCATCGCCTCCTGCGCGACGGCGACCAGCTTCTCGCCGAGCTCGACGGCGACCTCGGCCTGACGAGCGACCAGCTCGCGGGGATCGCGGGTCTCACCGACGAGCGCCATCTGGCGCGACCCTGCCTCGAGGCAGTTCTCGAAGGCGGCGACCTGCTGGCGGGCGAGCAGGCTCTGGGCGCGCACGGCGATCTTGTTCAGCCTGAGGGCGGACTCGACGGCGGTGCGATTGGCGGCGGTGAGCTTCTCGACGGTCTCGTTGAAGGGCATGTCCATGGCGATGACTCCTGCGTCGGCGACGCGATGACAGTGGGTTCTACGGGCCTCAGCCTGGTCTCTGCCCGAGGCCTGATTCCGATGGCGCCGGCTCGGTAGTCACCAGCGCAGGTCGCGCCGAACAAAATTCTTTGTGCAACGCAACAATTGTGCGCCGCACCATAGCGCGCGAACACGGCGGTGTCAACGCTCCCGGCGGTGTCGAGGTGTCCTGAACGAAATCAGGCGCGAGAGATCAGCCGGCGCCGCGGTCCCGGTCCGCCGCGAGACGACTCACGAGCTCCGGTCGCCCGCCCAGCGCGCCGCAGCCCGGCCATCGCTGTCGCGCGCCTCGACCCACCGGTCGCCCTCGGCGGTCGCCTCCTTCTTCCAGAAGGGGGCGCGGGTCTTGAGGTAGTCCATCACGAACTCGCAGGCCGCGAAGGCGTCGCCGCGATGAGCGCTGGCGACCGCGACCAGCACGATGGGGTCGGTGGGCTCGAGGCGCCCGACCCGGTGCACCACCGCCAGATCGATCAGTTCCCAGCGCTCGAGCGCCTCCTCGGCGATCGCCTCGAGCGCGCGCTCGGTCATGCCCGGGTAGTGCTCGAGCGTCATCGCGCTGACCTGCGAGGCGTCGTTGACGTCGCGCACCAGCCCGACGAAGCAGGCGATCGCTCCGATCCGCGCGTCGCCGGCGCGCAGCTCATCGACGATCGCGCCGGTGTCGAAGGGGCCGCTCTGGACCCGGATCAGCACAGCAGCTCCGAGAACGCCGCGTAGCGCACGATATCGCCGGGCGCGATGCGCTCGCCCTCCGGGATCTCCACGAGACCGTCGGCCCAGGAGGTCGAGGTGAGCACGTCCGAGCCCTGGCGCGGGAAGAGACGCACCGCAGGGCCCGCCCCGTCGAGCCGCCCTCCGGGCCGCCGCCCGAGCTCGAAGTCGGGCTCGAGGCGCGCCCGAACGAACTCGCGCCGCGTGCCCGGGGTCGGCCACTCGAAGTCGGCGCGCACCGGCCACCAGCGCGAGTGCACGTCCCGCGTGCGGAGGCGGCGCAGCAGGAAGGGCCGAACGAAGAGACAGAAGGTGACGAGCGTCGAGACGGGGTTGCCGGGCAGGCCGATCACGTCGAGATCGCCGATGCGCCCGTAGGCGAGCGGCTTGCCGGGCTTGACCGCCACGCGCCACATCTCGAGGCGACCGACCCGCTCGATGGCATCGCGCAGGTGGTCCTCCTCGCCCACCGAGACCCCACCGGTGGTCAGGAGCACGTCCGCCGAGGCCGCGGCGCGCTCGAGCACCTCGACGGTCGCGTCGCGCGAGTCCGGGACGATGCCGAGGTAGCTCGGCTCGCAGCAGCGCAGGCCGGCGAGCAGGCCGGCGAGGGTGAAGCGATTCGAGTTGTAGATGGCGCCGGGGCCGAGGTCCGCACCCGGCTGGACCAGCTCGTCGCCGGTCGAGAAGAAGGCGACGCGCAGCGGCCGGCGCACCGTCGCGCTCGCGAGGCCCACCGAGGCGAGGAGCCCCATCTCCTGCGGGCGGATGCGTGTCCCGTCCTCGAGCAACGCCGCACCGGCGCCGATGTCGTTGCCGCGGGGGCGTACGAAGGCCCCGGGTGCGACCGGCCCGTCGAACTCCACGTGGTCCCCGTCCACGCGGCAGTCCTCCTGGATCACGACGGCGTCCGCGCCCTCGGGCAGCGGGGCGCCGGTGAAGATGCGAGCAGCCTCCCCGGGCGCGAGGGGGGCGCCGACCTGACCGGCGGCGATGCGCTGCGCGACGCGCAGCCGGCACGGCGCCGCCGCCGCTGCGTCCAGTGCACGGATCGCGTAGCCGTCCATGGCGCTGTTGTCGTGGCCCGGCACGTCGATGGGCGCGACGACGTCGCCGGCGAGGACACGACCGAGGAGCGACTCGGTCGGCGCCTGCTCGACGCCGGCAGTCGGTCGCGCCACGCCGAGGAGGACCTCGAGCGCCTCGTCGACGCTGAGCATCCCCGGGCGCCGCGCCGCGAGGTCCGGCTGACTCGCAGCATTCATCGGCGGCATCGGGGGCAGGCCCCGGGGCCCGCGCCCGTCGAGCGCGGCGGCCGTGCGGCTCGGAGCATCGTTCGGCGTCCAGGCATGATTCGAGCAGATCACGGTACGCTTGGCCCCGCGCGCGACGCAAGCGCGTGCAACGCGCCGGAGCTGAAGATCTTGACCGCCAATCCCCTGCACT
>CAJIAT010000141.1_pt1 | contig 14701 bp, 8 predicted proteins | sample 9199161 | NCBI WGS metagenome assembly CAJIAT01 (sample SAMEA7708281, study PRJEB35096) | sediment metagenome | biome: marine neritic benthic zone biome [ENVO:01000025]; feature: sediment [ENVO:00002007]; material: shallow marine sediment [ENVO:03000034] sea grass bed [ENVO_01000059] ... | reverse complement strand
CGCCGACATCAACACCCCGAGCTATCATCAGGTGACCCGCGGGATCTATGCCGACGCCCGCGAGCGCTGGCGCCACTACGAGGACTCGATGGCCCCCGCACTGCCGATCCTGGCGCCGTGGGTCGAGCACTTCGGCTACTGACGGCGATGTCGTCGACTACACGCCCACGACGGCATGGAGCTCGGCCCCTGGCCGGCCGTGCGCTCGCGCGGCGCGGTGGTGGCCGAGGAGGCCCGCTGCGTCGCCGAGGCGGGACGCGGCGTGTTCCCGCGCTGCGAGCTGCCCCGGGCCGGCGCGCCCCGTGAGCGCGTGACGTCGAAGTCGGCGCGACCCGCAGCGGAGATCTTCGACCATGTCCGATGCGTTCCGGCCTCTCGCAGCGCGGCAGCTCGCCGAGTGGGCGTTCTCGGGGCTGGAGACCGACGACTGCCTGTTCGGCATCCCGCGCGGGGACATCTACGTTCCGCCGGCCGACAGCCGGCTGCGCTCCAGCGTCTTCGGCCACGCCCTCGGGACGCCCTTCGGTCCCGCGGCCGGGCCGCACACGCAGATGGCGCAGAACATCGTCGCCGCGTGGCTGTGCGGTGCGCGCTACGTCGAGCTGAAGACGGTGCAGACCCTCGACCGGCTGGACGTGTCCAAGCCGTGCATCGACATGGAGGACGAAGGCTACAACGTCGAGTGGTCGCAGGAGCTCGAGGTCCACCAGTCGTTCGACGAGTATCTCCGCGCCTGGGTAGTGATCCATGCCCTGCACCGCAGGCTCGGGTTCCCCGGCGACTCGCCGGACGTCGTGTTCAACCTCAGCGTCGGGTACGACCTCGACGGCATCCGCGCGCCGAACGTGCAGTGGTTCCTGGATCAGATGCGCGACTGCTCGGCCTACAAGCAATACGTCGTCGACGAGGTCGGCGCGTTCTGTCCCGAGGTCCGTGACCTCGACATCCCGGACTGCATCTCCGACAACGTCACCCTGTCGACCATGCACGGCTGCCCGCCGGGCGAGATCGAGCGCATCTGCACCTACCTGCTGCGAGAGCGCCGCCTGCACACTCTCGTGAAGCTCAACCCCACGCTGCTCGGCCCGGAGCGGGTGCGCGCGCTGCTGAACGAAGACCTCGGGTTCACGGACGTCACCGCTCCCGACGCCGCGTTCGAGCACGACCTCGACTTCGCCGACGCCGTGCCCATGCTGAGAAGCCTGCGGGCCGTGGGGGACTCGGCCGGTCTGGTCTTCGGCGTCAAGCTCTCCAACACGCTCGAGGTCGAGAACCACCGCCACGTCTTCGGCGCTGCCGAGAAGACCATGTATCTCTCGGGGCGCCCCCTGCACGTGATCACGGTGAATCTCGCCCACCTGCTCGCCGAGGAGTTCGAAGGCGATCTGCCCATGTCGTTCTCCGCGGGGGCGAGCTGCTTCAACGCGCCGAGCCTGCTCGCAGCCGGCATGAGGACCGTGACGACCTGCTCGGACCTGCTGAAGACGGGCGGATACCTGCGTTTGCTCCAGTACCTGGACCACACGGAGGAGGTCTTCGATCAGACGCACTCGGGGAGCATCGAGGAGCTGGTGCACCGGGCGGCCGGCATGCCCCTGGAGCTCGCGGACACCCCGTCCGTCGCCCGCCTGAACCTGCGCCGCTACGCCGAGGCGGTGCGCACGGACCGCCAGTACCTCGAGGGTACCTTCCTCACCTCGGGCACGAAGACGTCGCGGGCGCTCGGGTTGTTCGACTGCATCGAGGCTCCCTGCGCGGACGAGTGCCCTCTCGGCCAGAAGGTGCCGGCCTACATGCGTGCTGTGCGCGACGGGGACCTCGACGGGGCGCTGCGGATCGTTCACGCCGACAATCCCATCCCCGGCATCCTGGGCCGGGTCTGCGACCATCTGTGCGAGCACACATGCGTTCGCACCCACCTCGACGAGCCCCTGGCGATCCGGGACGTCAAGCGGTTCATCACCGAACGGGCGGCGCGGCAGCCGTCCGCGGCGCCGGCAGCGCGCCCGGGAGGCAAGGTCGCGGTCGTGGGCGCGGGTCCGGGCGGCATGGCGGCGGCGCTCGAGCTCGCGCGGGAGGGGCTCCGGGTGGAGGTGTTCGAGGCACGGCCGTACGCCGGGGGTATGGTCGGCGGAGCCGTGCCGGAGTACCGCCTGCCCGGGGCCGTTCTCGAGCGCGACCTCGAGCAGCTGCGCGAGCTCGGCGTCGAGATCCACTTCGACACCGAGGCCGGCCGCGACTTCAGCCTCGCGGAGCTGCGCCGCGACGGCTTCGACCACGTCGCGATCATGGTGGGGGCGCAGCGCAGCAAGACCCTCGGTCTGGAAGGCGAGGAGTGCGACGGCGTGGTCGACGCCCTGCGGTTCCTGCGCGACGCGCGCGAAGGCAGGGCGATCGAGCTCGGGCGGCGCGTCGGCGTGATCGGCGCCGGGGACACGGCCATGGACTGCGCGCGGGTCGCGCAACGCCTGAGTGGCACCCGCGTCACGCTCATCTACCGCCGCACCACCGACCAGATGCCGGCAGACCGCGAGGAGATCGCGCACCTGCTCGAGGAGGAGGTCCGGGTGCTCGAGCTGGCCAAGCCGCAGCGGCTCGTGGTCGAGGACGGACGCCTGCGCGGGCTCGTGTGCCAGCGGATGACCTACGCGGGCGAGCGCGACGCCTCGGGGCGGAAGATCCCCGTCGAGCGCCCCGGCTCGGACTTCGAAGTGCCGATCGACACCTTGATCCTCGCGATCAGCCAGCACGCGGTCCTCGACTTCCTCGAGGGCGAGCCGATCGTGGTGAACGATCGCGGCTACATCGAGGTCGACCCCGTGACCTTCGAGACCTCCTCGCCCGGGATCTACGCGGGCGGTGACGTCGTAAACGACGGGCCCGCCTCCATCGTCCAGGCGGCGGCCGCCGGGCGGGCGATCGCAGACAGCATCCTGGGCCGGCGGCCCTCGAAGGAGGCGGCGAGCGCGGAGTCGTGCGACCAGGGGCAGATGGTGCGGCGGCGGAGCCTTCGCGAGTGGCGGCTCCGCGCGCCCGAGATCTCGCTCGCCGAGCGAGAGGGCTTCGACGAGGTCGTGCTCACCTACGACGACGAGCAGGCGCGCGCCGAGGCCGCGCGCTGCCTCGACTGCGACACCTACTGCAGCCTGTGCGTCGGCGTCTGCCCGAACCTCGCGATTCAGACCTACCGGAGCGATCCGCTCGACGTGCGCCTGCCCGAGCTACGGCTCGCGGGCGACGGCGTGCAGATCGATCCCGGTGGGCGCTTCCGCGTCACGCAGCGCTACCAGGTCGCGGTGCTCACCGATCTCTGCAACGAGTGCGGCAACTGCACGACCTTCTGCCCGACCGCCGGAAGCCCCTACCGCGACAAGCCGCGGCTGTACGCGGACCGGGCGGCGTTCGAGGGCGAGCAGGACAACGCGTTCATCGTCGAGCGGGACGAGGACGGGTGGACGATGGATGCCCGGTGGCAAGGCGCCACGCATCGCATCGAGCTCGGCGAGACGCTCGCGTACACGAGCCCGCATTTCCGGGTACGGCTCGACGCCGAGACGTTCGAGGTCGAGCGGGCCGAGCCGACGAGCGAGGCGCGAGAGGCGGACACGCTGTCGCTCGAGACCTGTGCGAGGATGTACGTCCTGCTGCGCGGGCTGGCGCGCTCGATGCCGTTCCTGCCGTGCTCGAGCGCGGGCGGTGCGGCGCAGGCCGGGCGCATTGCGCGGCCGGAGTACGGGAGCGACTGATCGGCAGCTTCGAACCTCGGGACACGGTGGCCAGGCGAAGGTACCCGCCCCCTTCCCGGGGGGACCGGGCGGGGGGATCGGTCAGCGCACCAGGCGAAAGCGAGGCGCATCGTTCCGAGGCCCCCTGGTGAGCGCTCGTGGACCGAAGGCCGTGCAGATCGGGAGGATCTCCGGATGAGCTCGCTGCTGATCACGAACGGGCGCCTGGTGACCCTCGACGAGGCGAATCGCATCGTCGGAAACGGCAGCGTCTACGTCGAGGACCACCGCATCGTCGCGGTCGGCGAGCTCGACCCACGGCGCTACCCGGCCGAGCGCACCATCGACGCCCGCGGCAGCGTCGTGATGCCCGGCCTCGTCAACGCGCACCACCACCTCTACTCGACCTTCGCGCGGGGCTTCACCCCGCCGGGCCCGCCGGCACGGAGCTTCGAGGAGAACCTGGCAAAGCTCTGGTGGAAGCTCGACGCCGCGCTCGAGTCCGAGGACGTTTACCACTCGGCGCTGCTCGCGCTGATGGAGGCGGCCCGCGCCGGGTGCACGACGGTCGTCGACCACCACGCGTCGCCTTCGTGCTGCGACGGCAGCCTCGACCAGATCGAGCGCGCCTTCCGGGACGTGGGCTTGAGCGGGTGCCTGTGCTACGAGGTCTCCGATCGGAACCGGGACGGCGAGGGCATCGAGGAGAACGAGCGCTACCTGCGCAAGTGCCGCGACTCGGGCGACGACCAGATGGCGGCCCTGCTCGGCATGCACGCGCCGATGACGCTCGGCACCCGCACGCTCGAGCGCTGCGCGCGCGTCGCCGAGGAGCTCGGCGCCGGCTACCACGTGCACGTCGCCGAGGACGAGGTCGACGTGCGCGTGACCCGCGAGCGCTACGGGCAGCGCATCGTCGAGCGCCTGCGCGACTTCGGCATCCCTGGCCCCAGGACGCTGTTCGTGCACGGGACGTTCCTCGAGCCGGGCGAGCTCGACGTGCTCGGCTCGACCGACTCCGTGCTGGTCGCCAATCCCGAGTCGAACATGAACAACGGCCTTCGAGTCTCCCCGATGCTGGACGCCCTCGAGCACGGCGTCACCGTCGGGCTCGGCACCGACGGCATGTCCTCCCATCTCATCTCCCAGGCCCGCGCCGCGTACCTGCATGCACGCACCCTGCGGCAGGATCCGACGGTTGGCTTCGCCGAGGCCTGTGCGAGCCTGCTCGAAGGCAATCGCACGATCTGCAACCGGCTGTTCCGCGAGCCGAGAGGCGTCCTCGCGTCAGGCTACGTGGCCGACGTCGTCATCCCTGACTACGTGCCGTTCACGCCACTCGACTCGGGGACGCTGTACGGGCACCTGCTGTTCGGGCTCGGCTTCAGCCGGGTGCGCACGACGATCGCGCGGGGCCGCGTGATCGTCGACGAAGGCCGGCTTGTGGCGCTGGACGAGGAGGCGATTCGCGCGCGCTGCGTGGAGCGGGCGGCCGCCGTCTGGGCGAGGATTCACTGACCGATGGCCGCGAGCACACCGACGAACCGCTGGGAGACCTATCACCTGCCCGCGTCGGTCGGCGAAGCGGTCGACCTCCTCGAGCGCTACGACGGCAGGGCCCGCGTGGTGGGGGGCGGCACGGACCTGCTCGTCGAGATCCGGCGCGGCCTGCACCGCCCCGTCGAGGCGCTGGTGGACGCGGCCCGCATTCCCGGCCTCGACGATATCGTCCCCGTGGACGGACACGTCGTGATCGGCTGCGGCGTGACGCACAGCGCCGTCGCGCGCGATGCGCGCATCGGCCGCCACGGTCACTGTCTGGCCGAGAGCTGCTCGGTCATCGGCGGACCCCAGGTGCGCAACGTGGGCACGCTCGCCGGCAACGTCGCGCACGCCCTGCCCGCCGGGGACGGCACCATCGGGCTGCTCGCGCTCGGCGCCGAGGTCGAGGTCGCGGGCGGCGACGGCACGCGCTGGATGCCGATCGAGGCGTCGTTCCGCGGACCGGGCAAGAGCACCATCGACCGCCACCGGCAGGTGCTGACGAGGATCCGGTTCAGGCCCACCGGGGCTCGCGAGGGATCGGCGCACCATCGGGTGATGCGCCCGCAAGGCCTGTGCCTCCCCATCGTGTCCATCGCGGCGCGGCTCGGGCTCGACGACGCGGACACGGTCGTGGCCGCGCGCATCGCCATGGGCCCGGCCGGGCCGGTGCCCTACCTCGCCGAGGCGGCGATGGAGGTGCTCGTCGGGGGGCCGGCCACCGCGGAGCAGTTCGAGCGAGCGGCCGAGACCGTGCTCGCGAGCGTCGCCTTGCGCGCGAGCAAGCACCGCGCGAGCCACGAGTACCGGGCGGCGATGGTTCGAACCTGGCTCCCCGAGGTACTGGCCCGCGCCGCACGCCGGGCGGGAGCCCTCCGTTGACGACGCTGAACATGACCGTGAACGGCGAGGCGGTCGCCGTCGACGTCGAGGACTCGCGCTACCTATCCGAGGTCCTGCGCGGCGAGCTCGGCCTGACCGGGACCAAGAACGGCTGCAACGAGGCCGAGTGCGGAGTGTGCTCGGTCCTCGTCGACGGCACGCCCGTGATGAGCTGCGTGTTCCCTGCCATCAAGGCCGAGGGCACGCGGGTCGAGACCATCGAGGGCCTGTCTCGCGATGGCCGGCTGCACCCGCTGCAGCAGACCTTCCTCGACGAGGGTGCGGTCCAGTGCGGGTTCTGCACACCGGGCCTGATCATGACGGCCAAGGGGCTCCTCGACGACGCGGGCGCCGCGGGCATGCCGGTCACCGAGGACGCGATCCGGGTGGCGCTGAAGGACACCTACTGCCGCTGCACCGGCTACCTGAGCGTTACGCGCGCCATCTTGCGGGCGGCGGGCCAGGAGGTGCCGTCCGCTCTTCCCGACACGCGGCCTGCCGGGCGGGAGGTCGGCCGGGCGAGGCCGAACCCGCAGGCGCTCGCCAAGATCACCGGGAGCGCGCGCTATACCGACGATTACCGGTTCCCCGGTGCGCTCCACGCCCGGACGCTGCGCGCGGGCAGGCCGCACGCGCGCATCCGCTCGATCGACGCGACGGCGGCGCGCGCCCTGCCGGGCGTGCGCGCCGTGCTCACCCATGAGGACGTCCCGGGCCTCAACCTGCACGGGCTCGTCGTCCAGGACTGGCCGGTGCTGTGCGCCGACAAGGTCCGCTACGCCGGGGACGCGGTGGCGATCGTCGCAGCAGACACCGCGGAGGGTGCCGCCGCAGCGCTCGAGCTGATCCGGGTGGACTACGAGGACCTCCCGGCCGTGACCGACGCGATCGTGGCGGCGCGCGACGACGCGCCGCTCGTGCACGAGGGGCGCGCCGGGGGCAACCTGCTCGAGCACATCGAGGTCGACAAGGGCGACGTCGACGCCGGGTTCGAAGAGGCGGACGTGGTGGTCGATCGGACCTACCGGACGCCCGCCACCGAGCACCTGTTCCTCGAGCCGGAATGCTCCATCGGCGTTCCCGCCGGCTACGACCCGCGAGACTTCGGTGGGCCGTACGATCCGGGCGCCGCACGCGGCGAGACCGCCGGGCACGACAAGATCACGGTCTACGTCGGCAGCCAGATCCCGTACCAGGATCGCGACCAGGTCGCCGCCGCCCTCGGCGTGGTGCCGGACTCGGTGCGCGTCGTCGCGACGCTCACCGGGGGCGGCTTCGGCGGCAAGGAGGACGTCACCGGCCAGATCCACGTCGCGCTGCTCGCCGAGGCGACGCGTCGGCCGGTGAAGATGCTCTACTCGCGCCAGGAGAGCCTGCTCGTCCACCCCAAGCGTCACGCCACGGTCATCCGCATCCGCACCGGCGCGACGGGCGCCGGCAGGCTCACGGCCGTGCAGGCGAAGCTGTACGGCGACGGCGGTGCCTACGCGAGCCTCAGCCAGAAGGTGCTCACCCGCGCGACCACCCATGCCGCGGGGCCGTATGACGTCCCCAACGTGAAGGTGGACTGCTTCGCGATGTACACCAACAACGCGCCGGCCGGCGCGTTCCGCGGCTTCGGTGTCACCCAGAGCTGCTTCGCGGTGGAGAGCAACATGGATCTGCTCGCCGATGCCCTCGGCATGGACGCGATCGAGCTTCGTCGGGTCAACGCGCTCGACGTCGGCAAGGAGACCTCGACGGGGCAGGTGCTGCGCGAGAGCGTCGGGCTCGTCGAGTGCATCGACCGGGTCGAGCACGACGTGCGTGGCGACGGGTTCCGCTGGGCCTGGGAGGAGGGGAACCGGCGCTGCGCCTGGGGTCTCGCGGTCGGCTACAAGAACACGGGGCTCGGAGGCGGCGCACCGGACCGCGCAGGCGCCGAGGTCGAGGTGTGGCCGGACCCCGGGCGCGGGCCCCTCGCCGAGGTGCGGACCTCGTCGGCGGAGATGGGCCAGGGCCTGCCCGGCGTGCTCGCCGCGTGCGTGGCCGAGGAGCTCGGCCTTCCCTTCGCGTCGGTCGACGTCCTGCTCGGGGACACCGACCACTGCCCCGACGGGGGCCCGACGACCGCGAGCCGCCAGACTTTCGTGAGCGGCAACGCGGCGCGCCTGGCCGCGAGGAGCCTGGCAGGCGATCTCGCGGCGGTGGCTGCAAGGCTCATGCAATGTGTGCCCGGGGATGTCGTCCTCGCGGGCGGACGCGCGACGGCCGGGCAGCAGTCGCTGAGCCTCGCCGAGGTGATCGAGCACGCCGAGGCGTCGGGCCTCGCGACCCGTGTGCGCCACGAGTACCGGGCGCCCGAGACGCAACCGCTCGGCACCGGCGGCGACATGCACGTCGCCTTCGGCTTCTGCGCGCAGGCGGTCCTGTGCGAGGTGGACATGGACACCGGGGAGGTGCACGTGCGCGAGGTCGTCGCCGCGCACGACGTCGGCCGGGCGATCAACCCGCTGACGCTCCAGGGGCAGATCGAGGGCGGAATCGTCATGTGCCTCGGCTACGCGCTCACCGAGCACTACATCGAGGAGGACGGCGTGCCCTGGACCGACGTGATGGCGCGCTACAAGATCCCCAGCATCGCGCACGTCCCCCGGATCGTCTCGCACATCGTCGAGCACCCCGTCTCTTCCGGCCCCTTCGGCGCCAAGGGGGTCGGCGAGCTGCCGAGCATTCCCACCGCCGCCGCGATCGCCAACGCGATCCACCGCGCCGTCGGCGTGCGGGTGCGCAGCCTGCCGGTGGACCAGGACGCGCTACTACGCGCGATTCGCTCGGGCGCCGCCGACGTCGAGCTCGCCTGGGGCGACCTGGAGCCGATAGCGGAGATTCCGTTCGAGGGCTGTTGATGGCACCGGGCCGAATCGGCCGGAAGCCGACATCGGCGAGAGGTGGGTTCGCCGATGTCCTCCTCGAGACTTCTTCAGCTCGACCGGATCAGGCCGATCTGCGGCACCGGTAGCGCAGGACGCCGAAGCCCGCGAACGCGGCAAGAATCAAGGGCAGGGTTCCGGGAGCCGGCACCATCATCACACTGCCCTCGAGCCCCTCGACGAGCGCCAGATCGTAGCCGGGGGAGCCGCCGCCGAGGTCCAAGCCCACGACCTTGACTGCGGTGACGGGATCCAAGAACCCGATAGCGCCCAGATCAAAGGTGTCGGTCCCGCCGGCACCGGCCGTGCCGAGTAGAGTGAAACTCACTCCGTCGGTCGATACGAAGACATTTGCCATTTCGTCGACCGCACCGGTCTCGGTTACGAAGAGATCGTCCCCCGGGCCATCGAAGACGAACCCGCCAGAAAACCCAAGGGTCAGGAAGCTGCCGGTCGGTAGGGAAACGAAGGTGCTGACATTGCCGTCCCGTGCATTCGACGTATCAGCCAGCGGAATGGGGAAGCCACTGCCCAGGACGTCTCCGCCATAGGGGCCTGCCAGCGGACCGGCCCCCGAGTCGAAGAAGTCCAGTTCGACATCGGCCAAGAGCGTAACGGCCGTCGCAGACCCTGGCGCCATGAACAACGTCAGAGCGACAGCCGCCGCAAATGCGCGCGCGATCTTCTCTCCCCCTACGGAACTCACGGCGTGGCGTCGGCTATTCACTTTTCTGACTCCGCTGAACATTGTGCCTACGTAGATTTTCCTTAGCTCAACGCGCAGGGAAGCAGGATTCATGCCATCTTTCTAACGCATTGATCGTCAGAGATTTTTTTGGAGGTGGAACTTAGCGAGTCATTGAGATGTAAAGTATTCCGACACCGTCAATAGGCAAACCGCACGCCACATCCAAGACTCGCTATCCGGGCTGCCGCGCTCGGACTTGATTTCAATCAACAGAGTTCGCCAGATTCGCGCGCTTTTCGGTAGCCGCCTCGTTCGCTACTGCGAACTCCCGTCTCTCACGCTGCCGCCCGCCGAGTCACCCCCGTCACCAGTGCGAGCACCGGCTCGTGCTCCGCGATCCGCCCGTGTCGCACGTCATCGAGCACGCCGGCGAGGCCCGCGGTCCCGGTGGCGTCCGCGTCGATGTCCGTGTGAACGTGCACCAGCCGGTGTGCCTCCGCCACCTCGTCTTCCTCGACGGTCACCGGGCAGCCGCCCGATGCGTCCATGGCCTCGGCGATGTGGAGCCAGTCGTAGGTGACGTCGTCTAGGATCCCGGAGGCGGCCGACGTGCCGACGTCCTCCCACGCCCACATGAAGCGGGCGGGATCGTCCCTCGCGGCCTGCATGCGCGACGCGGACCCGGTCGTGGCCTCGCACAGCCGTTCCCAGGCCCGGGCCAGCGGCGCGCAGGCGGTCGTCTGCACCGGGTGCATCACTGGCTCGATGCTGAGTGCCGCCTCGTCGATCCCCTCGCGCAGGCCGACCCACGCCGCGGCGGCGAGCGCGCCGCCACCCACCTGCACGTACAGGTGCAGCCGACCGGTGACACCGTGCTCCGCGAGCTGATCGGCGATCTCCCAGCCCAGGGTCCGCCCGCCGTCCAGGGTGGTCGTCGTCACGGTCCTCTGACACGAGAAGGGGATCGCGCCCGCGGCGACTGCCTCGGTGAAGCGCAGATAGGTGGGGTCGCCCTCCTCGCCCGCCCGGCGCTCGCACACCGTGATCCCGGCACCGAGCCGCTCCAGCTCCGCGACCACGTTCGGGTCGGCCCAGGTGGGTATGAACACCTCGAGGGTCCTGCCCGCCGCGCGAGCCACGACGGCCGCGGCCAGCGCCGCGTTGCCGCAGGATGCGATGGCGAGATCGCCCTGCGCGGCGTGCACCGCGAGATGCAGCAGGACGCCGAAGAGGTGGCGCGCCTTGTGGGAGCCGCCCACGTTGCCGGTGTCGTCTTTGAGCCACAGCCGGTGCGCGGCGAGACCCAGCGCGCCGGCCAGGGGCGGCGCGTCGACCAGCGGCGTCTTCACGAAGCCGTGTCCGTGGACGCCGGCCACCGCCGCATCCAGCTCGCGCACCAGGCCCACGAAGCGTTCGTCCGGCCAGCCTCGCGTACGCGCCTCGTGGTAGCTGTCGAGCCGCGACCGGTAGTGCTCGAAGGGGCTCAAGGCAGTGAGATCGCCGGACAGGTGCGCCGAACCCTGCTACGCGCGCGAGGCTTCGACCGGCGGTGCATCATCGAGTCCCAGGACGGGACGAATGCCGGGGATCGTCGGGAACAATCCCGGCCGACCCTCCCAGCCCTCGGCAACTGCTCCATGCGTTGCTCTACCTCCTGCATCTGACCGCCAGGGAGGCGGGAAAGCAACGGGATTGCGGGAGCAATCCTTGCCATGCAGTCGTGTCGCGCCCCCCGCGGGGGCGCGAGCTCTCCCGCAGGCCGCCGTGCTTCGAAGGCCGGGCGCAGCCACCTGGTCTGGAACCATCGCCTCAGTTCACGCTCACGCCCGTGCGCTCGTTGAACTCGGTGATCATCGCGTCCCAGCGCGCGGTGTAGCCGCGAAGGCCGTCCCACCAGGACTGCGCACGCCGGGCCTCGAAGGCCTCCACGGACACGCCCTGCTGCTCCACCCAGGTGTAGTAGCCCAGGTTGAAGATGCGCCGGCGGCCCACCTCCCCGAGCTCCAGCACGTGCTCGGTGTCGGCGCCCGCGAGGTATCGCGCGTGGACGGCGGCCGCGCCGGCCGCGTCGAAGCGCCCGCCGTGGTCGCGTTCGAGGATCTCGGGCAGCTCCGAGCGGTAGAGCTCCATGCCGTCGGTGGCGACGGTGACGATCACGTCGCCGCTGCCGTAGCCGTGGTAGCGCGCGATCTTGATGGCGGCGAGCATGTTCGCGATGGAGGAGAAGCCGAGATGCCTCAGGTCCTCCACCAGTCCCGGCTCCACGCCCCGGTCGCGCAGCAACGCCTTGCCGGCGTCGGAGTTGAACAGCAGCAGCAGCGAGTCGGTGGCGCGGTCCGAGATGGCCACCGCGTCGTCGGAGTTGGTGACGTTGTGGATCAGAGGGATGTGCTTGTCGCCGATACCCTGGATGTTGTGCTCGCCGTAGCCGTTGTAGAGCATGGTGGGGCACTCCAGCGCCTCCACCGGCACGATGCGCGCGCCATGGTGAACCTTGAGGTAGTCGCCCGCGCCCAGCGTGCCCGCGGAGCCCGACGCCGAGACGTAGGCACGAAGTGTGCCCGCACCCGCGTGCTCGTGGACGCGCTCCAGCGCCGGGCCGGTCACGTGATAGTGCCCCAGGTGGTTCGAGAACTCCGAGAACTGGTTGAGGATGACGTTGCTCGCGTCCTTCGCGAGCTCGTTGCAGGCGTCGTAGATCTCCTTGACGTTCGACTCGGTGCCGTAGGTGCGTATGACGTCCTCGGGACCGGCGATCCACTCGTCCAGCCAGTCGAAGCGCTCCCGGGACATCCCTTCCGGCAGCACCGCCACGCCGCGGCAGCCCATGATGCGCGAGATCGCCACGCCGCCGCGGGCGTAGTTGCCAGTGGACGGCCAGATGGCGCGGTCGCGGGTGGGGTCGAAGGCGCCCGCCACGACCCGCGGCGCCAGGCAGGCATAGGCGGCCAGCACCTTGTGCGCGCGAATCATGGGAAAGCAGTTGCCGAGCGCGATGAGGATCGTGGCGTCCACGCCGGTGAGCTCCCCCGGGAGCGCCAGGTACTCGGGGACGTCGGTGCGGCCCGTGCGGTCGCGCGCGTTGCTCCAGTGCACCCGCCACAGGTTCAGCGGGTGGGGATCGTCCGCGCCCACGTGCTCCAGGGCCGCCGTGATGGCCGGCGGAATCGTCGCCGGATCGCGGAGCTGCGCGAAGGTCGGCAGCAGGATCCGTCGCTCGGCGAAGCGCGCTACCGTGCGCTCCAGCGCCGCCTCGTCGATGACGCTGTCATACAGGCCCAGGTGTTCGGTGGTCATGGAAGGCTGGTCCGGCGCGCGGAGAGGGCGGCAATGATCCGATGCGCCGGAGAGGTCTGTCAAAGCGCAGGCGGGTGAGGCGATCTGTCGGCCGGCCCCGCTCGGCTACCTGCACGCCGACGGCTACGAGGGTTGCAGCGCCGTCGTCGCGCGCGAATGGATCCTGTGTGAGGGTGGCGAGGGCTACCCCCTGGCGGAATTCTCGAGCGTCGGCAGCGCCGCAGCTACTCGATTCCGGCGCGCCCGGCGCCAAGGTCCGAGTCAGCACGTTCCTTTGGCCGTCGCCTCACCACCCGAGCCAGGTGCTGGCGAGGTTGTTGCGTTCCGGTTCGCGGCGGCCTGCACTACGACTATCGGATGGCTGCGTGAGCTCCTCCCGATGACGCGGTAGCCAGGACGACCGCACCGAAGTAGCGCGATTGCGTCACAGGTCGCGCACGACCTTGAGCACGTCGAGCGCCGACACGATGCCGACGAGCTTCTTCTCGGCGGTCACCAGCAGGCGATGGATGCCGCCGCGAACCATCATCTCGGCGACGTCCTGCACGGTCGCTGTCTCGGGGACCTCGAACAGCATCGGGGTCATCAGTTCCGCAACGGTGACCTCGCCCTCCGGCTCGACCTGGAAGCCCCGCAGATCGTGATCGCCGATGCTCCGCCCGGGATTCGAGACGTAGTAGTCGTGCGCCTCCTCTCGCGTGCCCTGGTCACCGGCCACGCTGCCGTGGCGCACGATGTCGGTCATAGAGACGACGCCGACGACCTCGCCCGACTCGGAGGTCACAGGCGCCCCGGTGACGCCATTGTCCACCAGGAACGTCCTCAGCCTGCTGAGCGGCCAGTCCTCTGACACGGTGAGGACCGGAGCGGTGAGGATGTCGGCGACGGTCAGGTTGTTCATCGTTCGCGCGCCTCTTCTCGTTTACGGCTGTCGGTGGGCGCCAAAGGTCACTAGCCTCCCACCTCGCCCCATGGGTTGATGCTTTGTCTCCCGAAAGCCGACCCGCTGTCATTGACCTGCATCAACGTCGCGGGGCGCACCGCCGCCGCGTAGCTCACGGTATTGCGTACGGAAACGATGCGCCCGGATTGAGCCTTCGATGGATCGCTGCGATCGCGGCGGCGTCGTCGCTCACGTTGCCCTCGTCATCCACGGCGAGAGCGCCGGTGCGGGCGGCCTCCGCAACGGTGCGGAGCATCGTCGTCAGGTTGACGAACGCGTAGCGAGGCTCGTCCTCGACGAAATAGTGCATGACCGGCGACGCCGCAAGCCGGGTCTGCGCGCACTCGACGAAGAACCACTCGCCCTGGAAGCGCAGCACCGGAAACCAGTCGCGTCCCCAGCGTGAGAGCGGCGCACGCCGCAGGGCCCTGTACTCGTCGATCGCCTCGCGCAGCGAGAGGAACTCGTGATACCAGATGAACGCGTCGCTCGACTCCCCGTCGTGCCAGCGCCACAGGGTCAGCAGCTCATCCGGGAGCGTGCAGGGCACCCCGCCGAGGGTCAGCTCGAGGCTGCGCTCGCCGATCCCCGGCTCGAGCCGGATGCCGGTGCCGCGCTCCGCGTGCCAGAGACGCAGCGCCTCTGCGCTCTCGATCAGCGCGACCGAGTCCGCATAGCGCACGGCCTGCGCGCGCATCTCGTCGGTGATGCG
>CAJIAT010000614.1_pt1 | contig 14738 bp, 16 predicted proteins | sample 9199161 | NCBI WGS metagenome assembly CAJIAT01 (sample SAMEA7708281, study PRJEB35096) | sediment metagenome | biome: marine neritic benthic zone biome [ENVO:01000025]; feature: sediment [ENVO:00002007]; material: shallow marine sediment [ENVO:03000034] sea grass bed [ENVO_01000059] ... | reverse complement strand
GGAACGTGCCGTGAGGGTGCTCGTCGTCGGCTCCGGAGGGCGCGAGCACGCCCTCGCCTGGCGCGCCGCGCGCTCGCCGGGGGTCGAGCGCGTGCTCGTCGCCCCGGGCAACGCCGGTACCGCCCGCGAGCCCGGCGTGGAGAACGTCGCCACCGCGGCAGATGACGTCGACGGGCTGGTCGCCCTCGCCGGGGAGCGCGGCATCGGGCTGACCATCGTCGGGCCGGAGGCGCCGCTGGTCGCCGGCCTCGCGGATCGCCTCGCCGACGCTGGTCTCGCGGTCTTCGGACCCGGAGCGAGCGCTGCGCGTCTCGAGGGCTCGAAGGCCTTCACCAAGGCCTTCCTCGAACGCCACGGGATCCCCACCGCGGCCTACCGCGAGTTCACCGGGCCGGGCCCCGCCCGCGCCTGGATCGCCGAGCGCGGCGCACCCGTGGTGGTCAAGGCCGACGGTCTCGCCGCCGGCAAGGGCGTCGTCGTCGCAACGAGCGTCGCCGAGGCCACCGATGCGGTCGACGCGATGCTCTCCGGGGAGGCCTTCGGCGCCGCGGGGCGGCGCGTCGTCGTCGAGGATTTCCTCGAAGGCGAGGAGGCGAGCTTCATCGCCATGGTCTCCGGCCGCGACGTGCTGCCGCTCGCCTCGTCCCAGGACCACAAGGCGCGCGACGACGGCGACCGCGGGCCGAATACCGGCGGAATGGGGGCCTACTCCCCCGCGCCGGTGATCGACGCCGCGATGCACGAGCGGGTCATGCGCGAGGTGATCCGACCGACCGTGGACGGTCTCGCGGACGAGGGCATCCCCTACGTCGGCTTCCTCTACGCGGGGCTGATGATCGCGCCGGACGGGACGCCGCGCGTGCTCGAGTTCAACTGCCGCTGCGGGGACCCGGAGACCCAGCCTCTGATGATGCGGCTGCGCTCCGATCTGGTGGCCCTCGCCCTCGCCGCCGCCGAGGGCCGCCTCGCCGGCGAGACCGTCGAGTGGGACCCGCGTGTCGCCCTCGGCGTGGTGCTCGCCGCGGGCGGCTACCCCGGCGCCTACGCCAAGGGCGACGCGATCCACGGCCTCGACGCGGGTGACGGCGAGTCGGTCAAGGTCTTCCACGCGGGCACCGCCCTCGCCGACGGCGAGGTCGTCACCGCGGGTGGCCGCGTCCTGTGCGTCACCGCGCTCGGCGCGAGCGCGCGCCAGGCGCGCGTCGCGGCCTACGCCCGGGTCGGCGAGATCGGCTGGCCCGGCGCCTTCCACCGAACCGATATCGGATACCGGGCCGTCGCCCGCGAGGAGCGCTGACGGCCCGTCGGGGCGAGCCGGGTCAGGGCGAGCCAGGTCAGCGGGCGAGCGGGGTCAGGGCGAGCCGTCCCAGGCGAGAAAGCTCGCGAGGAGCGCGAGCCCCGCGTGCTGGCTCTTCTCCGGGTGGAACTGCACTGCGAACAGATTCGCCTGCGCGATGGCCGAGGCGAAGCGCACTCCGTACTCGGTGCGCCCTGCGATCACCGCCTCGTCCCGGGGCACGACGTAGTAGCTGTTGGCGAAGTAGAAGCGCGTGCCGTCATCGATGCCGTGCCAGAGCGGATGGGGGCGGGCGATCGCCACTCGGTTCCAGCCCATCTGGGGAATGGAGAGGCGCGCGCCGGTGCGCACGTCCCGGGCCCCGTCGGCGAAGCGGCGCACCTCGCCCGGCACGAGACCGAGGCACGCGGTGTCGTGCTCGTCGCTGTGGTCCAGCAGCACCTGCATGCCCATGCAGATCCCGAGGAAGGGCCGTGACGCGAGGGCCTCGCGGACCGCGTCCACCAGACCGTGCGCCGCGATCTCGGCCATGCAGTCGCGCGCCGCGCCCTGGCCCGGGAACACCACGCGGTCCGCGCCGAGGATCGTCTGGCGATCGTCGGTGACCACGACCTCGGCGGTGTCGCCGGCCACGTGCTCGATGGCCTTGGACACCGAGCGGAGGTTGCCCATACCGTAGTCGACCACGGCGACGCGCTGCACGCTCGGACTCCTCGGCTCTTGCGCTGGGGCTCGTGTGGGGCCGTGCGGCGAAGCGAGAGCCGCTACAGGGCGCCCTTGGTCGACGGCACCTGCCCGGCCATGCGCGCGTCCGGCGTCGCCGCCATGCGCAGCGCCCGCCCGAAGGCCTTGAACACGGTCTCCGCCACGTGGTGGGCGTTCACGCCCTCGAGGCTGTCCACGTGCACCGTCACCGAGGCGGAGTTCACGAAGGCCTGGAAGAACTCGCGTAGCAGGTCGACGTCGAACTCGCCGATGCGCGCACGGGGGAACGGGACCCGCCAGTGCAGCCCGGGCCGGCCCGAGAAGTCGATGACGACGCGCGAGAGCGCCTCGTCGAGGGGAACGTAGGCGTGACCGTAGCGGGTGATGCCGCGCTTGTCGCCGAGGGCCTCTGCAACCGCCTGACCGAGCACGATGCCGGTGTCCTCCACCGTGTGGTGGGCATCGATCTCCAGATCCCCCTCGGCCTCGACGAGCAGGTCGACGAGCCCGTGGCGGGCGATCTGGTCGAGCATGTGGTCGAAGAACGGGACCCCGGTCGAGAGCTCGGAGCGCCCGGCGCCGTCGAGGTCGACGGTCACCGAGATCCGGGTCTCGCGTGTGTTGCGCTCGACGCTGGCGGCGCGGCTGGTGATTGCGGCGGTCGCAGGGGCGGTCATGGAAGGGGTCGGCACGGCCGGCTTCGGAGGGTCGAGGAGCAAGCATAGCAGCCCGGCCCCTGTCGATTCCCCCCGGTTGATTGACCCCTGACTGGCGCCGACGTATTTTCGGTCGCTCGTCGGTCACCACCCGTGGCCTCCGATCCCGCGACGCCGAGCGCTCTGTCGATGACCGATCCGGAAGCCCGCCCGACCGCTCCGCGCGTCGCTCTGTTCGTCACCTGCCTCGTCGACCTCTACCGCCCGAACGTCGGATTCGCCACCGTGAAGCTGCTCGAGGAGGCGGGGTGCACGGTGGAGGTCCCCGAGGCCCAGACCTGCTGTGGTCAGCCGGCCTACAACTCCGGCGATGCGGCGGACGCGCGCGCCATCGCCCGTCAGGTGATCGCGGCCTTCGAGGGCTACGACTACGTCGTCGGCCCGTCGGGCTCGTGCATCGGCATGCTGCGAGAGCACTATCCCACGCTGTTCGCGACCGACGCCCACTGGCGCGGCCGCGCCCGGCTCCTCGCCGAGCGCTGCCACGAGATCATGTCGTTCCTGCACGACGTGCTCGGCGTCGAGTCCCTCGGCGCGCGCTATCCGGGCACCGCCACATACCACGATTCCTGCTCGGGGCTTCGCGAGCTCGGCGTGAAGGCGCAGCCGCGGGCGCTCCTCGCGGCGGTGGAGGGCCTCGAGCTCTCCGAGATGGAGGACCCGGAGGTCTGCTGTGGCTTCGGGGGGACCTTCTGCGTGAAGTACCCCAAGATCTCCGAGCGCCTGGTCGACGACAAGGTCCGCCACATCCGGGCGAGCGGCGCCGACACCCTGCTCGGCGGCGATCTCGGCTGTCTGCTCAACATGGCCGGCCGGCTGCGCCGGGAGGCGCTCGGGGTGCGGGTCTTCCACGCGGTGGAGGTGCTCGCCGACATGGCCGACCGGCCGGCCATCGGCGAGCCGGAGGGCCAGCGATGAGCCGCATCCCGATGAGCCGCATCCGATGAGGCAGACCAGCGCGCGCTTCGAGCGCAACGCCGAGGTGGCTCTCGGCGACGCGAACCTGCGCGAGGCGATGGGCATGCTCAAGAGCGGCTTCGTCGCCAAGCGCCGTGCCGCCTTCGAAGAGCTCCCCGAGTTCGAGACGCTGCGCGCGGAGGCGCGCGGCATCAAGGAGCACACCCTCGCGAACCTCGACTTCTACCTCGAGCGCTTCGAGCGCGAGGCGACCGCGGCAGGGGCGAAGGTGCACTGGGCCTCGACGCCCGAGGAGGCGCGGGCGGTGGTGCTCGAGATCTGCCGAAATGCCGGCGCGCGCACGGTGACCAAGGGCAAGTCCATGGTGGCCGAGGAGATCGCCCTCAACGAGGGCCTCGAGCAGGCCGGCTTCGAGGTCGTGGAGACGGACCTCGGCGAGTACATCATCCAGCTCGCGGGCGAGGCGCCGAGCCACATCATCGCCCCCGCGATCCACAAGACCAAGGATCAGATCACCGAGCTCTTCCACGACCACCACGCGCAGCTCGGCCTCACCGAGCGCCAGACCGAGGTGGAGGGGATCGTGAACGAGGCGCGCCAGGTGCTGCGCCAGCGCTTCCTCGAGGCGGACGTGGGCATCACCGGCGCGAACTTCCTCATCGCCGAGACCGGCGCCTCGGTCATCGTCACCAACGAGGGCAACGGCGATCTGACGAACACGCTGCCCCGGGTGCACGTGGTCACCGCAGGCATCGAGAAGGTGCTGCCCACCCTCGACGACATGAGCACCATCCTGCGCCTGCTGGCGCGCAGCGCCACGGGCCAGGAGTTCTCGGTCTACACCACGCTCTCGACCGGGCCGCGGCGCTCGAAGGACCCCGATGGCCCCGAGGAGCTGCACATCGTCCTCGTCGACAACGGGCGCTCGCAGATGCTCGGCAACGAGTTCCACCACATGCTGCGCTGCATCCGCTGCGGCGCGTGCATGAACCATTGCCCGGTATACGGCGCGGTCGGCGGGCACAGCTACGGCTGGGTCTACGTAGGGCCGATGGGCTCGGTGCTCACGCCGCTGATGACCGGGCTCGACGGCTCGCGCAGCCTGCCGAACGCGTGCACCCTGAACGGGCGCTGCCAGGAGGTGTGCCCGATGGGGATCCCGCTCCCGGACATGCTGCGCGAGCTCCGCACGCGGGAGTTCGAGGGCGGCCTGACCCCACCGAGAGTGCGCCGCGCGCTCGCCGCCTGGGCGTGGCTCGCGCGCCGGCCCGGCTGGTATCGCCGCGTGACCGGGCCCGCGATGCGCATCCTCGGCGCTCTCGGACGTCGGCGCGGGGCGTTCCGCACGCTGCCGCTGGCCGGTGGCTGGACCTCGGTGCGCGACCTGCCGGCCCCCGAGGGCGAGACCTTCATGGGTGCCTGGCGCCGCACCCGGGGCCGGCGATGAGGGCCGGGCGGTGAGCGCGCGCGAGCGCATCCTCGCCGACGTGCGCGGCGCGCTGAACCGCAAGAGCGCGCTCCCGGAGAGCATCACCGCGACGCTCGAGGCGCGCCTGCGCAAGCCCGTCTCGAACACGCGCCCGGCGCTCGCCGCGGAGCCGCTCGCCCTCTTCGTCGCCAAGTGCAAGGCGGTGAAGGCCGTCGTCACCGAGGTGCGCGACGTCGCCGAGGTCTCCCGGGTGGTCGAGCGCCACCTCGCCGATCACGACCTCGGCGACGAGGTAATCATGGCGCCGGACCCGGAGCTGGAGACGATCCCCTGGTCGAACAGCCTCGCGATCGAGCGCCGGGCCGCGACCGGCGCCGAGCGGGTCAGCGTCACCGGCGCCTTCGCGGGCGTCGCCGAGACCGGCAGCGTGGTGCTCCTCTCCGGACCCGAGAGCCCCACCACGCTGAACTTCCTGCCCGACGACCACATCGTGGTGCTCCGGGCGAGCCGCATCGTCCCTCACACCGAGGACGTGTGGGCGCTCCTGCGCAAGAGCCGGCGCAAGATGCCGCGCACGGTGAATCTGATCACCGGACCGTCGAAGACCGGCGACGTCGAGCAGAAGATCCAGGAGGGTGCGCACGGCCCGCGCCGCGTGCACGTCATCGTCCTCGACGACCGAGCGGAGCAATGAGCAGCGCGCTGGTGATCGTGGACGTGCAGAACGACTACTTCCCGGGCGGCGCCATGGAGCTCGTCGGCATGCCCGCGGCCTGCGGCCGGGCGGCGGAGATCCTCGCCGGCGCGCGCGAGCGCGCGATGCACGTCTTTCACGTGCAGCACCTGTCTCAGCGCCCGGGCGCGACCTTCTTCGTTCCCGACACCGAGGGCGCGGAGATCAATTCTGCCGTGGTCCCGCGGGACGGCGAGGCGGTGATCCGCAAGCACTTCCCGAACGCCTTCCGCGAGACGGGCCTGCGCGACGCGCTCGCCAAGCACGGCGTCGACGCCGTGACCATCGTCGGCGCGATGAGCCACATGTGCATCGACGCCACGGCGCGCGCGGCCTTCGATCTCGGCCACGCCGTGACGGTGGTCGAGGACGCCTGCGCCACCCGCGATCTCGAGTTCGGCGGCCGGACCCTGCCGGCCGCCGACGTCCACGCGGCGTTCATGGCTGCGCTGCGCGTTCCCTACGCCACCGTCCTCCACACCGCGGACTGGCTGGCCGGCGACTGACCCGCACCCGCCGGCGGCTGCGGCGGTTCAGGCGGCGTCGACCTCGATCTTCCGCTCGGCGCTCTTCGCCTCCTCGCTCTTCGGCAGCGTCACCTTGAGCACGCCCTTGGCGAACCTCGCCTTCACTTCCTCGGCCTTCACTCCGCGGGGGAGCGCGAAGCTGCGCCGGAACGAGCCGTAGCGCCGCTCGCTGAAGTGGCTCTCGCCCTCGCCGGAGGTCTTCTCCTCGCGCTTCTCGCCCTTGAGGGTGAGCATGTCGTCGGTCACGGTCAGCTCGATGTCGTTCTCGTCGAGGCCCGGGAGCTCGACGCAGAGCTCGTAGCCGGCGTCGCTCTCGGTCATCTCCGAGCTCGGGCTGATCGCGGATCCGCCGCGCACGAAGGGCAGCCAATCAGTCGATGGGAAGCCGCTGAGGGCGCTGCCCCAGGGGTCGCGGAAGAAGCGCTCGAAGGCGCGGTCGATCTCGTTGCGCAGGCCGGCGACCGGGTGTTGCGCGGACCCGACTGGCGCTTCGGTCCTCGCCTCGGGTCTGGTCTCGGTCCCGGTGCCAGTCTCGGGAGCCTTCATGGTCTCTGTGTTCTCAGCCATTCGGGGACCTCCTTGCCGAACTCGCACGGTTTGCTCCATCTGTGGATTTTCGCGCTGCGCTGGAGCGGGGCGTTGATTGGGATCAACTTCCCTTCGGCAGGAGATCAGAAGAGGCGGTTCAGCCCGTTGAGTGCTGCCACCCGGTAGGCCTCGGCCATGGTCGGGTAGTTGAAGGTGGTCTCGACGAAGTACTGGATGGTGTTGGCGGGCCCGCCCTGGGACATGATCGCCTGGCCGATGTGCACGATCTCCGCCGCTTCCCGGCCGAAGCAGTGGATGCCGAGGATCTCCTGGGTCCCGGTGTGGAAGAGCAGCTTCACCATCCCCACGGTCTCACCGAGAATCTGAGCGCGGGCGATGCTGCGGAAGAAGGCTCTGCCGACCTCGTAGGGCACCTTCGCCGCGGTCAGCTCGCGTTCGGTCGGGCCGATGGAGCTGATCTCCGGGCTCGTGTAGATCCCCGTCGGGATGTGCTCGATGAGACGGCTGTCGCACTTGCCCTCGACCGCGTGGGTGGCAGCGAAGCGGCCCTGGTCGTAGCTCGCGCTCGCGAGCGCCGGCTGCCCGACCACGTCGCCGACGGCGTAGATGTGTCCGACGGCGGTGCGGTAGCTCTCGTCGACCTCGATCTGGCCGCGGTGGTTGACCGCGATCTGGAGCGCCTCGAGGCCCATGCCGGCGGTGTTGCCGGTGCGTCCGTTCGCCCACAGCAGCACGTCGGTCTTGATGCGCTTGCCCGAGCGCAGGTGCAGCACCACGCCGTCGTCCTGGGGCTCGACCCGTTCGTGCTCCTCGTCGTGGCGGATGATCACGCCCTGGTCGCGCAGGTGATAGCCGAGGGCGTCGGTGATCTCGTCGTCGAGGAACGCGAGGAGCTGGTCCCGGGTGTTGATGAGGTTCACCTTGAGCCCGAGGTTCGCGAAGATGGACGCGTACTCGCAGCCGATGACGCCGGCGCCGTAGATGGCGATCGAGCGCGGCGAGAAGCCCAGCGGCTCGAGGATCGAGTCGCTGTCGTGCACCCGCGGGTGGTCGAAGTCCACATCCTCCGGGTGGTAGGGGTGCGAGCCCGAGGCCACCACGAAGTGCTCGGCCTGGTAGCGCCGCGCCGCGCCGCTCGCGCCCTGGACCTCGACGGTATGCGCGTCGACGAAGCGCGCGAAGCCCGGCACCACCTCGACGTGGTTGCGGTGGTAGAAGCCCTCGCGCATCGCCGTCTGGCGCCCGATCACCGACTCGGCCGCCTTGAGCAGGGAGCCGTAGTCGATGCTCACCGGGCCCGTCAGGCGCCGGAACAGCGGGTCGGCCCGGAAGTCTGCCACCCGCTGCACCGCGTGGCGCAGGGTCTTGCTCGGGATCGTCCCCCAATGCGTGCAGCCGCCGCCGAGCGACTCGTAGCGCTCGATGACCGCGACGTCCTTGCCCGCCTTGGCGAGCTTCATCGCAGCACCCTCGCCGCCGGGACCGGTACCGATGACGATGGCGTCGTAGTGGCCGGTGCTCATGGGACGCTCCCTGCCCAGCGCCCAGTGTAGGCGCTGCGCGGGTCCGGTGCCGCGGGGCTCGAGGGCGGCGTGTGGCAGCAGACGGTGACGGACTCCGCGCGGCGGACGTGTCGCGAATCGATGCCAACGACCGACTGGCGCAAGAGACCGATCGCAATTCGTGGGCTCCTGGCTCGGAACCGCGGCTGGTCAGGGGCGGTGGCCCCCGACGCCCCGGCCCTCCCCGACCCGCAGCGTGAACGTCACCGGCCCGTCGTTCACCAGTGACACCTGCATGTGCGCGCCGAAGCGCCCGGTCTCGACGCTCGTGCAGCGCGATCGGGCGCAGGCGACGACGTGGTCGAAGAGGCGCTCGCCATCGCGGGGCGGGGCGGCGGGGGTGAAGCTCGGGCGGGTGCCCTTCTTCGTGTCCGCGGGAAGGGTGAACTGGGGCACCAGCAGGAGCGCGCCGCCGACGTCGGCGAGGCTGCGGTTCATCTTGCCCGCCTCGTCCTCGAAGACCCGGTAGCCGACGAGGCGCTCCACCAGGCGCTCGGCCTCGCCCTCGCCGTCGCCGCGCTCCACGCCGACGAGGACCACGAGGCCGGGGCCGATGGCGCCGACGGTCTCGCCGCCCACGGTGACGCGGGCCTCGGTGACCCGCTGGAGGAGGCCGATCACGGCGAGCCGGAGCCGGTCACGGGCTCAGCTCGCCGCGGCCGCCTGGCGCGAGGCGCGCTTGCGCTCGTGCTCCTTGAGCAGCTTCTTGCGCACGCGGATGGTCTTCGGGGTGACCTCCACGAGCTCGTCGTCGTCGATGAACTCGAGCGCCTGCTCGAGGGAGAAGCGCACCGGCGGGGTGAGCAGGATGTTCTCGTCGCTGCCCGCTGCCCGGATGTTGGTGAGCTGCTTGGCCTTGAGCGGGTTGACCACGAGATCGCTGCCGCGGGCGTGGATCCCGACGACCATGCCCTCGTAGACCTCCTCCTGGGGGCCGATCATCAGCCGGCCGCGCTCCTGGAGGTTGAACAGCGCGTAGGCGAGTGCCCCGCCCTGGCAGTTCGCGATCAGCACGCCGTTGGTGCGCTGGCCGATCGGGCCGCCACCGATCGGCGCGTAGTCCGAGAACGTGTGGTACATGAGCCCGGTTCCCGAGGTCGCGGTCAGGAACTCGGTGCGGAAGCCGATGAGCCCGCGCGCGGGGATCCGGTAATCGAGGCGCACCCGCGCGCGTCCGTCCGGGAGCATGTCGCCGAGCTGGCCGCGGCGCTGCCCGAGGAGCTCCATCACCGTGCCCTGGTGCTGCTCCTCGACGTCGACGGTCAGCTGCTCGAAGGGCTCGCAGAGCTTGCCGTCGACGGTGCGCTGGATCACCTGCGGGCGTGAGATGGCGAGCTCGTAGCCCTCACGGCGCATGTTCTCGATGAGGATCGCGAGGTGGAGCTCGCCGCGGCCCGAGACCAGGAACCGGTCCGGATCGTCGGTGTCCTCGACCCGCAGCGCCACGTTGTGCACCAGCTCGCGGTCGAGGCGCTCGCGGATCTGCCGGCTGGTGAGGAAGCGCCCGTCGCGTCCGGCGAAGGGCGAGGTGTTGACCTGGAAGGTCATGCTCACCGTCGGCTCGTCGACGCTCAGCACCGGCAGCGCCTCGGGGCGCTCGGGATCGCAGATCGTGTCCGAGATCAGCGGGCGCTCGAGGCCGGTGAGCGCGACGATGTCCCCGGCCTCGGCCGCCTCGACCTCCACGCGCTCGAGCCCCCGCGAGCGCAGCACCTGCAGCACCCTCGCGTTGCGCCGCCGACCGTCGCGGTCGAGGACGACGACGGGCACGTTCGTGCGCACCCGGCCGCGGTTGATCCGGCCGATGGCGATGGCGCCGACGTAGCTCGAGTAGTCGAGCACGCTGACCTGGAGCTGGAAGGGGCCGTCCGCGTCCACCTCGGGCGGTGGAACCTCGCGCACGATGGTGTCGAGCAGCGGCGTCATGTCGCCACCACGCACCCCCGGCTGGTCCCCGGCGTAGCCGGCGAGCGCCGAGGTGTAGACGATCTGGAAGTCGAGCTGGTCGTCGCTCGCCCCGAGCCGGTCGAAGAGGTCGAAGGTCTGGTTCACCACCCAGTCCGGCCGGGCGCCGTCGCGGTCGATCTTGTTGACTACGACGATGGGCTTCAGCCCCTGGGCGAACGCCTTCTGGGTGACGAAGCGGGTCTGGGGCATCGGCCCCTCGACCGCGTCCACCAGCAGCAGCACCGAGTCGACCATCGACAGCACCCGCTCGACCTCGCCGCCGAAGTCGGCGTGGCCCGGGGTGTCCACGATGTTGATGCGGTAGCCTCGCCATTCGACGGCGGTGTTCTTCGACAGGATGGTGATCCCGCGCTCGCGCTCGAGATCGTTCGAGTCGAGGGCCCGCTCCAGCGGCGCCGCGCGCTCGCCGAGGGTGCCGGACTGCTGCAGCAGGCGGTCGACGAGCGTCGTCTTGCCGTGATCGACGTGGGCGATGATGGCGATGTTGCGGAGCTCGGCCACGGGTTCGCTTCGGGGCGGTCCGGTTCAGGGGGGAAAGCCGACTATTGTAGCTGGTCGTTGTGCAACGCGTCATACCGACTGGAGGAGGCGGACCAGCACGAAGCGGAAGAGGCGCGGCTCGAGGGACGCGGCCAGACGCTCGAACTCCAGCGCGATCACCGCGGCGTCGAAGCGCCCGTCCGGCACCGCGATCGGCGTGCTGGTGTCGAAGGGCAGCCGCTCGCCGTCGTCGATGGCTGCGTGGTGCAGGCCCTGAGTCCGGTCCCAGGCGAGCACGCGCTCCGCGCGGGCCTTGTGGTAGCAGAACTCGAAGCGCATCAGCGTCCGGTCCGGCCCGTCCTCCCAGACGTAGAGGTCGGCGCTCGGGCTGGTGAACCAGCGCCGCCGACCGGGGTCGCCGGCGTGCTGGCGTGCTGCGACGATCTCGCGCAGGCGCTCGTTCGCCAAGGATCAGCTCTGACCGAAGGTCTTCGCGCCGGCGTCGAGGTAGGCCCGCTCCTCGGCCGTGGACTCGCGGCCGAGCGCGGCGTTGCGGTGCGGGAAGCGCCCGAAGCGCTCGACGATCTCGCGATGCTCGCGGGCATGGCTCGCGGTCTCGGCGACCAGATCGCGGATCGCGGGCGCCGCCCGCGTCGCGAGGGCCTCGGTCAGCGCGCAGGACCGGGCCTGCACTGCACGGTCCTCGGCGTGCTGCATGGGCATGTATAGGAAGGCGGCCTCCATCGGGTGCAGCCGCGCGTCCTGGCCGGCCGCGATCCCGGCCTCGCAGGCCGCGAGCGCGAGCGCGTCGCAGGCGAAGGCCTCCGGCGAGCCGCGGTGGACGTTGCGAGGGAACTGGTCGAGGACGAGCACCAGCGCGAGGGCACCGCGGGCAGATGCAGCCCATGTGTCGAGCCCCCCGCGCTGCGCGGCGTCGAGGAGCGGGCCGAAGCGCTCCCGGATCTCGTCGTCCGCACGCCCGTCGGCGACGAACCAGGCGCGCTTGCGCTCCTGGAGCACCTCGGGGTCGTCGAGATCGCCAGTCCCGAACCAGAACCCAAGCACCTCCTCTGGCCCTGGCAGCGGGTCCTGGCTGGTGGCCATCCAGGCAAACTCCTGCACGGTCGGGACGCCCGAGTATATTAGCGAGCGCGCAGGGAAACCGCCGAGCGTGCCCGGCGAACCGGCTGGAGGTCCCGTGGACGAGAGCGTGCTGCGTGGGATGGCGCGCTGGCCCGACGTGCCCGCGGTCTTCGGCTGGCTCGCCCTGGACCGGCGCGGGCGCTGGCGGCTGCGCGGTGAGCCCATCGGGAACGAGCGCACCCGGGGGTTCATCGCTCGCAACTACGCGGTCGACGCGCACGGCCGGTGGTTCTTCCAGAACGGCCCGCAGCGGGTCTTCGTCGCTCTCGACTACGCGCCTCACGTCCTGTTCACCGATGCCCGGGGCGATGCGTTGACCACCCACGCCGGCTGGCCCGTCTCGACCCTTCGCGGGGTCTGGATCGACCCGGAGGGTGCCCTCCTCCTCGCCACCGAGCACGGCGCAGGGCTGATCGCCGATCGGGATCTGCCAGTGCTCGCCGAGCGCCTCGTCGACGCCGGCGGGGCGCCGGCGGACGAGGATGCGCTGGAGGCGCTGCTCGCGGGCGTGGACGTCGCTCTGGCGCTCGAGTGGGGCGGCGCGCGACACCCGGTGCACCGGCTCGCGGCCGGGGAGGCGCCGCGGCGTTTCGGCTACGATCCGGATCCCCGTCCCCTTCCGGACGAGTGATCGGGCCGCCCGAGCGGCCGAGGTGAAACGTGGATCTCGACGCCTTCATCGTCTCCCTGAACGGCTCCGGACCGCCTGGTGGGATAGCCCCGGCGCTCGGCGCCCTGTGGGCCGACGGCCGCGGCGACTGGGATGGCGCCCACGCCCTCGCCCAGGGCGCCGGCGGCGCGGACGGCGCCTGGGTCCACGCCTACCTGCATCGCAAGGAGGGTGATGCCTCCAACGCGGCGTACTGGTACCGGCGTGCCGGGCAGCCGGTATGCGACACGTCGCTCGAGCAGGAGTGGCGGGACATCGCGCGCGCGCTCCTGGAGGCCGCGCCCGGGTGAGCGGCGCCCTGCGGCGCGGCGCGCTGGCGGCGGCGTTCTACGCCGCGGCGTTCGTGCTCGCCTTCGACGTGGTCTCGAGCGCCGTCGCCGCCTCCCGGGGCTACGCCGCGGTGCTCGCCTTCCAGAGCCCGGAGGAGAAGACCGACACGCTGGTCAAGAGCTGGCTCGGCAAGCTCTCCCTCGGCTGGTACGAGGGGGGCGAGCGCAAGGACCGCACCGTCGCGGAGCTGACCCGCGAGGCGGACGAGGCCGAGGCCCGTGCCAGCGGCTCGGCGGTGGCGCTGCTGGCCCTGGCCGTCGCCTTCCTGGCCTGGGCCGCCCGCGCGGCCCGCGGGGCCGGCCCCCCGGTGGCCCTCATCGCCAACCTGCTGGGTGTCGCAGGGCTGTTCCTGCTGGTCGGGCTCTCGGCGCCGATCCTCACCGTCTCGGCCCGCGGCGACTTCGCTGTCATCGGCGAGGTCGTCCTGCAGCACGACACCAAGGGGGTGCTCAGCACCATCGCCGCCCTCGCCGAGAGCGGCAACGTGGTCGTCGCCGTGCTGCTCGGCACCTTCAGCGTGATCGTGCCGGTGCTCAAGCTGGTGATGTCGCTGCTGGTGCTCGCGGTGCCGAAGGGGCGGCTGCGCCAACACGCGCTGCGCACCATCGACGTCATAGGGAAATGGTCGATGACCGACGTGTTCGTGGTCGCGATCCTGCTCGCCTTCCTCGCCGCGGAGACCGAGCAGCTCACCGACGCGGCGGTCGGTCCCGGCCTGTACTTCTTCACCGGTTACGGCATCCTGTCGCTTCTCGCCGGCCACCTGATGGTCCGCCACGAGGCGGCCCTCGTCGCGCAGCCCGCCGGCGCGGAGTGAGGCCCGAAGGAGGAGACCATGGCCGAGCCACGGAGCCGCCGGAAGAAGGGAACATGAGCGTCCTCAGCCGCCTCGCCACGACCGCGCTCCTGGCCCTGGTCCCCGTGCTCGGCGCCGCCGAGCCCGGCACCCCGATCAGCCCCACCGAGCTCGCGGCCCGGATCGAGGCCGGCGCCGCGCCGCCGGTCCTCGACGTGCGCACGCCGGGGGAGTTCCTCGCCGGCCACATCCCGGGCGCCATCAACATCCCGCTCCAGGAGCTCGAGCAGCGGATCGGCGAGATCGCGGCCCTGCGCGACGGCGAGCTGGTCGTGCACTGCGAACGCGGTCCGCGGGCGGAGTACGCCGACCGCATCCTTCGCGCCCGGGGCTTCGCCGATCCGCGTCCGCTGACGGGACACATGAGGGCCTGGCGGGCTTCCGGCCGGCCGGTGACGCCGGCCGGCTGCACGCGCTGCTAGCCCGGATATCTCACCGAAGTGCGAGACCTTGCCAGATATCGCGCAGGACCTTGGATCCATGCGAGTCCATGGATGGACTCGCCATGGATTCAAGGGACAAGCGAGCGCGTGTGAACTCGGTGAGATATCCGGGCTAAATACGAGAGCAGAAATGTCGATCACTCCCGGCCCCAAGGGGGTCCCCTCCCCAATCTGGGGGAGGGAACAGGGAGGGGTTCGAACATGGCTGAGCGGCGCGGAGGCTAAACGGGTGGAGCGTATTTGCGATCACCTATTTAGCGCCCGTGCTCGCGGTCCAGCAGTCGCGCAGCGATCGCCGCGCGCGCGAGCTTGGTGACTCCCATGCTCCGTCCTCCTGATTGACGCCGGGCGTGGAATCGGTGCGACCGGAGACGTCACCCCACGCGAGGCGCGCCATGATACCTGCGACGAT
>CAJIAT010000056.1_pt1 | contig 14752 bp, 4 predicted proteins | sample 9199161 | NCBI WGS metagenome assembly CAJIAT01 (sample SAMEA7708281, study PRJEB35096) | sediment metagenome | biome: marine neritic benthic zone biome [ENVO:01000025]; feature: sediment [ENVO:00002007]; material: shallow marine sediment [ENVO:03000034] sea grass bed [ENVO_01000059] ... | reverse complement strand
GGCGCGCTCGATCATCGCCGCGAGGTGCTCGACGTTCTCCTCCGTGTCGAGCTGCCGCGGCGAGACGTTCACGCTCACGAAGGCCTCGGAGCCCGCGTCGCGGGCAATCGATCCGAGCGCCTGGAGGCCACGGTCGAGCGCCCACAGTCCCAGCGGCACGATGAGGCCGGTCTCCTCGGCCAGCGGGATGAACTCGCTCGGCGAGATCGCGCGCCGGCCCGTCCGCGGCCAGCGCATCAGGGCCTCGAAGCCCGCCGTGCGCCCGTCGGCGAGGCCGACGATCGGCTGGTAGGCGAGCTCGAACTCGCGGCTGGCGATCGCCCTCTCGAGCTCGAGGCGCAGCCTGACCTGGCCCGCGGCGTCGGCGCGCACGTTCTCGTAGTGCTTGTCCGCGGGCGCCTGGACGACCGCGGCCTCTGGCGTGCCCGCCAGCTTCGTCCGGCTCTGGGACGCGCGCAGGCGCTGAACAGCGGCGGCCACGATCAGCCGGGCGAGCGGGCTCGCCTCCCGGATCGTCTGCTCGAGCTGCTCGCGCGAGATCGGCGCGACGACCGTCTCGTGCAGCGCCGTCGCCGTCGCGGACCGCTCGTAGCCGTCGAGGAGCGCCATCTCGCCGAAGACCTCGCCGGCCCCGAGCACCGCCAGGACGGCCCGCTTGCCGCCGGTGACGGCGGAGACCTCGACGTAGCCGCGCTCGATCATGTACGCGCAGTCGCCGCGCTCACCCTGCTCGAAGACCCGTGAGCCGGCGGCGAAGGTCACCGAGGTGCCGTGAGGCCGGAGCGCCTCGCACACGTCGGCCAGGCCGAGACCGCTCTCCGCCGCGGCCGCCGTCATCGACTCATCCCAGGATTGCTCCAATGGTTCGCTCATGCGCTCAGCTCGCCTCGCGTTGCACGGGCTTCAGGTCCGCGAAGACCGTGACCCGGTTGCGACCGCCGGACTTCGAGGCGTAAAGCGCCTGATCGGCCTGGTCGAGGAGCTCAGCGAGATCGGCCGCCCCGAAGCGCAGCGCCGATAGCCCGAAGCTCGCGGTCACCGCACGCCCGGGCGTCGGCGTGTCCGGCTGCCCGAGGCGCTCGGAGAAGGCGATGCGCGTGCGATCGGCGATCTCCCAGGCACGGGCGACGCCCGTGTCGACCAGCACTACGCAGAACTCCTCGCCACCGTAGCGCCCGACGAAGCCGTTGGCCCCGCTGAGCTCTCGAAGCACGTCGGCCATGGCGCGGATGACCGCGTCGCCGACACCGTGGCCGAAGGTGTCGTTGATGCTCTTGAAGTGGTCGATGTCGGCCATGACCACGCAGAGCTCGAGCCCGTCCCGGCGGGCCACGTCGAGCTCGAGCTCGAGCTTCTCGAACAGCGCGCGGCGGTTCAGGGCCTCGGTGAGCGGATCGATCGAGACCAGCCGCGTCAGCTCGTCGTTCTGGCGACGCACCTCGCCCTGGGCGGTCTCGAGGCGAGTGACCGCCTCCTGCAGCTCGCGATTCATCCGCTCGCTGTCGCTGATGTCGTCGAAGGAGGCGAGCACGCCGCGGTTGCTGCCCCGGCCGTCGACGATCGCCGAGACGTTGCTCGTGAGGACGCGCCGGCCCTGGGTCGGCGACTCGAGCTCGAGGCGCACGTCCTCGCGCCGCGAGCCGTCACGGAGCACCGCCGCCCAGGGCAGCTCCGAGCGCTGCCCCTCCGCCGACCAACCGAGTGACGACGGATCGGCGCCGAGCAGCGCGTCGGGCGTGCTGCCGACCTTGTCCGCGAAGGCGGTGTTGGCGAGCACGATGCGCTGATCGGCGTCGAGGAGGATGACGCCCTCGACGAGCTGGTCGAGGGCAGCGCGAACACGGCCGGGAACAACGGTGCTCGGGTCGAGATAGCGCAGCGTGCGCCGCAGGTAGAGCATGTAGACGGCGAAGCCTGCGGAGCCGACGATCAGCAGCAGCTGGTAGAGCGGCGTGCGCAGGAAGCCGAGCGGGCCGCCCGTGTCGAGGGGTGCGAAGGCGACCTCGACGGTGCCCCAGCGCTCACCCTCGCTGAAGATCGGGACGCGCACGTGCGTGGCCGTGGACCCGGCGTCGGCGGCGTCGAGCCATTGGGCATCGTGCTCCGGCGTGGTGGCCATGAGCGTGCCCTCGGCGGCACGCAGGCCGATCGACAGCACCTCGTCGAGCTGGGCGGCGGTGGCACGCATCGCGCCCTCGAGCACGTGGGCGCGGCTCTGGTTCACCAGCGCCGAGTACTGCACCGCCAGGGACTCGCAAAGCGTCGTGCGCTCCTCGATGAGCGGGTCCCGCGGATCGGGGAAGATCCCGAGCGCCATGTCGGTGACGAGCACCAGGGTGGCGGTCAGCGCCACCAGGCCGAGACTGATTCTGACCGCAGGCTTCATGCCCGTACCTCCGTGAGGTCACCCGTCGCACGCTCGCTCCCTCGCTCGGCCGTGTCCCCGAGCGAGTCGAGCACGCGACCGGCACCGGCCTCCGAGTCGTCCTCGTCGGCCTTCTCCTCGTCGCGCCCCTTGCGCGGCGGCGCGGCCTCGAGCACCGGGAGCGGGTCGAAGCCCCTCCAGGCCGGCAACGTCGTCAGGACGCTGGCGAAGAGGCTGCTGCCGCGCAGGAGCCACCACACCGAGCCGGCGGCGGTGGAGCTGCCCGCAGCCTGCAAGGCCGCCTCGAGGGCACGCGCCGGCAGGTTGTCCTCGCGCGCGGCGTCCTCGACCTCCTCGCGCATCTCGCGCAGCGCGGCGCGGAACGCCGTCTCGGCCGCCCTGTCGGCGAGCTCCGGGTTGATCAGCGACGTGTCGAGGGCGAGCTCGGTCGTCACGGTCTCGGCCGTCCACAGGACCTCCCACAGCGCGAGGGAGATCGCCCGCGGCCGCGTGGCCGGTCCCTCTTGCTGGCTGCGGCCGTCGCGGTCGGGCGCCGGCGCGACGGACTCGCTCGGCTCGAAGGTCGGGACCGCCTGGCGCTCGGGCACCTCGAGGCTCGGCGGCGGCGCCGATCCCGAGCCCGTCGGTCCGCTCGAGGCGTCCCGCTCCGGTCCTGCGAGTCCTTGCGACTCGGTCGGATCCTCGGCTGGAGCCTGCCAGACGGTGACGGTCTCGGATTCCGGATCCTCGACGCCTGCGCTCTGTGCACCTTCCTCGAAGGCGACGACCGGGCCGGTCGGAGCGCTGACGGCGGACTCGGCTGCGCCCCGCGCGTCCACGTGATCCACGCGGACGCTGATCTGCGCCCCGGTGTCGGCAGCGGTGAGCGCATAGGACTGGCCCGTCGCGCCGGCGACGGCGACGCCGTCGCGCAGCCACTGGAAGCCGAAGGTGCCGAGGCCGTCCGCATCGGCGATGGCGCCGGTGTCGGCGACCAGCGTCTGACCCTCCACGGCGGAGCCCGCGATGGTCGGCGCACCCGTGAGCGCGTCGTCGACGTTCGCAACCGGAGCGGTCTGGCCCGAGGTCAGCGGGCCCTCGGGCGTGCCGTTGCCGTCGGCGTAGGACACCTCGACGCTGATGCTGCGTCCCACGTCCGCATCGCCGAGGGTGTAGGTGCTCGACGTCGCGCCGCCGACGGCCGAGCCGTCGCGCAGCCACTGGTAGCTGAACGGCCCCAGGCCATCCGCATCGCTGATGCCGCTCGTGTCCGCGGCGAGGACCTGATCCTCGGCGGCGGTGCCGGCGATCGTCGGCGCACCGACTGCCGGATTGTTGAGGTTTGCCACGGGGGCCGTCTGGGCGGAGGTCACGCTCTCCGGCGTGCCCTCGTCGTCGGTGTAGGAGGTGACCACGGTCATCACCGCGCCGACGTCGGCCTGGGTGGTGGTGTAGGTCGAGCTGGTGGCGCCGCCGATGTTCACTCCGTCACGCTGCCACTGGTAGCCGATGGCGCCGGAGACGCCGTCGTCATCGCTGACCGAGGCGGTCAGGGTGTCGCCCTGGGCCGGGGTCGCGTTGTCGATGCCCACGGCGCCGGCGTCGTTGACGTTGGCGATAGGTCCGACTTGAAGCGAGGTCACGCTCTCACTCGCACCCCTGCCGTCGGTGTAGCTAACACGTACCGAGAGCTGCTGCCCAACGTCAGCATCTCCCAGGGTGTAGGAGCTCGAGGTGGCGCCGCCGATCGCCGAGCCATTTCGAAGCCACTGGTAGCTGAACGCACCCAGCCCCTCCGCGTCGCTGATCCCCGAGGTATCGGCCGAAAGCGTCTGATCCTCCGTCGGAGTCCCGGTGACCGCCGGAATTCCCGTCGGCGCATCGTTCGCGCCGTTGACCGTGATCGTCACCGTCGCCGTGGCGGTGTTGCCGTTGCCGTCGTCGCTTGTGTAGGAGAAGCTGTCGGACGCCGTGTCGCCGGCGCCCAGGTGCTCGAACTGACCGTTCGGGTCGTAGGTGAAGCTGCCGTCGGCGTTCACCGTGAGCAGTGCACCGGAGCCGATGGTGATCGTGCTCCCGACGTTCGCCGCGCTGCCGTTGACCTCGGAGACGGTGAGCGTGTCGCCCTCGGGGTCGATATCGTTCGCGAGGACGCCGTCGGAGCGCTGCGTCGCGCCGAAGGTGACGAAGCTGTCGGTCATCGACAGGTGCTGGGCCGCGACCCAGTCGGCGGAGCGCGCCACGACGGCGATCCGCGCCTCGTCGATCTGCCCGTCGAACCACGGCATCCCCCCGTCCTCGTCGGTGCCGATGGCCGCGTTCGTCGAGTTGGTGCTGGGGATCGCGTTCAGCGCGAAGTCGTGACTGAAGGTGCCCTCGAGATTGCCGTCGACGTAGATCTTCACGTTGTCGACGTCGCTCGCGTAGTCGATGGTCGCGGTGACGTAGTGCCAGCTCCCGGCGGTGAGCGGGCTGGTGTTGGTGTACAGATTGATCGTGTCCGAGCCGCCGTCGTCGGTGCGGGCGATGACCTGGACGTCGTCCCCGTTGCGGATGATCGCGGCGCGGGACGCGCCGGTGTCGACGGCGCCGTCGACGGTGACGCCCAGGATGTCGCCGGTGCCGGCCGTCGTGTCCGGATTGATCCAGGCGGAGACCGTGACCTCAGTGGCGTTGTTGATGAAGTCGCGGTTCTGACCGAGGTCGACGTAGTCGCTGGCCCCGTCGAAGTCCTGGCCGTCGCCGATGACCCCGGCGCCGTCGGCGGAGCCGGCGTTGACGCCTGGGTTGAGCCCGGCCGAGTCGGTGACGGCGCCCGCCGCGCCCGGATCGCCGGCGAGGTGATAGACGCCGCGGTAGCCGCTCGACCAGACGGCAGCGGCATTCTGCCCGTCCGGCGCCGCGGCGTTGCCGTAGTCCATGTAGATGTAATCGGTGCCCGAGCCCGCGTCGATGCGCGGCACCCGTACCCAGACGTAGGAGGTGCCCGCCTCGTCCCAGCGCTCGATCTCGTGGGCGAGGAGCGTCACCCCGTCCGCGTCGTAGAAACGCAGATCCTCACCCGCGTCCTGTGTCTGGGCGTAGTCGATGCGCGTCGCGTCGAGCTTGACGAGCACCGGGAAGTCGTCGAGATCCACGGACTGGCCGGTGTTGTCGAAGGACAGCCGGATGCGGTGCTGCCAGCCGCTGATGGCGTCGGTGACGAGGGGCGCGTCCTCGCTGACGTCGTAGGCGTCGTTCGCGGCGGGGCCGGCGGTCACGACTGTGGTCTGGGCAGAGACGAGCGGTCCCTCGCCGCTGCCACCGGCGTCGGTATAGCTCACCTCCACGCTCATCCGCGCGCCGACGTCCGCGGCGCCGAGGGTGTAGGTGCTGGCGGTGGCGCCGCTGACCGTCGATCCGTCGCGCAGCCACTGGTAGCTGAACGTGCCGAGTCCGTCCGGGTCGGCGATCCCGCTCGTGTCCGCAGTGAGCACCGCACCCTCGCTCGCGGTGCCGGTGACGGTCGGCGCGCCGGTGGGTGCGTCGTCGGTCGCCGTGATGGCGACCGTCGTGCTGCCGTTCGCCTGGAGCGCACCGCCCGCGCCCTGGGCACCCGCGTTGCCGTCGTCGAAGATCCAGTCGATCTGCACCGATGCCGGCGGCGCGTCGCTCGAGTTGGCGTAGGCGATCGACTGCAGCGTCTCGTCGACGCGGGCCTGGGTGGCGCTCGCGTTGAAGGTGAGCACGAGCTGGCCGGCCGTGTTGGTCGTGACCGTGCCGATGTCGACGCCGGAGAGTGTCAGGTTGGCCCCTTCCGTGAGCGCGGCGAGGTTGCCCGCCGCGGAGAAGAGGTCCTCGGCGCTCGCCCCGCCGTTGCGCGCGAGGGTCAGCGTGGCGCCGGCGAAGTCGTCCGCCGCGGAGAGCTCCGCGTCGAAGACGGTGACGTCGCCGTCGAGGACCACTGCAGGACCATCCTCGACGAAGGTCGGCCCACCGCCGAGCAGCCCGAAGGTCGGGTCGTCGTTGACCGGGTTGACGTCGAGCACCGCCAGGCCCGTGTCCGTGGAGTAGGCGGTGTCGGCGCCGTTCGCGGAGACGTCGATGCCGGTCGCGCCGCTCGCGTTGCCGTCGGTCGCATCCCAGGCACGGAAGGTGAGTCCTGCGCTACCGTTGAAATCCGGGTCGGGGACGAAGCGCACCCGCGCGGCCGCGTCGAGGAGCACCGCGGCGCTGTCCGATGGCGTGCCGAAGTCGGTCCAGCCCGAGCCCGCGTCGTACTGCCAGGTCCCGTTGCTGTCGTCCACCGCAACCACTGCGAGCCCCTCGACGGCGCCCGCGTCGGGGTCGAGGATGCGGTCCGCGCCGGCGTTGGCGATGAGGCTCGCGACGGTGTCGCCCGCAGAGGCGCTGTCGTCCTCGTCGATGGGGGTCAGGTGGAAGTCGCGGGGCTCGACCGCCCCAACGGTGACGAAGGCGCCGGGGTTCGCCTGGTTGTTGATCGACGTCTGCAGCCAGCCCTGCGAACGGACCGCGTCGGAGACCCGGATCTCGTCCATCAGGCCATCGAAGTAGCGATCGGGGCGATCCGGGTTGCCGCCCCAGAGCCAGTCCGCCGGATCGGCGAGACTCGTCCAGGTGGTCGGCAGGGTGTCCTGGGTGAAGGACATCGGCGAGCCGTCGACGTAGATCTCGACGTCGCGCGTCGCGTGCTCCATCGTCACCGCGACGTGATGCCAGGTGCCGTTGGCGAACGGGTTCGCACCGAGCACGTAGTTCGGATCGGCGCCGCCCCAGGGATAGAAGAAGTGGTCGCCGTCGCCCTGGGAGGCCCACTCGTAGCCGTCCTTCGCGCCGCTCGTGAAGCGGTTGCTCGAGGTCATGATGATCTGGTGATCGCCGTCGTCGGCGTCATCCCACTGGAGCCACACCTCGATGGTGGCCGCCGCCGCCGTGCCGTCGAGCGTCGCGCTGTCGGGGATCCGGATGAGATCGTCGACCTCGTCGAAGTCGAGCGCCTGGCCGATGCGCCCGGCGACCGAGTCCGCGGCGTCCATGGCGCCCTCGGTGGCGCCGTGGTTCGCGTTGGCCGTGCTGTCGCGGATCTCCCCGAGGGCGCCGGTCGGCGCCTCCTCGAGATGCCACACCCCGACGTAGTCGTCGTCCCAGACGTTCGCCGCATCCTGCTGGCTCGAGACCGCGGCGTTGCCGTAGTAGAGATAGATCTGCGTGTCGGTGCTCGCCGAGAGGTCGGTCTTCACCCACGCGACGAGCTCGCCGGTGGCGAAGTCGTAACTCTGGATCTCGTGGGCGAGCTTGGTGACGCCGTCGGCGGCGGTGAAGACGATGTCGTCGCCGTCGGTCTGCGCGAGGGCAGCGAGATTCGCGTCCGCCGCGATGCGGACGAGGACCGGGAAGTCAGTGACGTCCTCGACCACGCCGGCGGCGCCGAGCGTGATGGCCTTTCGCTCGGCCCAACCCGCGCCGAACCAGCCGTGCAGCGACGGCGCGTCGTTGACGTTAGTCACCGCCGCCGTCCCAGCCGAAGTCACGCTCTCCAGCGTGCCCTGACCGTCGGTATAGGAAACACGCACCGAGACCTGCGCGCCGACGTCGACGTCGCCGAGGGTGTAGGTGGAGCTGGTGGCGCCGCCGATATCGGCACCGTCGCGCAGCCACTGATAGCTGAACGGGCCCAGGCCGTCTGCATCGCTGATGCCCGCGGTGTCGGCCGTGAGTATCTGGTCCTCGGTGGGCGTCCCGGTGACGGTCGGCAGGCCGACCGGCGCCTCGTTACCATCGCCCGTGAAGATCGCGATCGAGCGCACGTCGTCGACGACCCCGCCGGACTCCACGCCCTCGAACAGGAGCGTGGCGTCGGCGAGTGTCGAAGAGGTGATGTCGAGGATGAAGATGTCGGTTTTCTGCGCGGTGACCAGGTTGTTCCCGACATCGTCGCTGCTCACCAGGCTCATCAGCAGTTGACCGGCGGTCAGGTTGGTGTCGCCCAGCGTCAGGTCGCTCTGCACGAGCTGGAGCCCCGAGATCTCCTGGCCGAGGTTGACCCCGGCAGCGAGGCCGTCGAGGAAAAGCGTGGGTGGCCCAAGCGTTGTGGTCGTTCCGGCGTCAGTGACGGCGACGTTGTGAATCTTCTTGTTGCCCGAGCCGTCCTTGCTCGAGTACAGGAAGGAGCCCTCGGCCAGGAACTGGCCGCCAACGGTGATGTCCTGCTCGACGAGGCTGAGGCCGAGTAGCTCGTTACTTCCACCCAGCCCTTCTAGCAACATGTAGAATCCGCCAGCGGAGTAGTCGCCAGCCGTGTCGGGCCGAAACACGAACACGTCGCCCTTGTTGACCGAGATGTCGGCCCCGCCCGTGCCATCCAGATTGGCCGCGCCGGCGATGGACATGAGGAGGTCGCCCGGCTGGACGGTGAAGGTGGTACCCGAGCCGATGGTGACGCTCCCGGTCACGTAGTGGGACGCCCAGATCTCCTTCGGCGTACCCGTGAAGTTCTGAATATCGAAGCCTGCCGCGAAGCTGCCGCTGGTCACACCACTGGTCGGCTCCAGCGTCGAGGGTTCGAACTTCTCGACGGGGAGGGAGGACTTCTCGGTGATCCACAGTGCGTTCTCCGTATCGGCCAGGACGCCGCCCCAGCCGTGCTGGATCTGCGAGGTGAAGGCGAGCGTGGACTCGATGCTCCCCACCTGGTACTCGAGGTCCCAGTCGCCGCCGAGGATCGCGGCGCCGGTGAGGTCCTTGCTCGCGGCGACGTCGGCGCCGGTGAGCCGGCCGAAGGCGTCGATCATGGCGCGGCCGGTGTCGGAGGCCGCTAGGTCGCAGCCGTAGACGAGGACGTCGGCGGTCGTGTCGAGCGCCCGGCCCCAGCCGCGGATCTCCTCTGCGCGCGCCTCCAGCGCGTCGAGGTCGAGCACCGACCCGCCGAGCGCCACGGCACCGTCCCGCCCGTGGGCGACGATGTGCACCGTGTCGACGCCCTGGCGGGCCTCGAGGATGCGGCTTATCTGCGCGATGCCGTCCTCGCGCGGGTCGAGCACCACGACCTCCAGGTGCTCGCCGGATCCCGCGCGGGCGGAGAGGTCGTCGAGGAGCGCCTGGCTATCGGGGACGGTCGGGTCGACGAAGACGACCTCGCTCCGGGCCTCGCGATCGTGGATCGCGGCCACCGTGTCGCGCTCGTCCACGGCGGTCTTGCCGTCGTCCCTCGTCGGGAGCAGCCCCGCCTCGACGACGACCTCGTCGCTCTCGCGGATCAGGTCCGGGTCGATGGCGCCGAGGCCGTCCGCCGAGTACAGCACGCGGCCCTCGATCTCCTCGAAGGTCGGCTGTCCCCCCAGCATCCGTCGGACTCTCGTAGCCATGGCATCCACGCCTCGCTCGTGCCGGGCCCATGCTCCGGGCGTGCGGCGCCAAGACGTGCTGTCGGCTGTACCTGAGCACTTCTTGAGCCGCGGACCGGGCCTTGTGATGAGGGTCACGAGCCCGTGGGAAGGAGAGGTGAGAAAGGAATGGAAAGGCGTCTGGGGTTCTCTCGAGGGGGACTATTCGAGCCTCCCGGTAAACGCGAGGACGTCCGCGAGGCGCTCGTCCTCGCGCTCGAGCTGGCGGCGCATGCGCTCGTAGCGGCGCTCCATGGCGCCCTGGGCGAGGTCGAGTAGGCAGGCCCCGAGCCAGGTCGGGAGGCGGCCCTCGGGATACCAGGCGAGGAGCGCGAGGAGGCGGCGCAGCGGCGCCGGGTAGAAGCGGGTCGGGATCTCGTCCTCGAGGCAGGCGAACATCTGGTAGCTGCCGGCGTCGCCCTGGCGGGCGCAGCGTCCGATGAGCTGGCGGTCGATGCGACCGGCCTCGTTGCGGGCGGTGACGACGACGTGCAGCCCGCCGCGCTCGTCGACGCCCGGCGCGAGGTGGATGTCCGTGCCACGCCCGGCCATGTTGGTCGCGACGGTGACCCGGCCGGGCTCGCCGGCCTCGGCGACGACGCGGGCCTCCTCGCCGTCCTGGCGGGCGTTGAGGATCTGGGCGCCGAGACCTGCGGCGTCGAGCATCTCGCCGATGCGCTCGGACATGAGCACCGAGCGCGTGCCCACGAGCACCGGGCGCCCGCGGGCGGACTCCTCGGCAACGGCGCGGGCGATCGCGGCGAGCTTGTCGTCGAGGCGCGCGTAGATGCGCTCGGGCCTCGCCACGCGGCGCGAAGGGCGGTTCGTCGGTACCGCCACGGCGCTCAGCCCATACACCTCGCCGAGCTCCCGGGCGACCTCGCGGGCCGTGCCCGTCATCCCGGCGAGCTTGAGATAGCGCCGGAAGAAGCGCTGGTAGCTGATCCGCGCCAGGGTCTCCTTCTGCTCGCTGAGCTCGCAGCCCTCCTTGGCCTCGACCATCTGGTGCAGTCCCCGCTCCCAGGAGCGGTCGGCCATCACGCGACCGGTCGAGTCGTCGACGATCTGCACCTTGCCCTCGCGCACGACGTACTGCCGGTCGCGGATGAACAGGTGCTCGGCGGCGAGCGCCTGGCTGACCAGCTCCTCGCGGCGGCGCCGCCACGTCCACACGCCCCCGAGCGGCTCGGCGAGCTCGCCGAGGCGCTCGCGACCACGCTCGGTGAGGCGCACCTCGCGCTCGCGCACGAGGAGCCGGTAGTCCTCGTCGGCCCGGAGCCGCGCGGCGAGCGCGAGCGCCTCCCGGTAGCAGGGCTGCGCCTCGCCGGCCTCGGCGGCGCGCGAGAGGATGAGCGGCGTGCGCGCCTCGTCGACGAGGACGCTGTCGGCCTCGTCGACGATGGCGTAGCAAAGGCCCCGCAGCATCAGCTGGCTGCGCTGCGAAGGGTCGTCGTAGAGGCGCTCGAGATCGAGCTGCAGCCTGCTCGCCGCCGATCCGCGCTCGACCCGGTCGCGCAGGTAGTCGAAGGCGACCTGCTTGTTGGTGCAGTAGGTGACGTCGCAGGCGTAGGCCGCGCGGCGCTCCTCGAAGTCCATCTCCTCGACCACGACGCCCACGCTCACGCCGAGCGCCTCGTAGACCGGACGCATCAGCTCGGCGTCGCGGGCGGCGAGGTAGTCGTTGGCGGTGACGACGTGAACCGGCACGCCGGCGAGGGCCGCGGTGCATGCGGGCAGCGTCGCGGTCAGGGTCTTGCCCTCGCCGGTCGCCATCTCCGCGAGCTTGCCGTTGAAGAGCACCCAGCCGCCGATGATCTGCGATGGAAAGTGGCGCATGCCGAGCACGCGGCCCGAGGTCTCGCGCACCGCGGCGAAGGCCTGCACCGCGAGGTCCCGGTTCCAGCCGTCGCGCGCGAGGCGAAGGCGCAGGCCCGCGACGGACATCTCCAGCACCTCGTCGGGCATCTTCGCGAGGGACTCGCCCGCCCCGTCGATCTCCGCGACGACCCGGGCGAGAGCGGCGGGGCGCCAGGCCCAGCGTGATGCGAGGCGATCGGCGAAGGCGTCGACCCACCCGGGCCGCTCGGCGGCACGCTCCGGGTACAGACCGAGCGCGAGCCCGGGTCTGGGCATGCTCTCGGCCAGGGCCGCCATCGGCGTCGGGGCCCCCGCGGCTTCAGACGCCGAAGCGTCGCAGGAAGAGCTGACGCCCGAGACGCAGCCACTGCTCTGCGAGCGGCTGGCTGCCGTGGTCGAAGCGCACGTGGGCCCTCTGGCCCACGCGCCAGACCTCGGGCCGCTCGTCGAGGCGCACCTCGAGCTGGAAGACGCTCTCGGCGCTCGCGACGCCGCGCTCGTCGCCCGGGTCGACGGGGATGCGCCCGCCGCCGGCGGTGCCGAGGACCTTGCTCGGGAGCTCGTCGCCGGCTGCCGGGACGTCGCGGGTGACGGTCGCGGAGATCGTCTCCGAGAGCGCGTCGGCGAGACGCACCTCGACGCCGAGCAGGCGCTCGCGCACCAGGCCGATGCGGTCCTGGGGAACGACGACGCGCAGCGTCATCGCCGAGTCGTCCATGACGTAGCCGACCGGCTCGCCCTGGCGCAGCAGTCGCCCTTCCAGATCGCTCGCGCGGCGCAGCACGAACAGACCGTCGCTCGCGCTGGTCACCACCAGCTGGTCCGCGCGCTCGAGCTCGCGATCGAGCTCCGCGCGCTTGGCGGCGATCGCCTCCTCGCGCTGCGCCGCCTCGACCGGTTCGGTGAGCCTCTCGATCCGATGCTGGGTGCGCAGCTCCTCGAGCTCGGACTCGAGCACCTCCACCCGCGCGTCGAGGAGCACGTCCTCGAGGGCGATGAGCGGCTGCCCGGCACGCACCGCGGTGAAGGGCTCGGCGAGCAGGCGCTTCACCACGCCGTCGACGCCGGGCTGGACCCGCGCGCGCTCCGGGAGCCAGACGACCCCCTCGGTGCGCGTCGCGCTCGGCACCGGCACCAGGAAGACGAGCGCGAGGAGCCCGGCGAGCACGCCCGCGCTCACCCCGACCGCGCGCAGCCGCTCGCGGGCGAGCGCGGCGTCGAAGAGCACGAAGCGCGCCGAGCGCACCACCGGCAGGACGATCTGCGCGCCGGCCGCCCACAGCGCGAGCAGCACGCCGACGAAGAAGAACTTCCCGGCGACGAACAGCACGATGGTGAAGGTGATCACCAGCCGGTACAGGGCCGACGCGATGCCGTAGCCGAGCAGCCAGCGCCGCTCGCGGGGCCGGGTCGCCGCAGGCTGCGCGGACTCCATGCCGAGGAGGTGACGCTGGGCGAGGTAGACGAGGTGCCGCGTCGAGCGCGAGGCGAGGTTCGGCACCTCGATCGCGTCCTTGAGGATGTAGTACGCGTCGAAGCGCAGCAGCGGATTGCCGTTGAAGAGCACCGTCGAGACGCTGCCGATCAGCATCACGTTGAAGGCGGCCGAGCGTACGAGACCCGGCTCGACGTTCAGCCACACGAGCAGCGCGAGCGCGGCGAGGAGCAGCTCGACGGCCATGCCCGCGGCGCTCACCGCCATGCGCTTGTACTTGCTGCGGATCGCCGATGCGGCGGACGCGTCCACGTAGGGGATGGGCATGAACACGAGGAGGGTGATCCCCATCTCGTGCACCTCCCCGCCCCACTTCCTGGTCGTGATCGCGTGGCCGAGCTCGTGCAGCGCCTTGACCAGCGGATACAGGAACGCGAGCAGCACGAGGTTCGCAGGGTCGAGGGCCTGCTCGGCGGCGGTGTGCCGGAGCTCGGACCAGTGCGCCGCGGCGAGGAACGCCGCAGCGCCGACGACGACGAGCCACACGAGCAGCCCGAGCACCCCGAAGAGCGGCCCGAGGACGGGCAGCATCGCGACCAGCGCCCGATCCGGATCGATGAGCGGCAGCTTCAGCGAGAGCGGGCTCTTCGCCAGCCGCTTCCAGCCCTGGCTCTTCTGGCGCTGGGAGCGGCGGAAGAGCTCGAGGCAGTCCGGCGTCACGCTCGCCTGCAGCGCGTCCGCCGCGTGCAGGCGGCCGAGCAGCGCGATGGTCTCCTCCTGGGTCGGGGCGTCGTCGCCGAGGCACGCGACCGCCGCCTCCCAGATGTCGTGCACCGTTCGCTCGCCGTCCATGCGCCCGATGATGTCGTAGGCGTTGGCGTTGAAGCGGTAGAACTTGCCGGTCGAGTGATCCTGGAGCAGGAACGAGAGCTCGGCGCCGTAGGGCTGGCGGTGCACCTCGAAGTGGCCGCGAAGGCGCGGGCGCAGCGCGGCGACCCGGTACCAGGACGGGCTGAAGAAGGTGGACACGGCCCCGGGCTCCCGGCTCAGTCCCCGATCGCGAGGACGATCAGGGCGATGCCAAGGACGATGGCGATCAGGACGATCATGGACACGGCACCCGACTCACGAGACCCATGTCCAGAGCGTGAGCCGCAGCCAGTCGACGAGCGCGTGGGTCCAGATCCACACGAGCCTGCGACGGTCGACGTGCACCTTGCCGATCCCCTCCATCCCGGGGCGCAGCGTGGGAGCGGCGCCGGTGAGCGCGGCCTCGACCTCGAACACGTTGCGCCCGTCCCGGGGCGCCGAGACCGGCACCACGCGCACCACGTGGAAGGCGAGCGCGCTGCCGGGCATGCCCGTGAGCGTCAGCTCGCCCGGCTGGCCCGCGACCACCTCGCCGATGTCGCGCTCGTCGACCTCGAGCATCACGCGGTAGGAGTCGAGGGGCGCGATCTCGAAGAGCACCTGCCCGTTCTGCACCGGCGCGCCGAGATCCTGGCTGAGATCGCCCGAGACCACGACGCCGCCGAAGGGCGCGGTGAGCCGGCTGCGCGCGAGCTGCTCGCCGACCAGGGCGAGCTGCGCATCGATCTGCTTCATCTGCGCGCGCACGATCGCCGCCCGGGAGCGATCGTGCTCACTCACCGCGGCTCGATGCTCCTTCTCGAGCTGCTCGCGCTGGCTGCGCCACTTCAGCTCCTCGAGGCG
>CAJIAT010000465.1_pt1 | contig 14754 bp, 12 predicted proteins | sample 9199161 | NCBI WGS metagenome assembly CAJIAT01 (sample SAMEA7708281, study PRJEB35096) | sediment metagenome | biome: marine neritic benthic zone biome [ENVO:01000025]; feature: sediment [ENVO:00002007]; material: shallow marine sediment [ENVO:03000034] sea grass bed [ENVO_01000059] ... | reverse complement strand
TCTCGTCGACTCGGGATCTGCAGGACGCGGCTCAGGCCGCCTCGCGCCAGGCGGGCTCGTGGTTCGCCCACTGCGCCGCGGGCGCCTCACGGACCACGGGCTCGGCGTGCGCGCGCTCCGGGTACAGGACGTCGGCGAGCAGCGACGTGTCGCACCACCGCCACAGCGCGTAGTCGGTGGCGAGCCCCACGCAGAGCACGAACGCGAGCGGGTGCACGAACAGCCCGAGCAGCGCGCTCGTGGCGATCGCGCTGAGGAACACGAGGCGGAGCCTCGCGGCCGACGCTTCGCTCGCCGGCGGCGGCGCCACCCGCGCGCGGGCCTCGACGCCGGCGTCGTCGAACGCGCCGGAGATCTCGCTCGCCCAGCCGCCGAGGGTCCTCGGCAGCCGCGGGTCGAGCCACTGCGTGGCCCGCTCGGGCAGGTGCAGCGACGCCGCACGCTGCGCCAGCGCGCTCTGTGTCGGCGCTCCGGACGCGTCCTCCTCGACGACGGCGTCGTGCGAAGCGCCCTCCTCGACGTGCGTGTCCTGAACGTGCGGCCGCGCGCCGCGCGACTCCGGGGCGTCAGCTCCGGTCTCGCTCGTCCCGCTGGACGCGCGCGCTGACGTTGCGCGGCGCGAGGCCGCCTTCACGCGCCTCGCCAGCGCGGAGCCGCTCTGCGCGGCACGCGATGCGAGCTGTCGCAGCGTCTCGCCGAGCTCGAGCGCCGCGCCCGGCGAGGCCGAGCGGTCCCGCTCGGCCAGGACTCGGTAGTGACCGGCAGCTTCGAGCACCCGAACGGCCGCCGAGCGGCCCGTGCGCGCGAAGCGGTAGACGTCGAAGAGCAGCAGAGCGCCGAGCACGAGCGCGCTCGCATGAACGGTCACGGCGAGCAGCACGACCACGGCCGCGCCCGCCCAGTACAGGAGGCTCAGCTTCTCCTCCAGGCTGAACAGTGAGGCCGAACCCTCAGCGGTGTCGGTGACGCCGTGCGTGTCGGTGACGGTGCTCAGCGTGCCCGTATCGGAGATCCCCGGCTCGGTCGTCCACGTTGCGGTGCTCTCGGTCGCAGTCATCTCGAAATCTCCTGCCGTCAGGTGTGATGGCAGGAACTATGCGAGCGGGCGACGTCTCGGTAAAGTCGAATTATTCTCCTTCTCGATTCGAAAAAGCCGAAATTAGCCAGCGGGTCCCCACGGACGAGATCCCCGACGGTCGTTTCGCGAGAACCCGCTCGTGCCGCGTGCTCTTGCGCGTGCCCCACGTGCTGCGGGCGCTGCTCGCCGCGGCGGACTCGACGACGAAGATCCACAGCTGCCGGCTCTTGCGAACGCTGAAGGACGCGCTCAGGCTTCCTGCTGCCCGCCGTGGCGGTCGATGACCTTCATCGCCGCCGACCGCTGCAGCAGGTCCTGCACCTGGGTCTGGATCAGCTCGCGTGGGAACTGCGGGATGGTGAGCATCGGCAGGACTTGTCGGGCAGTCGTACGGACGGGGGGTGCATCAGCCGCCGAGCTCGGCGACGCGTTTCAGATACCGGCCCACGTCGAACCTCCGCTCGAGGCCGGGTGCGCTCGTGCAGCGCGCGGTGCCGAAGACCGGGCGACGGGTCCAGCCGCGGTCGCGCGGGCCGAAGCACCCCAGCAGCGCCCGGTCACAGGCGCTGGCTCGCGCGATGGCGTGCTCGAGTGCGTGGCCGCGGCGCGTGCGCACGAGACGCCGCTTCGCGTTGTGCACGCAGCTGCGGGAGCGCGACGGCGCGTCGTCGAGCCCGCGTCGGGGCGGTCATGCGCACCGCCCGCTCTACCCCGACACCGGGCCGATGCCCAGGTCGTCGCGCAGCGAGGCGGCGCGGCTGCGGAGCGCGCGGCGGGTGTCGTCATCCAGCCGCGCGACGTTGCGCATCATCATGCTCATGCGGGTGTTGTCGGCGAAGCGCTCCTCGTGGCGCAGCAGGAAGTCCCAGTAGAGCGCGTTGTACGGGCACGCATCCTCGCCGGTGCGCTTGCCGGGATCGTAGCGGCACCCGTTGCAGTAGTTTGACATGCGCTTGATGTAGTTGGCGCTGGCCGCGTAGGGCTTGGTGCCCACCACGCCGTCATCGGCGTGCTGCGACATGCCGAGCACGTTGGGCGCAGTCGCCCAGTCGACGCCGTCCACGTACATGCCGAGGAACCACTCGTGCACCGCGCCCGGGTGGACCCCGCCGAGCAGGGCGAAGTTGCCGATCACCATCAGACGCGGGATGTGGTGCCCCCAGGCCTCGGCCACCACCGTGCCGATGCAGTCGCGAAGGCACGCCATGTCGGTGTCGCCGGTCCAGAAGAAGTCCGGGAGCGCCCCGCGGTGCCCGAGCCCGTTGCGCCGCATGTAGGCGCGGCCCTCACGATAGTAGACCCCGCGAATGAACTCCCGCCAGCCGATGATCTGGCGCACGAAACCCTCGACGTCGTTGAGCGCCGCGTCGCCCGACTCGTAGGCGGCGACGGACGCCTGCACGCAGTCCATCGGGTCGATGAGCTTGAGATTGATGGCTCCCGAGAGGCGCGAGTGGTAGACCGTGGGCTCGCCGGCCCACATCGCGTCCTCGTAGGTGCCAAAGTTGCACAGCCGGTGGGCGATGAAGTCGTCCAGCGCGCGCCGGGCCTCGGCGGGTGTCACCGGCCAGCGAAAGTGCTCCATGCGCCCGTAGGCGTCGGGCCAGGTCCGCTCCACGAGCGCCATCACCTCGTGGGTCACCGCGTCCGGCCGCGCGCGGTACCAGCCGGGCAGATCCGGTGCGTTCGAGAAGCTCTCGCGGTTGTCGGCGTCGAAGTTCCACTGCCCGCCTTCGGGCTTGCCGTTTCCGTCCACGAGGATTCCCAGGGCTCGCCGGCGCTCGCGATAGAAGTACTCCATGGTCAGCCGCTTGCGGCCGTCGCCAGCCCAGGCGTCGAAGTCCTCCAGCGTGCAGGTGAAGGTGGTGTCTTCGGCGATCTCGAGGGTGAGCCCGGCGTCGCGGCAGGTCGACTCCAGAGCCGCGTGGACCCGCAGGTCGCCCGGTCGCACCACGACCACCCGGGAGGGCCGCAGCGTTCGCAGCGCGCGCTCCAGCTCACCGTCCAGGCTCTGGGAGTTGGCGGACGCGTCGAGGCGCACGTAGCGGACCCGCCAGCCGTCCTCGACGAGGTCGATCGCGTGGTGGCGCATGGCGGCCAGGAACTGCACCGTGCGTTGGCGGTGGCTGGGCACGTGCTCGCCCTCGCAGCGGACCTCCGCCATCAGGACCGCGCTGTGCTCGCGGTCGAGTCCGAGGCGCGCCGGCACGCTTCTGTCGAGCTGGTCGCCCAGGACCACGAGCAGGGTGTCGGCGCTGCGAATCCGGGCGTGACGGTCGAGTGGAGCGCTGGGACTGGGCATCGGGTCGATCGGCCACGGGGCAGCGATTCACACTACCAGCCGACGACGAGCGGCGCTCGCGCCGCGAGCACCGTGCCGCCCCAGGTCCGCCGCGCGCGCTCGGGCGCATCGAGGTGCCGCCAGCGGCTCGCAGCCGCTGCTCGCCCACCTTCTCCCGGGCGCGCTACGCGGAGACGGGGGCTGGGGTAGGCTTGGCGCGGAGTCCGATCCCGCCCGATGAGAGGCCATCACCGTGCAGTGGGCCAGCTACCTCTACGCACTCGCCGTCCTTCTCGGAGCCGGCGTCGTCACATGGCTCGTCAGCATCCGCCTGCACGATGCATCCATCGTGGACAGCCTGTGGTCGTTGTTCTTCCTGGTCGCCGTCGTCGTCTTCGCGCTGTCGCCGGAGGCGCTCGGCACCCGGGGCATCGTGGTGCTCGTGCTCGTCACCATCTGGTCGTTGCGCCTGTCCATCCACATCACGGTGCGCAACTGGGGCGGCCCGGAGGACGCCCGCTACCAGGAGATCCGCGAGAACAACGAGCCGGGTTTCTGGTGGAAGAGCGCCTTCATCGTCTTCGGCCTCCAGGCGACGCTCGCCTGGCTCATCTCCTCTTCGCTCTTCGCGGCGACCACCTCCGCCACGCAGCTCGGTGCGCTCGATTACCTCGCCATCGCCCTGTGGATCTTCGGCTTCGCCTTCGAAGCCGTCGGCGACCTCCAGCTCTCGCGATTCAAGGCCGACCCGGACAACGAGGGAGAGGTCCTGGACGCCGGCCTCTGGCGCTATACCCGTCACCCGAACTACTTCGGGGAGTTCTGCATCTGGTGGGCCTTCTATCTCTTCGCCGTCGCAGCCGGCGGCTGGTGGGCGATCGTGTCGCCCCTGCTGATGTCGTACCTGCTCCTCAAGGTGTCCGGGGTGGCTTTGCTGGAGAAATCCATCTCCGAACGCCGCCCGAAGTACGCCGAGTACGTCGAGCGGACCAACGCCTTCTTTCCCGGGCCGCGCAAGGGACCCGGCAGCGGGAACGCCGCGACGTCCTAGCCGCCTCGCGCAGGCTTTACTCGGCGCCGGGGCCGGCCGCCGCGGGCGTTCGCCCGCCCCGCCCGCGCTCAGTGACCGTGCTCGTCGGCCTGCGCCTCCGCCCGCGTCCCGTGCCGCGTCCCGGGCGAATGCTCCGGGGGGGCGTACATCGTGTACAGCTTCAACGGGCCTTGTCCGTCGTTGATGAAGTTGTGGTGCGCGCCGGACGGAACGAAGCTCAGGTCGCCGTCCGCAACCGGCGTCTCGACGTCGCCGATCATCGCCTTGCCTGTGCCCTGGACGAAGATCAGCACCTGGTCGTGGCCCTCGTGGGTCTCTGCGCCGATGTCCTCGCCCTCGGGAATCGACATCAGCACGACCTGCATCTTCTCGCCGGTCATCACTACCCTGCGGAACTCCTCGTTCTCCCGGGCCATCTGCGCGATCGGCAGGGTTCGCTTGTCGGCTTCTTGCATCGTGTGCGCTCCTCGTTGGCAATCCGGTAGCTTACCTGCGACCGCGCCTTCGTGCCGGTCGTGGGCGTCGGCCCCGGTCGACGGCACCGCGAGCCCCCGACGGTCTCCGGGTCGGTATCCCGAGCACGGCAGAGCTGCTCGTTCCATCGCTTCCTGCGGAGGCGTCCGATCGACGCGCAGCTCGCCGCTGGCCGCCGTTGCGAGACCCCGCCGCTGCGCGCCTACGATGCGCTCGGATGCGCTCGGGGCGACCGGCGCGCTCCGGGGCCGTGGACGCGGCCCCTGACCCTCGCAGGGGTTAAACTGCACCCCGTCGCCGGGCAGGAGCCATACAATGGATGACAGCTTCAACGCGCGCAGCACCCTCGCGGTGGACGGCGAGGAGCACGAGATCTTCCGGCTCGACGCCCTCGCCAGCTCCCACGACGTCGGGCGGCTGCCCTACTCGCTGAAGGTGCTGCTGGAGAACCTCCTCAGACACGAGAACGGCGTCGACGTCACCGCCGAGGAGATCACGGCGTTGGCCGGCTGGGAGCCGGAGGCGAAATCCGACGTCGAGATCGCCTTCACCCCGGCGCGGGTCCTCCTGCAGGATTTCACCGGCGTGCCGGCGGTGGTCGACCTCGCGGCGATGCGTGAGGCGGTCGCCGGCCTCGGCGGCGACCCGGCGCGGGTCAATCCCCTGTCCCCCGTCGAGCTGGTCATCGACCACTCGGTGCAGGTCGACGTGAGCGCGCGACCGGACGCGCGCGACCGGAACGTCGAGCTCGAGTACGAGCGCAACCGCGAGCGCTACGCATTCCTGCGCTGGGGCCAGACGGCCTTCGACAGCTTCAAGGTGGTCCCGCCAGGCGCCGGCATCGTGCATCAGGTGAACCTCGAGCATCTGGCGCGCGTGGTGTTCGCCCGCAGGCACGACGACGCGCTGCAGGCCTTCCCGGACACGCTCGTCGGGACCGACTCGCACACGACGATGATCAACGGCCTCGGCGTGCTCGGGTGGGGCGTCGGCGGTATCGAGGCGGAGGCGGCGATGCTCGGCCAGCCGGTGTCGATGCTGATCCCGCAGGTGGTGGGCTTTCGCCTGACCGGCGCGCTCCCCGAGGGGGCGACGGCCACGGATCTGGTGCTGACCGTCACGCAGATGCTGCGCGAGCGCGGTGTGGTGGGCAAGTTCGTCGAGTTCTTCGGCGGCGGCCTTGCCAAGCTGCCGCTCGCCGACCGCGCGACGATCGCGAACATGGCGCCGGAGTACGGCGCGACCTGCGGCATCTTCCCGATCGACGGCGAGACGCTGCGCTACCTGCGTATGAGCGGGCGCTCGGAGCGGCAGGTGGCACTGGTCGAGGCCTACGCGCGCGCCCAGGGGATGTTCCGCGAGGGCGACGCCCGCGAGGCCGAGTACAGCGACACCCTCGAGCTGGACATGAGCACCGTGACGCCGAGCATCTCCGGGCCGCGGCGCCCCCAGGACCGCATCGCGCTCGACGAGGCGAGCCGCGTCATCGGCATCCACCTCGCCCGCTATCAGGACGAGCGGGCGGGGCGCAGCGAGGATCTCGAGGTCGCGCGATTCGCCGACGAGGGCGGCGGCACGGCGCCGGGGTCGAGCGCCGCGGGCGCGGCCGGCAGCGCGCTCGTCGAGCTCGACGGCAGCTCGTTCCAGCTCGAGGACGGCGCGGTGGTGATCGCCGCCATCACCTCGTGCACCAACACCTCGAACCCGGCGGTGATGCTGGGCGCCGGCCTGCTGGCGAAGAAGGCGGTCGAGCGCGGGCTGCGGGTGAAGCCATGGGTGAAGACGAGTCTCGCCCCCGGCTCGCGCGTGGTGCAGCGCTACCTCCAGAATGCGGGGCTGCTGGACGATCTGGAGGCGCTCGGCTTCCACATCGTCGGCTTCGGATGCACGACGTGCATCGGCAACTCCGGGCCGCTGCCCGAACCGATCGGTCACGCGATCGAGGCGAAGCAGCTCGTCGTCTGCTCGGTGCTCTCGGGCAACCGCAACTTCGAGGGTCGCATTCACCCCGACGTCAAGATGAACTTCCTGGCATCGCCGCCGCTGGTGGTGGCCTACGCGATCGCCGGACGCACAACCCTCGACCTCACCGCGGACCCGCTCGGCGAGGACGCCGACGGCCGGCCGGTGCACCTCGCCGACCTGTGGCCGTCGAGCCACGAGATCCAGGACACCATCGCGAGCAGCCTCGACCCGGAGATGTTCGAGCGCAGCTACGCGGACGTGTTCGCCGGCGACGAGCTGTGGAACGGCATGGACACGCCCTCCGGCGAGCGCTACGCGTGGGCTCCGGGGTCGACCTACGTGCGCAACCCGCCGTACTTCGAGAACATGACGATGGAGCCGCGCGGCATCCCTACGATCGCAGGCGCCAGGCCTCTGGCCGTGCTCGGCGACAGCATCACCACCGACCACATCTCGCCGGCCGGCTCGATCAAGGCCGACAGCCCTGCCGGCGTCTATCTACGCGACCACCAGGTGCACCAGGCGGAGTTCAACTCCTACGGCTCACGGCGCGGAAACCACGAGGTGATGATGCGCGGGACCTTCGCCAACGTGCGCCTCCGCAACCGGCTGGCGCCGGGGACCGAGGGCGGCTGGACGCTCCACCAGCCTTCCGGCGAGCAGACGACGATCTACGACGCGGCGATGCGCTACCGGGAGGAGGGCGTCCCGCTGATCGTGTTCGGCGGCAAGGAGTACGGCACCGGCTCCTCGCGCGACTGGGCGGCCAAGGGCACGCTGCTGCTCGGCGTCGTCGCGGTCGTCGCGCAGAGCTTCGAGCGCATCCACCGCTCCAACCTGGTCGGCATGGGCGTGCTACCGCTCGAGTTCCGTGCCGGTGAAGACTTCGAGCGCCTCGGTCTGGGCGCCGAGCACACCTACGACATCGAGGGCCTCGAGAAAGGAGCGCGCGAGGTCACCCTCATCGCCCGCGACGGGCGCGGCGCGGAGGCGGCGCGGGCGACGCTCGCGGTGCGCATCGACACGCCGAAGGAGTGGGAGTACTACGAGCACGGCGGTATCCTCCACTACGTCGTCCGCCAGCTCGCCTCGTAGCGCGGGGCACGCCCGACTGAATTCAGTGCGGGATCCCGCTCCGCGTCAGGCGCTCCGGGTCCAGCAGACGCTCGAGCGTCGCCTCGTCGAGCCCGCTCTCCTCGCGCGCGACGTCCAGGATCGGACGGCCGGATTCGTAGGCGAGCTTGGCGATTCGCGCGCCGGCCTCGTAGCCGATCTTCGCATTGAGCGCGGTCACCAGGACCGTGTTGCGCGCGAGCGACTCGCGCATTCGCTGCTCCTCGAAGACGAGGCCCGCGATCGCCTGCTCGCCGAGCGCCTGGGCGCTGCGGGCCATCAGCGCGATGCTCTCGAGCAGGGTGTCCGCGACGAGCGGCAGCATCACGTTGAGCTGGAAGCTGCCGGACTGGCCCGCGATCCCTATCGCGACGTCGTGACCCATCACGCGCGCGCAGGCCATTGCCACCGCCTCCGGAATCACCGGATTGACCTTGCCCGGCATGATGCTGCTACCCGGCTGCAGCGCCGGCAGCCGGACCTCGCCGAGGCCGGCGAACGGGCCGCTGCTCATCCAGCGCAGATCGTTCGCAATCTTCGTCAGCGCCACCGCCAGCGTGCGCAGCTGACCGCTCAGCTCGACCGCGCTATCCTGGCAGGCGAGGTCGCGGAAGTGGTCATCGCTTGCCTCGAAGGGAAAGCCGGTTAGCGCGCCAAGCCGCTCCGCGACGCGCGGCCCGAACGCCGGCGGCGCGTTGACGCCGGTGCCCACCGCGGTGCCGCCGATGGCGAGGCGCGCGACCCGGGTGAGGGTCGCGCGCAGACGCTCGGCGCCGTCGTCGACCTGCGCCGCCCAGGCGCCGAGCTCCTGATCCACGCGCACCGGCATCGCGTCCATCAGATGCGTGCGGCCGGTCTTCACGACGCGGGCGTGCCCGTGCGCGCGCTGTTCGATCGCGTCCCGGAGCCGGACGAGCGCCGGCAGGAGCGTCTCGCTCACCTCGAGCGCCGCCGCGACGTGGATGCAGGTCGGGATCACGTCGTTGCTGCTCTGGCACATGTTGACGTGATCGTTCGGATGCACGGCGACGCCGCCGCGCCGGGCGAGGCTCGCGATCACCTCGTTGGCGTTCATGTTCGAGCTGGTTCCCGAGCCGGTCTGGAACACGTCGACCGGGAACTCGTCGTCGTGCGCGCCGTCGGCGATCTCGGCCGCTGCGGCGCCGATCGCCTGCGCGAGCTCAGGGGCGAGGAGCCCGAGCGTCGCGTTGACCTCGGCCGCGGCGCGCTTGACCAATCCGAGGGCGCGCAGGAAGGCGCGTGGCAGGGGCCTTCCGCCGATGCGGAAGTTGTCCACGGCGCGCTGGGTCTGCGCGCCCCACAGCGCTCCGGCGGGCACCGCCACCTCGCCGAGGCTGTCGCGTTCGATGCGGCTCGATCCGGACATCGGTTCTCCTCGCGGCGGCTCGCAGTCCGCACACCTTAACCCGGATATCTCACCGATTCGCGCGATGATCGCGCCGGCCCGGGCGCGCCGGCGGGCGTTGAGCGGCGCCCCGGGGCCTGCTCTCATGTCCCTCCCGAAGGCGACCGGGAGGTCGGCGATGGAGCAGCGGGAGCAGATCGGCCTGATCGGTCTCGGATTGATGGGCAGCGCCCTCGCCGCGCGCCTCGCAAGCGCCGGGTACGGGTTACTCGGCCAAGACCTCGACCGCGCACGCTGCCGGGCGCTGCAGGCGGCCGGCGGCGAGGTCGTGCCCGAGTCCGCGTCGATCTTCGAGCGTTGCGAGCGGATCGTGCTCAGCCTGCCGGATTCGGAGGTGGTGGCCCGGGTCCTCGACGGCGTGGCCGAGTGGTTGCGTCCCGGACTGCTCGTCCTCGACACCACGACCGGCTCGCCCCGCGACACGGCCGACCTCGGCGCGCGACTCGCCGGATCGGGCGTGGCCTATCTCGACGCGACGGTGTCGGGATCCAGCGCCCAGGTCGAGCGCGGCGAGGTGACCGTGATGGTCGGGGGCCAGCCAGCGGACTTCGCCCGGGCGGGCGACCTGCTGGCGTGCTTCGCCCGGCGCGTCTTCCACCTCGGCCCGTGGGGCGCCGGAGCGCGCATGAAGCTCGTGTCGAACCTCGTGCTCGGCCTGAACCGCGCGGCGCTCGCCGAGGGGCTCGCCTTCGCCGATGCGCTCGGCCTCGACTCCGCGAGTGCGCTCGAGGTGCTGCGCGCCAGCATGGCCTACTCGCGAATCATGGACACGAAGGGAGGCAAGATGGTCGAGGGTGATTTCTCCGTCGAGGCCAGGCTGTCCCAGCACCTGAAGGACGTGCGCCTGATCCTCGCCGAGGCCGACTCGGCGGGCCTCGCCCTGCCGGCCAGCGAGACCCACCGCGCGCTACTCGAGGCGGCCGAAGCCGCCGGCTACGGCGATGCGGACAACAGCGCGATCCTCCGCGCCTATGCCCGTCGTCGATGCACGGGGCGGGGCTGACGCCGTGAGCAGCGGGCACCGCGGCCCGATCCGCGGCCCGGTACGCCACCCACACCGTGCGGAAGTCGGCTGCGGGCGAGTGCGGTCTCAGACGGACGCTCCATGAAATGGAGCAGAGCAGGAGCGACGCGTCAGAGCGCGCGGCGAGCGCCCATCGCGCGCGCGGGCATGCTGCTCACGGTCGACGCGCGGAGCACCTCTCGCATCGCGGGGCGAATTGCTCGTACGCTTCGCTAGCTGGCGTCGCCGTGCGGCGCCGTAGCACCCCGAGAAGTCGATGCGCCGGGGGCGCATGAGACCTGCGCCCCGGCCGAGGAGCGACCGATGCCATCTGCGCGCGCCTACGCGCTGCCGCCCCGGCCATGCCGCGAGGATGGCGCGCCGCGACGCCTGGGAGTCGAGCTCGAGTTCATCGGGCCGGACCTCGCCGACGTCGCCGCGATCGTGGCCTGTTGAACGTGGCGCTCGGCGGAAGTCTGCACCAGGACGTGCGGGACATGCGCCGGCACACCAGCAACCGGCGCACGGTCCTCGCGCGCAAGACGGTGAGCGTCGAGGTCGGCACCCGTCTGCACCGGGTCTTTCGCAACGAGCGGTTCAAGGTGAACAGCCTGCACCACCAGGCAATCGACCGGGACGGCGAAGGCCTGCAGGCGGTGGCGCGGGATCTCGACGACCTCGTGCAGGCGGTCGAGCCCTGCGGACGGGCCGTTCTGGATCGGTGTGCAGTGGCACCCCGAGTATCTCTTCTACCATCGGCGGCAGCGGCGACTGTTCGAGGCGCTCGTCGCATGCGCACGCGAGTGCACGTCGTGAGCGGCAGACCGAGTGGCCGCTGAGTACCTGGGAGTCTTCGCCTCCTCGTTCCTCGCCGCGACGATCGTACCCTTCTACTCGGAGATCGCGGTCACCGCCGCGCTCGCGGCCGGCGCCGACCCGGTCCTCCTGGTGACGGTCGCGACCGCCGGCAACACGCTCGGCGCGGTGGTCGGCTGGTGGCTCGGGCGGCTCGCTCTGCACCTGCGCGATCGGCGCTGGTTTCCCGCCAGCGCCGCCCAGCTCGACCGCGCCCAGCGCTGGTTTCAGCGCTTCGGGGTATGGTCCCTGCTGCTCGCGTGGCTGCCCGTTGGCGGGGATGCGCTGACCGTGGTCGCCGGCATCATGCGGGTGCGGCTCGACGTCTTCGTCGTGCTCGTGGGTATCGGCAAGGGCGTGCGCTACGTGCTCGTGGTCGGCCTGCTCGACGGTGTGATCGGGATCTGACGGCCGGCCGCGTCACGCCTTCGTCAGGCGCCGGGGCGTCCGGGACGCGCTGCGTGGTTGCGAGCGGAACGGCAACCGCGCGATGCTGCCTGGAGACGGCGCCACGCACGCGGGCACGCTGTAGATCTCGAGGAGGTGTCCGGATGGAGCTGAGACTCTGGGGAGTTCGCGGCTCCATCGCGACGCCCGGCACAGCTCCTGGCGCGAGGCGGCGCTCACTGCGCGCGAGGCGCGCGTGAAGCGGCTGTTCCTGAGCCACCACGACCCGGGCAGGTCGGACGAGGATGTGCAGTCCATCGTGGAGGAGGCGAGGAGGATCTTCCCGGACAGCGAGGCCGCGACAGAGACCACCCGCTGCGCCTTTCCGGACTGCTGAATCACGTGCCTGCGAGGAATCGCCATGACCGAATCCGTCCGCATCGAGCGCAGCAGCCTCGGGGAGGCGGTGAGCCCTTCGAGGCGAGCGACGACCATCTCGGCGACCTCGCCATCGACTGCTATCGCCGGCAGTCGCAGGCACGCACCGAGCACGCGCTGGTCCCCGAGGCCTTCCCGTGAGCGCGGGGCGCCTGGCGACGCGGTGCAAAGGGAACGGCGACGTGGCGCGCCGTGGCGGCCGGCGACGGTTGCGCGCGATGGACGGACGTCGGCACGCTGAGGCGGCGCGCATGATTCATCCGAGCAGGGTCGGAAAGCTGAACGACGCCCCGCCCCGGGCGGGGCGCCACGTGCTGTACTGGATGCAGGCGTCGGTACGCACGCGGTTCAACCACGCACTGGAGTACGCCATCGCGCGGGCCAACGACGCGGACAAACCGTTGGTCGTCTGCTTCGGACTGACGGAGGACTACCCCGAGGCTAACGAGCGCCACTACGCATTCCTCCTCGCCGGGCTGCGCGACGTGCACGAGGCGCTGTCGAAGCGCCGCATCAAGCTGGTCGTGAGGCGCGGCGCCCCGGACCGGACGGCGCTGGCGCTGGCCCGCGACGCCTGCCTGGTGGTGTGCGATCGGGGCTATCTGCGCCATCAGCGGGCCTGGCGAGCTCGGCTCGCCCGCGAGGCGCGCTGCGAGGTGGTCGAGGTCGAGAGCGATCTGGTGGTGCCCGTCGAGACGGCGTCGGACAAGCGCGAATGGGCCGCTCGCACGATCCGCCGGAAGCTCACCTCGCGCTGGGGCGTATACCTGGAGCCGCTCGCCGAGGCGCACCCGCGCAAGGACTCGCGGCGGTTGGCGGTCACGGGGGACGTCGACGTGCGAGCGCCCGAGAAGGTGCTGCGCGAGCTCAAGATAGACCGGTCGGTCGGCGCGAGCACGCGCATCGAAGGCGGGGAGCGCGCGGCCGGGCGCGCGCTCCGGCGATTCCTCGACGAGCGCCTCGGCGGCTACGACGAGGGCCGCAACGAGCCCGGGGCCTGGGGCGTCTCGTTCATGAGCCCCTTCCTGCACTTCGGGCACATCTCGCCGTTGGAGATCGCGCTCGCCGTGCGCGGCTCGGCGCGCGCGCCGACGCGCCACGTCGATGCTTACCTCGAGGAGCTGCTCGTGCGCCGGGAGCTCTCGGCGAACTACGTCTGGCACTGCCCCAACTACGACCGCTACGCAGCGCTCCCGGAGTGGGCGCGCAAGACCCTCGACGAGCACCGCGACGATTCGCGCCAGCACGTCTACACCCGCGCCGAGCTCGAAGCTGGGGAGACCCACGACCGCTACTGGAACGCCGCAATGCGCGAGATGCGCGAGACCGGCTTCATGCACAACTACATGCGCATGTACTGGGGCAAGAAGCTCATCGAGTGGACGAACACGCCGGAGTACGCGTTCCGCACCGCGCTCGCGTTGAACAACAAGCACTTCATCGACGGCCGCGATCCGAACTCCTTCGTCGGCGTTGGCTGGTGCTTCGGCCTGCACGACCGGGCTTGGACTGAGCGGGCGGTATTCGGCAAGGTGCGCTACATGAACGCGGCAGGTCTCGAGCGCAAGTTCGACATGGACCGGTACGTCGAGGGCGTCGACGCGCTCACTGGCTGACGGACGGGCGCCTTGGCTCGGTCACGCGAGCGCGAGCGAGCCGGCTCGCGGGCCAGTCGCTGGCGATGCAAGCATACGTACCATTCGCGCTGGCTTCGACGTCAGCGCGAGCGGAGCTTCGACCAGCACGGTCCGGGTGATCGAGACGGCCCGCAGGCACGGACTGTCGTCACGTGCACGTCGTGGCGTTCAGCTGCAAGTGCCGAAGCTCCTGCCAGTCCTGCGGCGCGCGGTCATGGTAGAGACGGCGGCTGGCCCGGTAGAGCACGTGTTCCCACCCCTTCCACGTTCGTGGGTGAACGGGTGGCGCTCTTGCGCGACTCGCCGTCGACGCGGCAGCTCTCGTTGCTCTGCGCTCGGCACGGCTCGAGGGCGCGGGACCCTTTCGGCTGGCGGCGATCCGGGCGAGACAACCCGGCCGGCGGATGATAGCGGACGTGCGCCGCGCTGGTAGTCCGGTAGTTCGTCCGCGGCGACGGCGTCCTTGCACGCCTCGTCGACGCGCTCATGGCGGTGGCGGTCGGCACCTCCTGCGCCTTCGGACGCTGATGGCGCGTCGCAGACTAGCGTTGGAAATGGTCCGAAGTCCCCAAGCGTTTCATGGCGTCGTACTCCAGAAGCGACTGGTCCACAGAGATTAGACGGGCCAACAGCTAGGCGACACGCCAGCAGGGTCTAGCGGCCGGCACGCTGCGCCGGCCGCTAGACCACTACATGGGCCAATGCCCAGGGCCTCGAGCACGCCGATCTGCTCGTATATGTGGGAAATCCCACACGTAAATTTCCCAAACAGTGAGACCCGTCACCAAAGAGAAGCCACCGGTGTCACTACGATTCGATCGCGGCCGACAATTGCCCGGCCGCGGGAGGATGCCGAAGTGCTGGCCACGGAAGCCACCGCCGATATCGGTCCGAACCGCGCCGACGCTGACATCACTGCAGAGCTCGCTGACGATCTCCTCGCCGGCGTCACGGACGAGGTCGAAGACCACCTGCGCTTCGCCTGCAGGGTCCTGTCCGAGGCGCAGCTGGATCCGACGAAGGCCTCGGACCTCACCCGGCGCATC
>CAJIAT010000157.1_pt1 | contig 14864 bp, 13 predicted proteins | sample 9199161 | NCBI WGS metagenome assembly CAJIAT01 (sample SAMEA7708281, study PRJEB35096) | sediment metagenome | biome: marine neritic benthic zone biome [ENVO:01000025]; feature: sediment [ENVO:00002007]; material: shallow marine sediment [ENVO:03000034] sea grass bed [ENVO_01000059] ... | reverse complement strand
TCGGCGAGCAGGTGGTAGAACGGCTGGTCCTTGCTAGGGCGCACCTCCTCGGGGATGGACTGCCACCACTCCTCGGTGCTGCTGAAGACAGGGTCGACGTCGAACACCACGCCCCGGAACGGGTAGTGACGATGGCGCACGACCTGTCCTAGCTCGAACTTCGCTGTCTTCGCTGTCATCGCGTTCTCTCCTGCCGGGAGACGTTTGGGGCGCGAACGCGCGGTTTCAACCCGTGCGCAGCCCTGCGGTGGCCTCTCGGTCCCTGCTCAGAGCCTATATCGACCGGCCCGCGCGCTCCTGAATGCCCTAGCCCGGATATCTCGCCGAGGTGCGAGACCTGTCAGACATCGCGCAGGACCTTGGACTCGCATGGATTCGAGGGACAAGCGAGCGCGTGTGAGATCGGTGAGATATCCGGGCTCGGGAACCTCCGATCAATTCCGGGCGCAGCGATCGGGATGCCCGGTGTGCGGGGTCGAGGCGCGGATCGCGGCCGATAGCCGTCGCTATCGCGACGAGGCGCAACGAAGCCAGACGCGTCGGGAGCCGGTGACAATGCCCACTCATCTGCGGGTTGCCACACTGGATGGCGTCCTGTGGGACACTTCGACGATGCATGCGCCCATGTTCCCGCGAGCTCGGCGGGCCGCCTCAGGGGTGGCCGGCGCCGCCATCGCCGCGCTCGGCGCCGTGGCCGCCCCCTTGCCGAACGCCGCCGGCGCCGATGGGCCTCGGGGCTACCGCATCGGTGAGCAGAGCCCTCGAAGGCAGGTCAACCTGTGCGAGAACGAGGCGGAGGCCCGTGAGCTCGCCGGCATCTTCCGCAAGTACGGCGTGAGACCGGGTTTCGCTGCGCTCTCGAACGCGCCTGCCTGCGCGCGACGCGTGGCCGTGATCATACCGCTCGAGGTGCTCGAGGAGGTGGTGGTGGCGCCCGAGTCGGCCGAGAGCTACCGGATCAGCTTCGTCCTGGTGCGGATCGACGACGGAGGGGAGGACCGGAAGGTCGACGACGAGGCGTCGCGTCCGGTGCTGGTCACTACGCGGCCCGTCACGCTGCCCTGAGGAAGGCGGCTGCGCCGTGGCGCTGGCGCACCGCGCCGGGAGCGGACTATCATCGCGCGTCGCCTTGCCTCGGGGTCGACCCATGAGCGGGTTTCTCTCGAGCCTGCTGTCGGACTATCGCAGGCAGCTCGATCGCCACCGGAACAGGCCATTCCTCCGCGGTGCGATGGCCGGCTGTGCGCTCGCTGCGATCGCCGACGGCGAGGTGACGTTCAGCGAGCGCATCCGCGTCGACCAGATCCTGGACACGCTCGAGGAGCTGAAGGTCTTCGACCCGCACGAGGCGGTGGACCTGTTCAACGAGTTCTCCGCCGCGATCCTCGACAACCCCCAGGCGGGACGGGATCGGGCGCTGGAGGCCGTGCGCGCGGTGACCTCCGACCCCGAGCGCGCCGAGGTGCTCGTGCGCATCTGCCTCGCCGTCGCCGAGGCCAAGGGTCGGAAGAACCTCGTCGACCAGATCGAGATCGTCATGCTCTGTAGCCTCCTCGGCGTCGAGCCGAGCTTCGCCGGCCTGTACACCGCCGATGCCGCCGAGCTCACCCGCGAGCGCGAGAGCTGAGCCGGTGCGCCTGGCAGACTGCGATCGTCCCTCCCTCGAGGCGCGCGTGGCCGAGCTCGAGCGCGCCTACGCGGCACACGGGGAAGCGCGCCTCGCGCTGGACGTCACCCGCGGAAAGCCGAGCATCGAGCAGCTCGAGCTCGCCCGGGACCTCGACGGCATCCTCGCCGGGGACTACCGCCTCGCGGACGGCACCGACGCCCGCGGCTACGGGGGCCTGGACGGCATCCCGGAGATGAAGGCGCTGGCCGCGGCCTGGCTCGGCGCGCGCCAGGACTCGGTGATCGTCGGCGGCAACAGCAGCCTCGCCCTGATGTACCAGTACGTCGCCTGGGCCTGCGCCCACGGTGCCGGCGGCCGGGGCGAGCCGTGGAGCCGGGTCCCCGGCGGGCCGCGGTTCCTGTGCCCCGTCCCCGGCTACGACCGTCACTTCGGCGTCTGCGAGGAGCTCGGCATCGCGATGACTCCCGTGCCGATGACCGACGCCGGGCCGGACATGGACGTGGTCGAGCGTCTCGTCGACGAGGACCCGCGCTACGTCGGGATGTGGTGCGTGCCGAAGTACTCGAACCCGACCGGCGCCGTCTACTCGGCCGAGACCGTCGAGCGCGTCGCGGCGCTCGCGGCTCGCGCGCGGCAAGGCTTCACGGTGCTCTGGGACAACGCCTACGCGGTCCACGACCTCTACGAGCCGACGTCGCTCACCGAGGTGATGCCGCTCGCGAGCCGACACGGCACCGAGGACTCGATCGTGATGATCGGCTCGACCTCGAAGGTGACCTTCGCCGGCGCCGGCGTCGCCTTCGTCGCCACCTCGCCGGCGAACGCGGCTTGGCTGCGCGAGCGAATCGCGGTGACGACCATCGGGCCGGACAAGGTGAACCAGCTCCGGCACGTGCGTCTGCTCGTCGATATGGATGGCGTGCGCCGGCACATGGAGCGCCACGCGGCGATCCTCGCGCCGAAGTTCGAGGCGGTGCTCGCGCGCCTCGACGCCGCGCTCGGCGGCCGGGGCATGGGCGCGTGGACGCGCCCGCGGGGCGGCTACTTCATCTCCTTCGACGCCCTGCCGGGGCTCGCGCGCGAGATCGTGCGCCTCGCCGGGGAGGTCGGCGTGAAGCTCACCCCGGCTGGCGCGGCCTTTCCCCACGGTCGCGACGAGGAGGACCGCAACATCCGCCTGGCGCCGAGCTTCCCGCCGCTCGAGGAGGTCCAGGCCGCGGCCGATGTGTTCGTCACCTGCGTGGAGCTCGCCTCGTGCCGCAAGCGGCTGCGTGAGATGAACGCGTGAGCGAGGCCTCCCCGGGCTACGACTATCCGCTGCTCGTTCGCCACCTGCTGCACACGCCGCTCGCCACGTCGGCGTCCCGGGAGATCGTCCACCGGGAGCGTCGCCACGACTATCGGACGCTCCGCGAGCGGATCGCGCGCGTAGCGAGCGCTCTCGCGGACCTCGGCGTGGGTGCCGGGGACACCGTCGCGGTGATGGACTGGGACTCGCACCGGTATCTCGAGTGCTTCTTCGCCGTACCCATGCTGGGCGCGGTGCTGCACACGATCAACGTCCGGCTCGCGCCCGAGCAGGTCCTCTACACGATCAACCACGCCGAGGACGACGTGATCCTCGTGCACGCGGACTTCCTGCCGCTGCTCGCCCAGATCGCCCCGCGGATCGAGCGGCCGGTGGAGCTCGTGCTGCTGCGCGACGACGCCTCGACACCTGACGGCGCGCCGGCGCGCGAGTACGAGACGCTCGTCGCCGCCGGTGACCCGGGGCACCGCTTCGAGGACTTCGACGAGCGTACCCGCGCCACCACCTTCTACACCACCGGCACCACCGGCGATCCGAAGGGCGTGTACTACTCGCACCGTCAGATCGTCCTGCACACGCTCGGCGCCCTGGGCGGGCTCACGAGCCCGAGCAGCCAGGGGCGCGTGCATCGCGACGACGTGTACATGCCCATCACGCCGATGTTCCACGTCCACGCCTGGGGCGTGCCCTTCGTCGCGACCCTGCTCGGTCTCAAGCAGGTCTATCCAGGCCGCTATGATCCGGCGACGCTGCTCGGCCTCATCGATCGCGAGGGCGTGACCTTCTCGCACTGCGTGCCGACGATCCTGCACATGCTGCTGACCAGCGATGCGGCCCGCGACGTGGACCTGTCGAGATGGAAGGTGATCATCGGCGGGTCGGCGCTGCCCCGCGGTCTCGCGGCGCTCGCCCTGGAGCGGGGCATCGACGTCTACAGCGGCTACGGGATGTCCGAGACCTGTCCCGTCCTGACCCTCGCGCAGCTCGATCCGAGCGACCTCGAGAGGGACGAGGCCGGTCAGCTCGACGTGCGCTGCTCCACCGGCCGTCCACTGCCGCTCGTCGATCTGCAGGTCGTCGACGAGACGCTCGAGGAGCAGCCGCGGGACGGGGCGACCATGGGCGAGGTGGTGGTGCGCGCGCCCTGGGCCGTGCAGGGCTACCTGAAGGACGAGGCAGGCACCGAGGCCCTGTGGCGCGGCGGCTACCTGCACACCGGAGACATCGGCGCCCTCGACGAGCGGGGCTTCCTGCGCGTGACCGACCGGCTCAAGGACGTCATCAAGTCCGGCGGCGAGTGGGTCTCCTCGCTCGCGATCGAGGATCGCGTCTCGCGCCTCGAGAGTGTGTCCGAAGTCGCAGCGATCGGCGTCCCCGACGCCAGGTGGGGCGAGCGCCCCCTGGTGCTCGTGGTGCCGGCGCAGGGGGCCGGCGAGGAGGCCGACGAGCTCGAGCGCACGATCCGCGCAGAGCTCGCCGCGGCGGTCGACGACGGGATGCTCAGCCGCTGGGCGATCCCCGAGCGCATCGAGATCGTCGAGGCCATCGACAAGACCAGCGTCGGGAAGATCGACAAGAAGCGACTGCGTCAGCGCTACGCGTCCTGAGCGTCGCTCCAGGCCCCGCTCCGGGCCGCGCTCTGGACCATGTAGAATACCGGGCTGCTCGCAAGAGGGGCTGCACCTCTGAGGCTTCGACCTGCGGTGTGTTGTCCGATCCCCGCAACCCATCCCGGCCCCCGAAGGGGCGCAGGTGCTTGCAGCGAGCGGCAGTGACCGGCGTTTCCGGACAGGTGATCAGCGGCCCATGGGATCGAGTGTCGGCCAGCCACGCTTCGCGAGCGCGCTCGCGCTCGGCGCACTCCTCGCCGCGGGCGGTCCCGCGCGGGCCTCCGACGAGGTCGCCGAGGCCTGGGCGGCGCTCGACGCTCGGCTCGCCGAGTGCAGCAGCGAGACGGGTTTCTCGCGGTCCGGCTGGGGGCTCCCCGAGGATGCGCTGGCCGATGGCGAGCGTGCCTGGCGCGCCTGCGCCTACGCCGCCATCGAGACGCTCGTCATACCCCGCACCCGAATCCCGGACGCCTACCGGCGCCTGATCACCGAGGACCGCATCCTCACCGATCTCATCGAGCAGGGTAAGGTGACGCGAAGCCAGCGCCGGACGCGGCTGGACAAGCTCGTCGCGGAGCTCGAGCGCGCCGAGGCCGCCGCCGGACGACCGCCGGCCGGCGATCAGGAGCTCGAGGGGATGCGCGACGAGCTGCGCGCGCGCCAGGACGAGATGCGCCGCATGCGCGAGATCCAGTCGATGATGTCGCGCTGAGATATCCGGGCTGGGGGCCGGCCGACCCCGAGAGCCGGCCGCTCGAGACGCGCCGACCGACACTTGCAAGCGAGCCCGACTCCCCGTGGCCGGGCTCCGACTCCACGAGGCACTACCAGATCTTGACAGAGCACGGTTTCCTGCAGGCGATCGGGAACTCCCTCGGGCTCTCGAGGCGCCGGGCGCGCGCCGCATCGCTCGCTGCGATCCTCGCCGCTACGCTGCTCGTCGGGTGCACGGAGCGTTCGATCACGGTCTCCGATGCAGACCTCGAGATGCCCGAGCGCACCACCTCCTCGCTCACCGACTCGAGCGCCGCGGTGCGCGACGTCTACTACGCCGACGACGAGGCCGTGACCCTCGAGGTCGAGTTCGACGTGAACTTCGTGGCCGTCTACAAGAGCTTCTACGCCTGGTGGTACTTCCCCAACGGACGCATCTATCTGCGCCAGCCGGTGCGGAACAAGTTCGGCTCGCACCTCGCGCTGGTGACCTCGATGCCGATCCGCGGCGAGCCGCCGGCGAGCTGGCCCGGCACCTGGCGCGTGCAGCTCACGCTGAGAGACCGCACGCTGCTCGAGCAGACCTTCGAGATCCGCCCTGGCACGCGCCCGCCCGGAAACGAGGCGGCGCAGCCCGACGGCGCCGTGCCCGCCGAGAGCGGCGCTGCTTCGGCCGCGCTCGTGCTGTGTCCCGATCCGGGGTCGCCGTCGGGCACCTGCGGCTGGGAGGCCCCAGAGGAGGGCTGGGGGGGCGAGGCGTACCTCGAGCGGCTCCTCGCGCCGGCTGCGCCGGCGCGCCTCGCCGAGTCGCCGCCACCCTCGCCGCCACCCGCTGCGCGAGCGGCGCCGGTCGCGACGACGAGCGGGGGCGCGGAGCCCGCGCGCGTCAGTCCGCGCTCGGGCACGGTTGCCGCGAGCATTCCGGCCTCGGTCCTCGAGGCCGCCGAGCGTGCCCGTGCCGCCCGCGACCAGGCGGCCCTCGCCGCGCGCTCGCCACCGCCCACCCCACCTCCACCGCCACCGTCCGTGCAACCTGGCGCGCCAGCGCCGGAGCCCGGCCCGGGGACCGGCGAGGGGGTCGGCGCGGGGATCGACACGCAGGCCGAAACGGGGTCCGACACGGATTTCGACGCGGACACACCCGAGCGCGCGTGGGGCGCAGGGAGGGCGGGGCCGCCCTCGCAGCCGGCGTCGGCCCCGCGGCCAGGGACCCTCGCCGTCGCCGGCGCGACCGGCGACGCTCGCCCGTGTCCGACGGCCGACGCGGCAGGCGCATGTGGACCCGAGGCACGCGATTCCAGCGGGTCGCCGGGCGGCGCCACGCCCGAGGCCACCGCCGCGGCGCGGATCGCTCCCGACACGGGACAGGCGCCCGAGGAGTGAGCAGGGGAACAGCGCTCGCGGAGCGCGTCACCTCACGACGCGGGATCGGAACGGCGCCTCGCGGGCTACCGCCGGCGAGCGCCGCGGGTCGTCGCGAGGATCGAGCCGGCGCCTGTAGCGCTCGAGGCCCAGGCCGGCGAGGGCCGCTCCGGCCCCCGCGAGCACCACCCAGCGTCGCCGCAGGCGCGTGGGTCCGCCCGATCGCGCGTGGGCCGCGAGCACCTCGGTGGCGAGCTGCCCCACCCGGCCCGGGCGACCGCCGGCCGCGCGCGCGATGCGACGGACCTCGCCGGCGTCGAACGGGCTGTCACCGCGAAGCCCGACCGTGTGCAGGTGCAGGTGGATGAGATCGCCGGTCTCGGCCGTATCGAGGGGCGGCACGTCGACGAAGCGCACCGGCACCGGGCAGCCATCGGCGAGCTCGACGATGGTCGGGACCAGCTCGGGACGCCCGCACAGCACGACGCGCAGCCCGTCCTCGGCCCAGCGCGCGGCGAGCCTCACGAGGAGCTCGACGGCGCCCGCGGTGAGTCGCTGGGCATCGTCGACGGCGACCACCGTCGGCCGGCCCGCCGCCGCGCGTTGCGCCATCTGTCGCCGCATCGCGGCCAACCCCGCCGCCGAGCATTGGCGAGGCTGCGTGTCCAGGGCCTCGGCCAGACGACGCAGCGTGGCCTCCGGGCCTAAGGTCGCGCTCGCCAGCACCTGAACCGGATGGATCCGATCCCCGAGGCCGGCCAGCACGCGCCGCAGCACGGTGGACTTGCCGGCCCCGGGCGCGTCCACGATGACGATGAGGCGCCCGGGACCCAGCAGGAGCCTCTCGAGGAGCTGCTCGCGCCGCGCGAGCGCGGCGGTGGCCAGGTGCACGTCCTCGCAGCCCGCGCCGAAGGGCACGCGCTCGAGCCCGAGGTCGCAGGCGACGGCGCGTGCGTCGAGCACGGTGGCGGTCACGAGTCGGCTGCCGAGAGCCAGCGCCCGAGCCGCGACTGCGCATCGCCGACGCCGCGCAGCAGCCGACGCCAGCGACCGTCCTCGATCTCGTCGAGGCGCACCAGCGACCACGCCTCCTCGTCGTCGAACAGGTGCCGCATGAGGGCGTTGTTGAGGTGGTGACCGGGCTTGAAGCCGCGCAGATGGCCGAGCACGTGGCCGCCCGCGAGGCTGAGGTCTCCGATGCAGTCGAGGAGCTTGTGACGCACGAACTCGTCCGGATAGCGCAGCCCCTCGGCGTTCACGACGTCACCGCCGTCCACGACGATCGCGTTTCGCACCGAGCCCCCCAGCGCCAGACCCTGCTGGCGCAGGCTGTCCAGCTCGCCGGAGAAGCCGAAGGTGCGCGCGGGCGCGATCTCTCGGCGGAAGCGGGTCTCGTCGAGCACCAGCTCGGCGCTCTGGCGCCCGACCGCTGGCGCGCTGAAGTCGATCTCGATGGTGAGCTGTGGCCGGCGCGCCGGCGACAGGACCGCGTGGCGCTCGCCCTCGTAGACGGCGATGGTGCGATGGACGACGATCGCGCGACGCCGGGCGCGCTGCGAGACGATCCCTGCCTGGTCGATGAGCGCGACGTGGGGAGCGGCGCTGCCGTCGAGGATCGGGACCTCCGGGGCGTCGAGCTCGACCACGGCGTTGTCGACGCCGCAGCCGCGCATCGCCGCAAGGAGATGCTCGACCGTGCCGACCCTGGCGCCGTGCTCGTTGCCGAGCACGGTGCACAGCCGGGTGTCCACCACGTTCTTCCACAGGGCCGGGATCTTCGCCCGGTCGGCGCGCAGGTCGCGGCGCACGAAGTTGATGCCGCTGTCGACCTCTGCCGGGCGCAGCGTCATTCCCACCCGTCTGCCCGAGTGCAGGCCGATCCCGACGCACGAGACCGACTCGCGCAGGGTGTGCTGCTCGGTCCTACCCGTCTCCAGCTGCTCCATATCGAGCGCTCCTCGTATCCCTGGCCGCGCCCGAGCGCGGCGACATGGGAAGGACTATATGGAGCGCACCGGGGAGCACTGGCGTCCGTTCACGCCAACTCCTTGTCCGAATACCGGCGAGCGGATGAGCGGTCGCCAGCGACCGACGAACGGCGGTGGGAGTTCGGGAAACCGGTGCGAACCGCGGGGCAGCGCCGTGACGGGCGGGCCCCGGTCGGTAAACGGCGGGGCGGTCAGTCCTTCTGGTTCGCTACCTCACCGCGCTCGGAGAGGATCCGCTCGTACACCTCTTCCCGGTGCACGGAGATCTCCTGTGGAGCGTTGATGCCGATGCTGACCTGGCCGCGCTTGACGCCAAGCACGGTGACCTTGACAGAGTCGCCGATCATCAGCGACTCGCCGAAACGACGAGTGAGTATGAGCATGTCGAGCTTCTCCTCGGCTCGCGGGGCAGCACCGGACCGCCGCCGGACCCGCTGTCCGTGCGGGAGTCGGGCCGGGAGGCCCCTCCAGTATCAAGCGGCACGAGCGCCGCATCCTTGAGTCCTGCACGGCCGCGCAGGCCGAGCGGGCGCGCCATGATTGGCGGGGATGAAACGATATTGGGTTCGGGGCCGGATGGCCGTGTCCCTGCGCGCCAAAGACCTGTCCCGCGAGGCGGGTCGTAGGTCAGTCTCGATTTCCGAGCCGAGTCCATGGCGCGGAGTGCTCCACCGTGCTTCGGTCCGTCACGCCGGCGTCGGGGCCCGCGCGGCTGCGGCCGGAAGTGAGTCGCGAAGGCGGCGCGCCGTGGCGCCCGCCCCCGCCGTCAACCAGGATACAGGGCGTCGCGAGCCTCGCGGTATTCCTGGATACGCGCGAGGAAGTGGCGGGTGCTCTTCGGCATCGGGACGCGCGCACCGGCCAGGTAGGTGATCAGCTCCTTTCCGTCGCGGAGCAGGCGCAAGCCGTCTCGCGCCCGCTGGCGCTGCGCATCGGTCGCCTCCCCCGGCAGGCTCGGCGTGAGCTCCTCGATCTGCTCCCCGCAGGCGACGAACTCGGGCCAGACCTCGAAGATCGCCGGATCGCTGCGCATGGTCTCGGTCTCGAGCCGGGCGGCGGCGGAGAAGGCGCGGATCCGCGGCCCGATCCCCCTGAACCCGGGCTCGCCGCTCATCACGCGCTCGAGCCCCTCGGCGATGGCGTCGATGTCGCGCATGGTCTGCGCGATCTTCAGGTAGCGCGACTCGTAGAACTCCGAGACCGGCAGCACGAAGGCCTTCAGCGGCTCGCCCCACAGCTCGTCGATCCCCTCCTCGCCGCTGTAGTGCTTGACCTGCTTGCCGAGCGTCAGAGCCTCCTGGAAGGTGTCGCCACACTCGCGCATCAGCTCGTTCTCCGAGCTGATGTGCACGCCGCGCTCGGCGAGATCCACGACCGCCGTGAAGATGTCCGTCGCGCGATTGAACAGCGCCCCGGCGAGCATCGCGGCCTTCACGCGCCGCTTCGCCGGATCGCGCTCGCTCTCGTACGCTTCGCGGGCGACGTCGAGGTTCTCACCCGGCGTGTTGATGCCACCCTCGGTGTGGTGGAACAGCCGGCGGGTCAACGAGTCGATGAGGCGCTTGCGCTCGGTGAGGGTGTCGGCGGGCGGGCGGTAGTAGCGGATCCAGTAGCCGCCGTAGCCGATGCAGTCACGCCCATCGACGGTCCGACGCTCGCCATCGCGTGGCACGTCAGCATTCTCGGCCGCTTCCAACTGTCGGTCCTCCGCGTCAGCCTGACCTTCGACCCGGGCTGCTCGCCGCACGCGCCGGCCGTCGAGGGCCGGAGCGTCCACTGCGCAGGATAGCACCAGAGCGTGTCCGCGAGAGCCCGGGAGCCGCGCATAAGCCTGCACGGGTCCCGCTTGCGATGCGCCCGGGCACCGGTATGATCAGCGGAGTCGGTAGCCGCGGGAACGCTGATGTCGGACGCACCCGATTCCCAGGTCGATCCAGAGCTCCGTCCCGACCCGGGTCACTTCGGCTACAACCTCGATGCCGCGCTGCGCAGCGTCGTGTCGGTTCACTCCTGGATCCCCGAGGACGCCCTCACCGCCCCGGTGCTCGGCACCGAGCGGGCCGGTCACGGCGTCGTGATCGACGACCCGGGCCTGATACTCACGATCGGCTACCTGGTCACCGAAGCCTCCACCCTGTGGATCAGCGATCACGCGGGGACCACGGTCCCGGGCCACGTGGTCGGCTACGATCAGGAGAGCGGCTTCGGGCTGGTCCAGGCGCTCCAGCCCCTCGACGCGCCGCGGATCGCCATCGGGCGCTCCTCCAGCGTGCACGAGGGCGACACGCTGGTCGTCGCCGGACACGGCGGCCTCGCCTACGCGGTGGAGGCCCGTGTCTCGACCAAGCGCGAGTTCGCGGGCTACTGGGAGTACGTCCTCGACGAGGCGCTGTTCACCGCGCCGGCGCACCCTTACTGGGGCGGCGCCGCCGCGATCGACGCGAACGGGGCGCTCGTGGGGATCGGCTCGCTGCTGGTGCAGCAGGTCGACCAGGGCGGCAACACGTCCGGGGCCAACATGGTGGTCCCGATCGACCTCCTCGCCCCGATCCTCGAGGATCTCAAGCTCTACGGTCGCCGCACGGCCCCGGGGCGGCCCTGGCTCGGTTGGATGGTGCAGGAGATCGGTCGCCATCTCGTGGTCGCCGGCGTCTACGACGGCGGTCCGGCGGACGAGGCCGGCCTGGGAGTCGGTGACGTCATCGTCGAGATCGCGGGCGAGCGCGTCACCGAGCTCGCCGATCTGTTTCGCCGGATCTGGTCCCTGGGGCCAGCGGGAATCGAGGTGCCCGTGATGGTCGTGCGCGACAACGCTCCGCGCACCGTGTTCGTGGCCTCGGTCGACCGCGGCGATCGGCTCAAGTCGGCGGCCGTGCACTGAAGCACCGACACGCCGCGCTGCCGCCGGGCTCTGGTCAGAACGACTTCACCATCTGGGCCGCCGACCCATCCCGACTGCCTGCGTTGCTCGTCGGTTGGAGGGAGTTGACCATCCGCCCTCCTCGCGCCTTGCCAGCCAGGCGTCTCGACGCCCCGGATGGCAAACCCATTCTGACCAGAACCCTAACGCGCGAGGAGACGGTTCGCGGCGCTGGCGACGGCCCGCAGCGACGCCATCACGATGTTCGGGTGCATGCCCACCCCGAACAGGGTCTCACCGTCCGCGCCCGAGGCTTCCACGTAGGCCGCCGCCGAGGCGTCGGCACCGTGGCCGATGGCGTGCTCGTGATAGTCGGCCACCCGCAGCGAGATGCCGCAGTCGGCCTCGAGCGCGTTCACGAAGGCATCGATCGGCCCGTTGCCGAGCCCGTTGATCGTGCGCTCCTCGCCGTCGAGCATCACCGTCGCCGTGAGCCGCCGGCGACCGGCCGATCGATCCGGTACGGTCCAGTGCTCGAGCACCTGGAGCCGGCCCCCGTCCTCGAGGTACTCGGCGCGGAACAGGTCCCACAGACCCGTGGCGGTGATCTCCTTGCCCGAGGCGTCGGTCACCTCCTGGACCCGGCGGCTGAACTCGACCTGGAGCTCGCGGGGCAGCTCGAGACCGTGCTCCGCCTCGAGCAGGTAGGCGACGCCGCCCTTGCCCGACTGACTGTTGACCCGGACGATCGCCTCGTAGGTGCGGCCGACGTCCTTCGGGTCGATGGGAAGGTAGGGCACCTCCCACAGACCGCTGTTGCTGCGCTCGAGGGCGGCCATCCCCTTCTTGATCGCGTCCTGGTGCGAGCCGGAGAACGCCGTGTAGACCAGGTCGCCTGCATAGGGGTGGCGTGGGTGCACCGGCAGCTCGTTGCAGTACTCGACGATCTGACGCAGGTGATCGATGTCCGAGAGGTCGAGATCGGGGTCGACACCCTGGGTGAACATGTTGAGCGCCAGGGTCACCACGTCGACGTTGCCGGTGCGCTCGCCGTTGCCGAACAGGGTACCCTCGATGCGCTCGGCGCCGGCCATCACCGCGAGCTCCGCCGCCGCGACCCCGGTCCCTCGATCGTTGTGCGGGTGCAGGCTGATCACCAGGCTCTCGCGGTTGCGCACGTTGCGGCCGAACCACTCGATCTGATCCGCGTAGATGTTGGGCGTGGACATCTCGACGGTCGCCGGCAGGTTCACGATCATCTTGCGCTCGGGCGTCGGCTCCCACACCTCGGCAACCGCGTCGCACACCTCGACCGCGAAGTCCATCTCCGTGCCCGTGAAGCTCTCGGGCGAATACTGGTAGACGACATCGGTGCCCGTCGCCTGCTCGGCGAGCTCGCGCACGAGCCTTGCGCCGCTCACCGCGATGTCGACGATCCCGGAGCGACCCGAGCGGAAGACCACGCGGCGCTGGAGCTCGGACGTCGAGTTGTAGAGATGGACGATCGCGCGCCGCGCGCCGCGAATGCTCTCGTAGGTGCGCTCGATCAGGTGGTCCCGGGACTGGGTGAGCACCTGGATGGTCACGTCGTCGGGGATCAGATCTTCCTCGATCAGCTTGCGTGCGAAGTCGAAATCCGTCTGCGACGCCGACGGGAAGCCGACCTCGATCTCCTTGAAGCCCATCTGCACCAGGGTGTCGAACATGCGCAGCTTGCGCTCGCCGTCCATCGGGTTCACGAGCGCCTGGTTGCCGTCACGCAGGTCGACGCTGCACCAGGTCGGCGCCTCGGCGATGGTGCGCGACGGCCACTGCCGGTCCGGCAGGTCGATCGGCACGAAGGCTCGGTACTTCTCGATGGGCATCTTGTTCATGGGATCCGCGGCGGCGCCGCTCGTCGACCGGTAATCATTCATTCTCGCAGAATTGCGTGGGCGCCCGGAAGGACCGGGGTCAACGCAGGCCTCTCGCCCGGTCCCGCGCCGGGCTCAGCGCAGCGAGCAGCCGTCGCCCACGCGCGGGCACGCGAGGCTGGCCGCGAAGACCGGTGCCTGCGCTGCGGCGAACCCGACGAGGCCGCTGCGAGCAGCCCGCGACGTCGGCGTGCGCTCACCGGCTATCATCGGCGCACGGGCGCCGTGGAGGGGAGCGCTGGAGCCGCGCACCACGATCTTCGAGCTCAACGCCGATCCGGAGCGGACCGCCCTCGTGTGCGGTGCGGCGGGCGGTGGGGCGACGTGGGTCGCAGGCCTTGCGAACCACGCGGGCGATCGGCGGCTGATGCTCGAGCCGTTCAACTGCGATCGGGCCCACGTCGCGGGTCCCTTCGCACGGCTGATGCACATCGCCCCCGACGACCCGGCGCCAGAGCAGGCGGACGCCGCCGCGGCGATCATGACCGGCCGCGTGCGCGAGCCGTGGATCGATCGCCTCGCGCGTCCGGGGCGCTACTCCCGGCGGCTGGTGAAGGATGTCAGCGCCCACCTGTTCCTCGGCTGGCTGGCGCGCCGGTTCCCGGGCGCGCAGCTGGTGCTGCTGGTTCGCCATCCCCTGTCCGTGGCCCTCTCGCAGCGCGCTCGCCCGCACGAGCCCCGGCCCCGCTCCACGCGCGATCTGCTCGCGCAGGAGCGCCTGTGCGACACCCATCTCGCCGACCAGCTGGCGGTGCTCGAGGCCGCAGAGCCTGGACTCGAGGCCGATCTGTGCATCTGGGCGGCGCAGCTCCGCGTCGCGCTGCGCGAGCTGTCCTCGGACTCGGTGCACGTCGCATTCTACGAGGCGCTGCGTCTCGATCCCGAGCGCAGCGTGGCGGAGCTGCTCGTCGCGCTCGACGCGGCGGTGCCCGGGACCGGGGCCGGCGAGTCGCTGCAGGTCGCGTTGCGCACGCCTTCTCCGACCACGCGACCCGACAGCCCGGTGCGTCGTGGCGGCGGCCTCGAGGAGTGGCGCGACGCGCTCGCCCCGTCCGACCGGCGGCGCGCGCGGCGCATCCTCGAGGCATTCGGGCTCGACGCCCTCTACGGCGACGGCGTGCTCCCGGATCGGGGCGTCGTCGACGCGCTGCTCGCCGGATAGCGCGGGCCGGGCTAGCCCGCATATTGCACCAGGCCGGCACCGAGCCGGCTGCAACTGACTGACTCGCTGAGAGAAACTCTATCGGTGCGGCGAGCTGCAGTGGCCACGTTCTGTCCTCGGCTCGCTGCCTATCGCAGACCTGGCTGGTCCATGCACGCCTCGGCTTGCTGTTCGCGCGAGCGATAGCTACGGCTATCGCTCGCGCTCCACAGCGGCGCCCAGACGCACCTGTCCTGCGCCAGCCCCGCGATGCCTGGTGCAACATGCGGGCTAGTGTAGTGCCCCCCTCCCCGGCCCTCCCCTCGCTGGGGGGAGG
>CAJIAT010000356.1_pt1 | contig 15085 bp, 10 predicted proteins | sample 9199161 | NCBI WGS metagenome assembly CAJIAT01 (sample SAMEA7708281, study PRJEB35096) | sediment metagenome | biome: marine neritic benthic zone biome [ENVO:01000025]; feature: sediment [ENVO:00002007]; material: shallow marine sediment [ENVO:03000034] sea grass bed [ENVO_01000059] ... | reverse complement strand
CGGCTCCCAGCTCCGGTGATCGCCCGCGAACTCGTGCACGAAGACCATCGTCGCGCCCTCGCCGGCCTCCTCGTAGTACAGCTTCACCCCGTCGTCGGTGCTCGCCGTTCCCATCGCTGCTCCCCTGCGTCGCCGCTGATGGAGTGCATTCTGCCAGAGCGGCTGGAATCCGGCGGGCGCCCGCAACCGTTCGCAGTTACGCACCGCGTTCCCCGACTCGTGACGCGCTTCGATCGTGTTCACGGTCACGAACCGGAACAGCTACTCGGTTCCTTTCTCCACAGGCTGAAGTCAACCGTTGACCGGGGTGGCCCCGCATGGTTTCGTCTCGTCGCAGGTTCGCACGAGGGAAGCGTTGCGGCCATGTTTGCATTGGATGGGAATCAAGCTAGTCGCTTGTGCCCGCGCGTGACCACACCAGGTCCTGAGATGATCGACGAGAGTACTCTCGAACGCATTCGCAGCTTCGAGCTGATCGAGCGCCTGCCGGCGCAGGTCCAGGACGAGCTGCTGCGTCGCTCGGCGACGGTGCTGCGCTTCGAGCCTGGACAGGTCGTCTACGTCCAGGGTCAGGTCGATAACCTGATCAGCTACCTGCTCACGGGCCGTGTCGAGCGGCTCGTCGACGGCCGCGTCGAGGCGAGCTTCGAGACCGATTCGCCGGCCAGCCGCCGTCCTCTCGACGGCCTCGCGGCGAAGGACCACACCCTCAGGGTGTCGACGGAGGCCACCGTCCTGCAGATGACGCGCCGGGAGCTCGAGCGCTCGCTGCGCGAGGCCTACTCGGAAACGATGCTCGAGGTGACCGAGGTCGCCTCTGATACCGCGGACGACTGGTACACGCAGCTCCTGAGCTCGCCTCTGTTCAGCCGTCTGTCCGCGGCCTCGATTCACAGCATCTTCGATCGCATGGAGGCGATCGAGGTCGGTGCCGGTGAGGAGGTCGTGCGCCAGGGCGAGGACGGCGACCACTACTACGTGGTGCAGTCGGGAAGCGCCGAGGTCGTTCGCAGGCCGTCGAATGGCAGGCCCGAGGTCCAGCTCGCGACGCTTGGGCCGGGCAAGGGATTCGGTGAGGACGCGCTGGTCACGGGCGCGCCGCGCAACGCCACCGTGCGCATGCTCGAGGGCGGCGAGGTCCGGCGGCTCGCCAAGAGCGACTTCCACGAGCTGGTTCTCGACGCGCTCGTGCAGGGCGTGAGCATCGCCCAGGGGCGCTGGCTGGTCGAGCAGGGCGGGCAGTGGATCGATGCCCGCGAGCGCGCGAGCTTCAATCGGGGAACGCTCGAGGACGCACTGAACATCCCGCCCCATCTGCTGCGGACCCAGGCAGCGAAGCTCGACCCGTCCCGCATCTACGTGCTATGCCACGACGAGCCCGCGACGAGCATGCTGGGCGCCTTCCTCCTCTGCGAGCGCGGGTTCGACACCGCGTATCTCAACGAGCCCGTCGGGCCCCATGCGAGCGTGAGCGTGCCCCGGCCCCAGATCACGGGCGCAGAGGATCCAACGCGGAGCGAAACCATGAGCGAACCGAAACGCCCCAACGGGAACGGCGATGGGCGCGGGAACGGCGCCGACGGGAACGGCGCTGACGCGAACGGCAACGGAGATCGCGCAACTCGGGAGGAGCTCGGTGGCACCATGATCGGTGATCAGCTCGCCGATCTCCTCGACGAGATCGACGACCACCGCGAGGAGCTCGTCACGGAAGCCGAGCCCATCATCGCAGGCGAGAACGGTTCGCCGGCACCGGATGACCTTAACACCATGAGCGACCGACCGAACGGCTCGGCGAACGGATCAGCAAACGGACCAGCAAACGGAGCGGAAGGGGAGGAGCCGGAGCCCGCCATCGGCTCCGGCGAGCGGGAGATGTCGGTCGGCATCGACCATACGGGACAGCGGATGATCGCCGAAGCGATGCGCGCTTACGGTGAGCTCGAGCGAACCGTCTCCGACGACCTGCAGAATCAGCGCGAGACGCTGCGTAACCTCCTGCAGGCGCACCTGGACAAGCTCGAGCGTGCCGTCAAGGCGGACATGGATGCCCGGGCGCGCAGCCTCGAGGCCCACTACGAGCAGCACTATGCTGAGAAGGAGCAGAAGCTGCGTGCGGGCTACGAGCAGCTCACCTCACTGGCCAACCGCATCAGCCAGCAGAAGGCCGAGATCAACAAGGCGCGGAAGGGGCTCGAGTCGATGCTCCAGACCGCGAGCAGGGTCCACCGCGAGGTCTTCCGTGCCGGCAGCTCGCTGGTCGAGAAGCTCGACCATCTCGGCGAGCTCGGCGAGGACGTGGGCCCGCACTGAGGCCGCGCGCGCTCAGGCGCGCTTCGACTCGAGCACGACGATCGGGATCGTGCGCGAGGTCTTCTGCTAGTCTCAGCACGACTCCGGACGGAAGCGCGCGTCCTGCGCCGCGCGGAGCGACCAGAGCGCGCCGTCGCGGTCGAGGTCGACGTCGTCGACCGTGAGCACCTGCCCCGCCGCCACGTCGCGGGCGAGCGGACGGCTCGCCGCGAGATAGTACGGGACCGGGCTCGCCCCGACGCACGGTGCGGCGCGGAGCAGCATCGGCTCGAGGCCGTCGACTTCGTGATGATGCGCGTTGGTGATCGCGAGCACCGTCCCGGCCGCCATCTCGCGCGACGCGCGCGCGACCAGGTCGACGCGTGGTCGGTCGCGCCCGAGCGCGCTCGACTGGCCGAGCAGCGCGGCGCAGAGGATGGAGATCGGCGCCTCGAGACCGAGGAGGTGCTGGGGGTTGTAGAGCATCGCGTGGCGCCCGTCCCGGGTTACCACGTGGCCCTTTTCGCGCAGCACCTCCCAGGTCTCGCGATCCTCGCAGGCGACGACCACGAACACGCCGCCGGCGAAGCTCGCCTCGTCGGGGCGGCGCAGGCAGTTGAAGACGTCGAGGACGCCCGGGCGCGCGAGGATCCCGCCCGTGTCGAGGGGCCGGAGGATCTCGGGCACCTCGACGGTGCGCGCCACGGGCACGTGGAACATGGGCGTGTCGGGCAAGAGATCGGTCGCGTTGGCGACCATGCCCATCTCGCAGAGATCGGGAACGGTGCGCTGGGGGAGCGCGGCGAGAGCCTCGCGGCGAGCCGAGACGACGCGCGCCGTGTCGTCCTCGGCGAAGGACCAGAGCGACGCCATCTCCGGCGCGGGCAGCGTGCAATCGGTCCAGCACACGTCGTCGCCGTCGAGCACGAAGTCGTACTCGCTCGACTTCCCGGCGCAGATCACGGTGAGGCCGAGGGTGCGAGCCCAGGAGACGAGCCCCATCAGCAGGCCCGGCTGATCGCCGTCGATCGGGGTGTAGACGATCCCCGCGTCCGCGGCGCGGGCAGCGAGGAGGGCGCCGACCACCGAGTCCGCCTCCTTGCTCGCCATCGCCACGTGGCGTCCATGGGCGATGGCGGCCGCGGCCGTGCGCGCGCCCCCCTCGGGGCTGCCGGTCGCCTCGACCACGACGTCGAGATCGAGGCGTACGAGCAGATCCGCGTCGTCGACGATGGCCCGGCGGCCAGCGGCGAGGGCGGCGTGCGCCTCGGACTCACTCGCGCACACGGCGTAGTCCGCGGGGCCGAGTCCGGCGCGCCGGCAGGCGGTCTCGGCCCGGGCGACGTCCCGGTCGCAGAGCGCGCTCACCGCGAGGAGCGGGACGCGCCGGCTCTGCGTGACGAGCGAGACCCCGAATTGACCGACGCCGACGAGGCCGGCGCGCACGGTGTGGCCGGCGTGTGCGGCGAACAGCGCCTCGTAGTTCAACTCGAGCCCTCCCCGGTGGTCGGACCGGACGGCGCGCGCCGGGTCGCCCTTGCAGAGCGGTCGGTTCTCGCAGCCGCTCCGATATACTCCGGCAGGACCCGGCGTCGCCGCGCGCCGCGGCACGTTATCACAGGCGATCCACGCCACGTGGAGGAGACGGCGCGCATGCAGCAGACGTACGAGCAGGTGCACGCCTACCCGATCCCGCCGAACGGCGCGATCCCGAACAACGAGCGCTGCCCGGCCCTCGCCTACGCCGGGGCGGTGCCGATCGAGGGGCGCGACCCGGCGAGCGCTTTCGAGCGGCTCTTCGCCGATAACCACTGGGGCTCGAGCTGGCGCAACGGAGTGTTCCCGTTCCACCACTTCCACAGCACCGCGCACGAGGTGCTCGGCGTGTACGCGGGGTCGGCGACGATCGCCCTCGGCGGCGAGGGCGCGGTGGTGGTCGAGGTGACGGCGGGCGACGTCCTCGTCGTGCCGGCCGGCGTCGCGCACAAGCGGCTCGATGCGCGCGACGGCTTCGCCTGCGTCGGCGCCTACCCGCGGGGCCAGAGCCCGGACATGTGCCGGGGAACGCGTTTCACCGCGGCTCGCGTCGCGGCGGCGGTCGCGGCCGTGCCGCTGCCGGAGCGCGACCCGGTGCACGGCGCGGACGGACCGCTCGTCGAGCGCTGGCGCTGAGCGACGCGCCGGCGCGGCCGCCGGCTTCTTCCTCGCCTCAGGCGGCGAGCGCCTTCGCCTCCCGGCGCCGGGCGTGGAGCACCGGCTCGGTGTAGCCGTTCGGCGTGTCGCGCCCGGTGAAGACGAGGTCGAGGGCCGCCTGGAAGGCGACGCTCGCGTCGAAGTCCGGGGCCATCGGCCTGTAGGCCGGATCGCTCGCGTTCTGCCGGTCGACCACGGCGGCCATGCGCTCGAAGGTCTCCACGACCTGCTCGCGCGTCACCAGCCCGTGGTGCAGCCAGTTGGCGATGTGCTGGCTGGAGATGCGCAGCGTCGCCCGGTCCTCCATCAGCCCCACATCGTTGATGTCCGGCACCTTCGAGCAGCCGACGCCCTGGTCGACCCAGCGCACCACGTAGCCGAGGATGCCCTGGGCGTTGTTGTCGAGCTCGGCGCGCACCTCGTCCTCGCTCACGTTGCGCCCGGCGAGGAGCGGTGGGGTGAGGATGTCGGTGAGGCTTGCGCGCTCGCGCGAGGCGAGCTCGCGCTGGCGCGCGGCGACGTCCACCTCGTGGTAGTGCATCGCGTGCAGCGTCGCCGCCGTCGGGGAGGGCACCCAGGCGCAGTTCGCGCCGGCCATGGGATGGCCGCCCTTGGTCTCGAGCATCGCGCGCATCGCGTCCGGCGCCGCCCACATGCCCTTGCCGATCTGCGCATGGCCCGGGAGCCCGGCGGCGATGCCGACGTCCACGTTCCAGTCCTCGTAGGCGAGGATCCACGGTGTGGACTTGATGTCCATCTTGCGGATCATCGGGCCCGCCTCCATGGCGGTGTGGATCTCGTCGCCGGTGCGGTCGAGGAAGCCCGTGTTGATGAAGATGATTCGCTCGCGCGCCTCGCGGATGCAGGCCGCGAGGTTCACGGTGGTGCGGCGCTCCTCGTCCATGATGCCGATCTTCACCGTGTTGCGCGCGAGGCCCAGCGCGTCCTCGACGCGCTCGAAGAGCTCGACGGTGGCCGCGACCTCGCGCGGGCCGTGCATCTTCGGCTTGACGATGTAGATGCTCCCGGCGCGGCTGTTGGTGAACGGTCCCTTGCCGAGCAGATCGTGCTTGGCGGCGAGGCAGGTGACCATAGCGTCGAGGAAGCCCTCCGGGACCTCCTCCCCGCCCGCGTCGAGCACCGCGTCGGTGTACATGTGCAGACCGCAGTTGCGCACGAGGAGGAGGCTGCGGCCCGGGAGGGTGAGCGTGGAGCCGTCCGGCGCGGTGTAGCTGCGGTCCTCGGCGAGCTTGCGCTGGAGCGTCCTGCCGCCCTTCTCGAAGGCGGTCTCGAGCGAGCCGTTCATGATCCCGAGCCAGTTCGCGTAGACCCGGGCCTTGTCCTCGGCGTCGACGGCGGCGACCGAGTCCTCGCAGTCCTGGATGGTGGTCACGGCCGACTCGAGGACCACGTCGCAGACCCCGGCGGGGTGCTCGGCGCCCACCGGGTGCTTGGGGTCGATGCGGATCTCGGCGTGCAGGGCGTTGTTGCGCAGCAGCACGACCTGGAGGGTCCCGCCGGTCTCGGTGTAGCCGGCGAACCGCGCCGGGTCGGCGAGGCCGGTCTGCCCCCCGCCGGCCAGATCGGCGCGGAGCTCGCGCGTCCCCTCGCCCGCGAGGCGATAGGCGGTGACGTCGCCGTGGCTCGCGCCCTCGAGCGGCGCGGCGATGTCTAGGAACTCGGCCGCACGGGCGACGACCCGTCGGGCGCGCACCCGGTTCAGCGCAGCGGTGCGCTGCGCGCCATCGTCCTCGGGGATGACGTCCGTGCCGTAGAGCGCATCGTAGAGGCTGCCCCAGCGCGCGTTCGCGGCGTTCAGGGCGTAGCGCGCGTTGTCCACCGGCACGACGAGCTGCGGGCCGGCGATGCCGGCGATCTCCGGGTCGACGTTGTCGGTGGTGACGGCGTAGCACTCGCCCTCAGGGGCGAGGTATCCGATCTCGCGCAGGAAAGCCTCCTGCTCGGCGACGTTCACCGGGGCGCCGGCTCGGGCCTCGTACCACTCGTCGATCCGGACCTGGAACGCGTCTCTCTCGTCGAGGAGCTCGTGGTTCTTCGGGCCGAGATCCCAGACGATAGAAGCAAATCCCTCCCAGAACTGAGCAGGATCGATACCAGTTCCGGGAGCGATGTGGCGCTCCACCAGCTCGTGGAGACACTTCGCGACCTCGAGGCCGCGGACGTTGACTCGCTCGGTCACGATGGACTCCGTATGCGTGTGCGGGCGGGCGCTCCGGCCGCGGCCCCGGGGGTGATCGATCCGCGGGCGTCCGCGTCTCTATTTGCTGCAATGCAATATGGTACTCACCAGCATGAGCATTTGTGAACCCTGCGCGACACCCGCCGTCACCACTGCGCCACCCGTTGGAAGGTGGGCAATCCACGAACGCGTGGAGACCCCGGACCAGGAATCCGGGCGACCGTCGAACTGAGCGCTCACTCACCGGGAGCGCCAGTCCACCGGCAGGGCACCGCCCAGGACCGAGGACCGAACTCATGGGACCGAACTCATGGGACCGAACTCATGCGAACTCATGGACACCCAATTCGTCAATTCGTGGACACCCAGACCACGGGGACCCACGTCAATTCGTGGACACCCAGGCCACGGGGACCCAGGAGTTCATGGACGCCCAGATTCGCGAACACCCAGACCGGTGCGAATCCGTGGACACCCAGTGCGAATCCGTGGACACCCAGAGGTGCGAATCCGTGGACACCCCAGACGACGCGGAGTCCGGGAGGAGTCCATGGAGTCCATGGACACCCAGATTCGTTGACACCCAGACGAACACCCGACACCCCAGATTCGTGGACACCCAGACACGACCCGAATTCGTGGACACCCAATCCTCGGACACCCAATCCTCGGACCCCGCGAGCCCCTGGACAGCCAGGACAGCTTCGAGCAGCTCCTTGGAGCAGCCTACGGACGTGCTGGGACCCGGAGCGGCGCGTCAGGGGCTGAGTCGCTCGACCGCCCAGGCACCGGTGGCGGTGCGCTCGTAGACCGTCCGCAGGTGGACGCGGTCGCGCCGTCCTTCCCACAGCTCGATGCGCTGTGGAACCAGACGCAGACCCACCCAGTGCGCCGGACGTGCGAGCGCTGCACCGCTCGCTGCGAGCCTGTCCATGCGCGCGCGCAGCGCTTCCTCGTCGTCGAGCACCGCGGACTGCTCGGAGGCGCAGATGAGCGCCTGCCCACCGGGAGCTCGACGCGCGAAGTCCGCATCCGCGGTCGCCGCGTCGATCGGCTCGACCACGCCCTCCACGCTCGCCTGCTCCTCCGTCGGCTCCCAGTACCAGCACAGCGCGGCCCGTCCATCGGCGGCGAGGGCGCGGCCTTTGCGGCTGCGTCGGTCGGTGTAGAAGGTGACGCCCCGCTCGTCCACGGCACGGGCGAGGACCGTGCGCACGCTCGGGGCGCCGTCCTCCCCGAGGGTGGCGAGCGTCATCGCCTCGTAGTTGCGTCGCCCGGACGCAGCGGCGCGCCCGAAGGCCTCGATGAGCGCCTGCACGGCGGCCTTGCGCACCGGATCCGTGGTCATCGGCCGGCCCCCTGAGCCGCACGGGGATCGTCTCGCGGCGGGTCGAAGGCTCCAGCGTGGCCCGCGTCTACATGCTTCTTCGCCGTGCGCCTGTCCAGCCCGGTGCGCTGGGCGACGGCCTCGTAGGTGCCGAGCCGGTCGTGGAGCAGCGCGCAGTATCGTGCGAGCAGCTCGCGCGCCTCGAGAGCCCCGGCGCGCAGCCCGGTGACCAGCGTCTCCTCCGCGTCGCCGCCGCGCCGGGCTGCACTGTCGCCGGAGTAGCGCCCGGTCAGGAGGACGCGCCGCACGGCCTGCTCGAGCTCGCGCACGTTCCCGGGCCAGGCGTAGCCCGCAGGCAGGTCGCGGCCGATTGCGGCGACGCACATCTGCGCCAGCCCGTCGTCCGCGACGCCGCTCACCCGCTCGACCAGCAGCGTTACCAGCCGCTTGAGCTCGGCCGGGTCCTCCTCAATCCGCTGTCGCAGCGGCGGCACCGTCACGACGTCCGAGCAGAGCCGGTAGTAGAAGTCGTCGCGGAACTCGCCGCTCGTGCGCAGTGCGTCCACGGACCGGTTGGTTGCGGCCACCACCCGGCCGCGGAAGCGCCTCAGCTCGTGACCCCCGACCCGCGAGAACACCCGCTCCTGCAGCACTCGCAGGAGCTTGATCTGCACCGGGGCCGCGACGTCTCCGATCTCGTCGAGGAGCAGCGTGCCGTGCTCGGTGCACCGCTCGAAGACACCCTGGTGGTCCTCGACCGCACCGGTGAAGGCGCCTCGCCGGTGGCCGAACAGCTCCGACTCGATCAGACTCTCGGCGAACTGGGACAAGTTGATCGCGAGAAAGCTCGTCGTGAAGCTGCGCGTGAAGCGGCCCCTGCGGTCGTCGTAGGGAATGAAGCCGGATCGCCCGATCGCCGCGGCTGCGGCTCCCTTGCCGGTGCCCGTCTCACCAAGGAGAAGGGTCGAGAAGTCCTCCATGCGATCCCACAGGTGGCGCGCGTAGATGCGCACGTCCTGGGTGAAGGTGCTGTCCCAGAGGGAGCGCCGCAGCTCGCGCATCGACGCGCTCTGGCCGACCAGCGAGTGATCGATGAAGTAGAAGCCGCGCCGGAGCTGGTAGAAGAGCGCCAAGTAGCGCAGCGACTCGGCGTGGTCGAAGCCGTACCCGTCGAGGGCCGCGAGCACCTCCCCGGCGAAGGGTGCCGCCACCGGGCCCTCGCCAGCCGCGGCCTGGCGCTCGATGTGCTCGTCCATCGCGTCGATGTGCGCCGAGTAGGTGCGGAAGAGCAGGGCGTTCTCGACCAGCCGTCGGTCCTCGGCTGCGAGGGCATGCGCTGTGTCCCCGAGGCGCTCGAGTCGCGCCTCGGTCGCTGGAATCAACACCGGAAGGTAATGGTCGTGACGGTGCCCCACGGTGGCGACCTCGTTGGAGACCACCGTCGAGATCTCGGGCGGCAGATCCGCGAACGGGTTCCCGAAGATCACCTCCGCGAGCGCCTGCAGGAACGCCCGGTCCTCTCCGTCCAACCTCTTCGCGCTCACGATGCGTCCCCCCCTGTTGGCAGGAAATGTAGGTGCTGGTGCATTTCCTGTCCACGAGACTGTCGGCAACTCTTCGCCGTGAGATCCGCTATCTATCTGAAAGCACGAGGCTTTCAGGCGCGGTCGGTGCCCTGGCACGCTGGTTGATAGGTCACTTGGCAGCAGGATGGAGTGGAGTCAGAACGATGGATGCATCTCGCAGGCGTCGCCGACCTTGCCCGGTCTACCGGGTGGCGCGAACGGAGGATGCTCCCCGGCGCCAAGCGCCGGCCCGTCGCCCGGCAGTCATCCGCGTGACCCTCACGAGCGCGGTGCTCATCGGCGCCGTCGCCGGCTGCGCCCTTGCCATCGAGCCGCTGGTCCGGGATGTGCTCGACGCCCTCGCTGCGGTCGCCGACGGGGCGAGCTGGTCGGTCTGGTGACCGCCGGGCCGGCCCGTCTCCGGACGGGACGCGACGCCAAATCTCTGTTCCAAACTCTTGGGCACGGTGGCCAGGCAAGAGCACCCGCCCCCCTTGGGGGGCGGACCAGGGTGGGGGGATCGGATGACACACCCCTGGTCGAAGCCGCAAACGTATAGCGAGTTCCGACCACTTATTCAGTAAGCGGGCAGCTCGGTGTCGGCGAAGACCGGGTCGAGATTGGTCTTGCCCCGGAGGCCGAGCGCCATGCGCATCGAGTCCTCGGTCAGATGCGGCGCGAACTCGGTGATGAACTCGAACATGAACCGACGAAAGAAGGTGCCCCGGCGGAAGACCAGCCGCGCCGTGCTGATCTCGAATAGGTGGGTCGCTTCGAGGCACGCCAGATCGGGGTCGGCCTCGGCGTCATAGGCGAGGGCGGCGACGATGCCCACGCCGAGACCCCGGCGGACGTAGGTCTTCACCACGTCGGCGTCCGTCGCTGTGAAATGCACGTCCGGCGTGAGCCCGCGTTTGCGGAACGCCTCGTCGAGCGGCGCGCCACGGTCGAAGCCGAAGACGTAGGTCGAGAGCGGATACTCAGCGATCGCCTCGAGGGTCAACGGCTCCACCCCGGTCAGCGGGTGACCCACCGGCACGATGACCGCCCGCCGCCAGCGATAGCACGGTACGGCGACGAGGTCCTCGAAGTGAGCCATCACTTCGGTCGCGATGCCGAACTGGGCGATTCCCGAGTTCACCATCTCCGCAATCTGCGAGGGCGAGCCCGTGTGCAGCTCGATCGTGACCCGGGGGAAACGCTCGACGAACCGCTCGATGACCGGCGGGAACAGGTAGAGCGCGACCGTGTGGGTCATGGCCAGGGAGATCTTGCCCACGTGCGGGTCGCGGTGCTCCTGGGCTGCCACGCGCAGGGTATCCACCTCGACCAGCGCCCGTTCGGCGAACTCGATGATCGCCTCGCCGGCGGGGGTGATGCGCGTGAGCTGACGGCCGGAGCGCTCGAAGATCTGCACGCCGAGCTCGTCCTCGAGCTGCCTGATCTGCTTGCTCACGCCTGGCTGGGATGTGAACAGGCTCTCGGCCGTTGCGGAGACATTGAGCCCGTTCTTCGCCACCGCGGAGATGTACTGCAGCTGTCGCAGGTTCATCGCGCAATAGATAACCAGAACGTATAAGTCAGGATTGTATACCCCGTTTCGGTAATTAGCCCAACGAACCTCGGCATCGTCCGAACATCGCGATCCCTGACCGCGAGCTCGGCGAGCGTCTGGGTGTCCAGGACTTCTTCGGGTGTCCAGGACTTCTTCCAAGACTTCTGGGTCTCCAAGGACAGGACTGGACCCAGGACTTCTGTGTGTCCAGGACTTCCACTAGGCGGATTTCCAAGACCTCTGGGTGTCCCGGACTTCTTTGGGTGTCCCGGACTTCTTCTGGGTGTCTTCTGGGTGTCCAGGACTTCCAGCATCTGGGTGTCCAAGACTTCCTGTAGGCCGTCGAGGCGCCGGGCGGGGCTCCGGGGAAGGATCTCCGGGTATGCTCAGCGTGGACCACTGCTTGGGGGGTGGAGAGCGATCATGCGTGTGTTGTGGCAGGTCCTGGCGACCCTCGTCGCTGCGCCGTTGCTGCTCTTCGTGGTGATGGTCGCGTTGCCCGACGCGGAGCTCGATCCGGACGCCGCGCGCTGGCTCGACTGGGAGGCGCCTCGCGCCGGCGGCGCCAACGCGTTCGAGGCGATCGTCGGCCTCGAGGCGGCGGCAGGCGAGGACCCGATCGCGACCGGCGCGCGAATGGTCGAGGCGGTCAACGCCGCCCTGGCGGCCGGCCCTGGACCCGTCGAGCTGGACCCCGCCTGGAGCGAGCCGCCGCTGCGTGTCGACGCGTCCGTGCGCGAGCTGTGCGACCCGGCCACCGGGCCGTGCCTCGGCGAGTGGTCGGGCGCTTCGGAGCGCGTCCGGGCGCTGTCGAGCGCGCACGCCACCGTGCTCGAGCGCTACCAGTCGCTGCATACGCTCCCGGCCTACGTGAACACGCTCGTGGCCGACTATCGTGCCCCGCTCCCGCCGGTTCGCGCCCTCATGGACACGCACCGGCTCTGGCTCGCGCGCCTCGGCCTCGAGTACGACCCGGCCGACCCGGCCCCGACCGCCGCTCGCCTGGGCGCCGATCTGGAACTCGCGCGGCGGATGCTCACGGGTGCGCAGACCATGCTCGGGAAGATGGTCGCCGCGGCGATGTTCGCCTCCGATCTCGCCCTCTACGCCGAGCTCGCGGGTAGCACCGAGCACCTCGACGCCTTCGGGGACCTGGCGCCGCTCGGACAGGACTCGATCGACCTCGGCGCCTGCGTCGCCGGCGAATTCCGACTGGCGCACAGCTCGATCGAATCGCTCGAGGCCGGGCAGGGCGACCTGCTCGGGGGCGACCCCGGGGCCGTCGGCCGCTTGCCGACGGCGATGTTCAAGCCGAACCGCGCCACCAACCTGCTGTACCGCCATTTCGTGGTGCAGGCCGTGCACGCCGGGCTGCCCGCGCCGGAGTACGCGCGGGTCCAGCGCCAGACGGGCGGCGCGACCGTCGAGCCCGGCTGGCTCGACTACGCGTTAGACCCGATCGGCACCATCCTGTTCGACGTCGCCAGGTCCAACCTGTCGCGCTACTACTTCCGGCTGCACGATCTCGGGGGGATGGTAACGCTGGTCAACGCGCGCCTCGCGCTCCTGCGCGACGGCGTGCCGCCTGGTGAGACCGCCGCGTACCTGGAGGCGCACGCCGAGCGCCTCCACGGGCCCTACGACATGCGCCCGCTCGGGCACGATCCGGGCGAGCGGCTCGTCTACTTCGACACGCCGGGGCCCGACAAGCAGTTCTCGCGGATCACGCTCTGAGCTGCCGAGCGCGCAGCCCGGATAGCTCACCGATCCGCGTGATGGTCGCGCAGGACCTTGGATTCCCTGCGGATTCAAGGTACAAGCGAGCGCGCGTGCGATCGGTGATGGTGTCCGTGACCACGCAGAATCTTGGCTCACATGAAGCCGTTTGGAGCGGGGCGGACCATCCCATCACACGAGTCCAGGACAGGGAGTGCTCCCGGCACTCCCACTGCATTCCCGCCATCCATGGCGGTCAGTGGACGAGGTAGGACGAAGCAGGAGCCCGAGTCGAGGGCTTCTTCGGACCTTGAAAATACGCACAGTATTCCCGGCGCTCCAAAGAAGCCCCGTGAATCCAAGGCCCTGCGCGATCCCTTCGCGAATTGGTGCAATATCCGGGCTAGAGCGGTCAGCCTGGATGTCTCTCCGATCTCACTCGCCCTCGCCCGTCCGTTGAATCCATTCCTGGGCTCTTGTGAATCCATGACCTGCGGCGACCTCGCCGCAGGTCGGTGAGATGTCCAGACCACCAAATGCAATGAGGCGGGGGCTGGCCGCGAGCGCGGAGCGCGGAGCGCTTCTCCTCAGTCGGCGAGCACGTCGACGAGCCGGCGGAGGAACCGCTCGCAGGCGCTGACCTGCGCGATCTCGATGAACTCGTTGGGCTGGTGAGCCTGGTCGATCGAGCCCGGACCGCAGATCACCGTCGAGAAGCCCGCCTGCTGGAACTGACCGGCCTCGGCGGCGTAGGGCACCGCCACCGTCTCGTTGTGCCCGGTAATGCGCCGTGCAAGGGCCTCGGCCGCCCCCTCGTGCTCGGGCCCGAGGGCAGGCGCCGCGCTGCGCGGGACGGTGACGATGTCGCACTCGGGCGCCACCGCACGCATCTGCGGCAGCACCTCCTCCCGACACCAGCGCTCGAACTCGGCCACGATGGCGTAGGGGTCGTCCTCGGGGATGTTGCGCACGTCCCAGGTGAAGCGGCACTCGCGGCTGATGATGTTGGGGGCGGTGCCGCCCGAGACGACACCCACGTGGATGGAGCTGTAGGGCGGCTCGAAGGGCATCTCCGAGGGCGTCCCGGCGGCCCGCGCGTCGGCCATCTCCTGGAGCCTGGCGATCAGCCTCGCCCCGGTCATCACCGCGCTCACGCCGCGGTGGGTCTGGCTCGAGTGCGCCTCGTGCCCGGTCACCACGGTCTCGTGCACCACGATGCCCTTGTGGGCGGTGACCACCTTCATGTCGGTCGGCTCGCCGACGAAGACCGCGGCGGGGCGCGGCACGTTCGCGACGATCTCCGCAATCATGTCCGGCGCCCCGACACAGCCGACCTCCTCGTCGTAGGACAGGGCGAGGTGCACCGGTCGCGCGAGTCCGCGCTCGAGCATCTCCGGCACGAGGGCGAGCGCCACCGCGGAGAAGCTCTTCATGTCGCAGGTGCCCCGGCCGTAGAGTCGACCGTCGCGCTCGGCCACGGTGAACGGGTCCGTATCCCAGGGTTGACCGTCCACCGGCACCACGTCGGTGTGCCCCGATAGCACCACCCCGCCCTCGGCGCTCGGTCCGATGGTCGCGTAGAGGTTCGCCTTGGTCCCCTCGGCGTTCGGGACGAGCCTCGACTCGACGCCGTGCTCCGCGAGGTAGTCGCGCACGTACTCGATGAGCTCGAGGTTGGAGTCACGCGAGACAGTGGGGAAACCGACGAGCCGCGCGATCATCTCGAGACTGCTGCTCCTCACTTCGGATCTCCGCCACCAGTTCCGGCGCACGCCAACCGCGTGCCGTGGCCAGAGACGATACTCCGATCCGCCGGTTCGATGTTGGACCGGTCGACACGTCGACCTGCTCGTGAAGAATCGGACGGATTGGCGGCGACGGCGCGCGACACGGCATCGGTGTTCGGATAGGGCCGGTCCGGTGCGGGCTGCGGGGACCGTCGGCCGCAGGGATGCGGCCGTCGAGCCTACATGGACGTATTCACGGCGTGCCCCCGCAGCCCGTACCGGGCCGGCCGACGCCCGGGTGCCGCTCAACCGATCACGAATGCGCGAGACGTGGAGGGTCGACACCCACGGTGGGCACGACGGCCCACGCCGGACTCAGTCCCGCTCTTCCTCCACGGCGTGGCAAGCAACGTGGGCTTCACCAACGACGACCGACTCGGGGCGTTCTTGGCGACACCGATCCTCGGCGAGCGGGCAGCGTGGGTGGAACGGGCAACCGGGCGGCGGATG